>JACCEA011293062.1_pt1 | contig 9995 bp, 9 predicted proteins | sample 7449851 | NCBI WGS metagenome assembly JACCEA01 (sample SAMN15323453, study PRJNA562643) | freshwater metagenome | isolation source: river surface water | place: USA:Blue River Watershed | collected 2017-08-18 | reverse complement strand
TATCTGGAAAGAAAGGAACAGTTTGAGCGATGCACTCGTATGGGTGCATCCTTTGCTGTTTTCTATTCTTTCCAGGGCTCTCCTAGGTGCCTTTCTAAGATAGTTACATGCAAGGTGCACCCTCTTTGTTTCAGGAACACCGAAATTAGTTTAACGCTATTTATTCAATAAGTTAAACTATCTAAAAAATAAATGGCACAATCTATAGAACCAAATATTGCAGACTTAGCAAATGGATGGTTAAAATCTTATAAACTAGATTATAAATTAGAACAAGAATCTTTAAATTCTGAGATTGATAAGGCTCTGAGTGATTATTTTACAAAGAATGGTGGAACAGGCGCAAATCGTCCAGATGCAAAAATCCTCTTAAAGGATAAAAATTTACAGGATTATCCAATTCTTATCGAATACAAAGGATATAAAGACAGTCTTGTTAAACTTGATGCAAATAATCAAGTTGAAAATAGAACAAATAAAAACGAGCCACATTTTAAAAATATAAATTCATTTGCTGTGAATGGAGCTATTCATTATGCAAATGCACTATTACATCATACAAGATATACAGATATAATTGCTATCGGTATGACTGGTCATAAAGATGAAGAAGGAAAAATTGAACATAAAATTGGTGTATATTTTGTTTCTAAAAAAAATCTAGGGGCTGGTCAAAAAGTTGGAGAGTTTTCTGATTTGTCATTTTTATCTTCTAATAATTTTGATGATTTTATAGAGAAAGTGAAAAATCTTAATTTATCAGTTGATGAACTAGAGAAATTAAAAGAGCAACGTGAAAAAGAAATAGATCAAAGTCTTGTTAAACTGAATAATGATATATATCAAAACGAAAAAGGGCTTGGTGAAAATGAACGTGTTTATCTTGTTGCAGCATCGATTATTGCTACACTGGGGATACCTGATAAGGTTGCGGTCTTAGAAAAATCAGAATTAAAATCATCAACTGAAAAAGGAAATAAGGATGGTGATATAATAGTAAGAAAAATTAAAGCTTTTTTAGATGCGAAAGACATACCTGTAGAAAAAAAGGAGTTAATTCTGAACACCTTATCAATTACACTAACTGCTGAAAATATAAATAAAGTTGAAAATGGAGAAAGTCAATTAAAACGAGTTTTTACAAAAATTGTTGATGATTTAGGAATATATTACAAAATAGGCTTAACTACAGATTTTACTGGGAAGCTTTTTAATGAAATGTATGGCTGGCTTGGTTTTTCACAAGACAAATTGAATGATGTAGTACTTACTCCTTCTTATGTGGCTACACTTCTAGTAAAATTGGCAAGAGTTAATAAAGATTCATATGTTTGGGATTTTGCAACTGGGTCTGCAGGCTTATTAGTAGCAGCGATGAATGAAATGCTGAACGATGCTAAAAATAATATTGATTCCCCGCAAGAGCTTGCAAATAAGGAAATAAAAATAAAAGCTGAACAGTTACTGGGACTAGAATTACTTTCAAGTGTTTATATGCTTGCAATTCTAAATATGATCTTAATGGGAGATGGTAGTTCAAATATTTTAAATATTGATTCGATAAAAGATTTTGATGGAAAATATGGATTTGGACAAACTGATAATAAATTCCCAGCTGATGCATTCATATTAAACCCCCCTTATTCTGCTTTAGGGAATGGAATGAACTTTGTTCAAAAAGCTTTAAGCATGATGAACAAAGGATATGCCTCTATAATTATTCAAAATTCTGCTGGCTCAGGGAAAGCGAAAGAATACAATAAAAAAATATTAGAAAAAAATACATTATTGGCAAGTATTAAAATGCCAATAGATATTTTTATTGGAAAATCAAGCGTACAAACTTATATATATGTCTTTAAAGTTAATGAAAAGCATCATCAAGATGATATTGTAAAATTTATTGATTTTTCTAATGATGGATATTCTAGAACTAATCGAAAAAAAGCAAGTAGTAATTTAAAAGATACTGATCGTGCCAAAGAAAGATATGCCGAATTGGTGGATTTAGTGCGTTTTGGAAAAAGTAAACTTAACATCTTTAGTGATAAAGAATATTATGAAGGCAAAATAGATCCAAAAAATGGATCAGACTGGAATCAATCATCATCAGTTGACATAAGGCCTAATTTACAGGATTTTAAAAAAACAGTTAGTGAATATTTAGCATGGGAAATCTCAAATATTTTGAAAGATCAAAAATATAAAGATGAAAGCCTGGGAAAGAAATAACCCCATTCAGCGAAAAGTTAAATAATACTGAGTGGGGTGAATTTAAAATAGATGACTTGTTTGAAAAATTAAAGGTAAAAGTTTTAAAATACAAGACTTCCGAATTGCCAAGCATGCCCAATGATGAATATACTTTACCTGCATTGACTGCAGGAATTCAAAACCAGGGCTTAAATAATTTCGTACCTAGGAATGAAGCAACTGTTTTAAAAAATGTAATTTCTATTTCTGCAAATGGTGCAAATACTGGGGCGACTTTTTACCAAAGCAAAGAATTCACTGTTTTACAAGATGCATATGCAATCAAGTGGAAAAGTAAGGACACTATTTTATCAGACAATCATTATAAATTCTTAACAGCTTCAATTTCAAAATCAATTTTCGGAAAATTTGATTGGACAAACAAAGCAGGCTGGGAGAGAGTAAAGTCCGAGAAAATAAATTTGCCATTGAAAAATGGAGAAATTGATTTTAAGTTCATGGAAATTTATGTAAATGAAATAGAAACAGAACGTTTAAGAAAACTCGATTTGTATTTATTAAAAACGGGCTTAAAGGATTTTACACTTACCATTAATGAACAAAAGATATTGTCTGATTTTAAATTACACAAATTTAAAGAATTTAAAGTAGTAGATATATTCAATATTAAAAATGCTGGAAATATATTATCTCGAGATGTAGTTGAAAATAGTGGAGAAACTCCTTATTTGTCTGCTAGTGCAGAAAATAACGCCGTTTCATCATATATATCATATGATGAAAAATATCTAGACAAAGGAAACTGTGTTTTTATAGGCGGGAAAACCTTTGTTGTAACTTACCAAGAAAACGATTTTTATTCTAATGATAGTCATAATTTAGTATTATACTTAAAGGAGGAAGAAAAAAGAGTCAAATTGAATCAGTTGTATTTAACGACCTGTATTAAAAAAAGCCTGGGACATAAATATTCCTGGGATAATAGTATAAGTAGCAAAAAGATTCAAACAGACAAAGTTTTATTACCAGTAATAAACAATCAACCAGATTTTGAAGGAATGGAAGTTTTAATTACTGCCATTCAAAAGCTTGTTATAAAAGACGTTATTAGTTATATGAAAAACAAGATCAATTAAGGAATAAAAAACAGTTAGATCATAAACCTGTCAATTTTTTCACTTTTAGATATTATATATGATTAGTGTGTATTATTGAGCAATAATATTCTTTTAATCAATTATCATAATTTCAAAAGTGCTATATGATTCCTTTAATCATGAATTACAAAATAGTCCTTATAGTGTTTAAAAATATAATTTAAAACCTCCAATACCTTGAGCTTTGCTTTTATAAGTTGTGTCAAATAATTTAAATGGCTATATCAAAAACGCTCTTGTATTTTATAGAAGAACTGCAATTAATATTCAATTATACATTTTCTGTATTTAGCAAAAAATACAGAAATGAATGGCTTTGTATTTTAGTTGGATTGCCAATGTTTTTCTTATATGATCATCCTTATTTATTTATAAGGCTATTTAAATAACTATGTTATTATCTTTAAAGACAATTATACATATATTGCTAATATTGATTACTCTCATTCATATTATTTTTTATGCAACTACCTGATGTTCCAATTATCCTTTACCAATTTATCATAATCCCTTAGAGTAATATTAAACTTGCTAATAGGATTTAATGTTTCTCTTATTTTATCTATTGGGCCCATTATCTTTTCTTCTTCAAATATCATACCTAGTAATGCTCTTGTAGAGGGAGGGTATTTCATTGATAATTGTATTAACATTTCTCTTTGAGGCTTTTTATACTTTCTTATGATTTTCCCCAATATATGTAATGTATTTTCCTTTGTAGTATCAGGAATACCCTTTATCATTTTAAGACAGTCTAATACTTGAAGGATTTCAATGTTTTCTTTTGTAATAATGTTCTTTTGCAATACGAATTGTATTGTGTAAATACTTCTTTTAATAGGAGGTTTAAATGTATTTCTACCTATTTGTATTGTATTACTTAATTGAGTGGTTAATCTGTATTTATTAAATATACTTAACCCTGTTAAATACCCTATTACTTCTCCATTATGTTCCAATAAGTCTTTTACTATTTCATTTAAGTCGGGTCCTAATTTCCCATATTCAGAGAGGAATGGTTTATAGAACTTCCCTTTACTTAATTTATGTAGTGTCCCTTTTTCTGTTAATCGGTTTAATGCCTTTATAATAGCTTCTCTATTTTTCGATGGACCTTCAATATCCATATACGAAAACACAAACCCATCTTTAAAGGCATTTATTCGGCTTTTTACGATGTCTGCAATGGTGTTTTTGGGTTCCATTTAGCTAAGGTACAAAAATGTGTCCAGTTTTTTATATAATTTTATGGACATTTTGTTATTTTAAAAGATAATATTTTTTCGCTTATAAATGTAGATCGAGTGATTCCCAAATGAAATATTGGTTTACTTAATTTCTAAATTCCAATCGATTGTTCTCAATCTTTCTTGAATTAGTATCAACGTAGATAATATTTCAGAATCAGGTGGAAAGTTTTTATAAACCAATGGTTTGAAGTCGGAGTTGTAAGTTGAAACTAATTCTTTCCAAATTGAATCAACATCTCTAAACATTAACGAATCTGCTGGGTGATTGCCAAGCCACTTATTGTTATTTTTAAAACTCGCTATATCATCACTAGCTACTTTTAATAGCATTTCATCAAAACCATCTGTTTGAATGAAATCAAAATAAGTTGTCTTGGCAAGTAGTCTATGCAAATCATATATATGTCGCACCTTCTTTTTCAAATCAGCAATAGGCTCCTTTCCATATGAGAAGCGGACCAAACTCATGATTTTCTCACAAATCGTTCTCGTCGGATCTAGTGCAAATACTTCAAATGGAAGCAACCCATTTTCTTTTGCAATTTCTGATTGATTGTTCTCAATCATCATGTTTCCAACAAATGATACAATTTGGTGTTTTGTATAAGGCTCATGATATCCTAACCAAGTCGATTCTATAACAATGATGCTTCTAATTTGATCATATTCCTCTACAAATACTTTCTCATATGAATGAGCTGTTTTTCGATTCATTCCCATTTTTTGAGTTATCCCTTCTACATTTTCCTCGGGTAAAACCGATGCGACTAATTCACTAATGCTTTTAATTTTAGATTTCAATCTACTGTCTGACTCACCCTCTCTTCTAATTACTACTAAGTCGATATCTTCTGAAAATCTATCTATTAAATTAAAACACTTTGACAATGCAGTCCCTCCTTTAAAAATAGAATCTTTACCGATTTCGTTATTGAAAATTTGAAACAAAGAATATGTTACCCAATAATCTTTCTCTACGAACTCAGGAGGCATATTTAATTTATTGGCAGTTACACTAACTGCATCCTTAAAAAGAGCTTTGTTTAAATGTAGTATCATATAATATTCCAATTCTTAATTGTTGGTAAATCATTCTCAGTAATTCCTAACTTTATTTTGGTAAGCGGATTTAGGCTATTTTTCAACTCATTTATTTCAACTAAGTAATTACCTTTTTCCAATATTGCTCCTAATAGCCCTCTTACTCTTGAAGGATACAAGAGTGCATATTGAATCAATTTGTTAATTTGAATTAAAGTCAAACTTTGAATTTTACTGCCAATAATAGTGATTGCCTTTGTTATTGAACAGTCCGGAATTGCTTTGATGTCTTTAATAGCATCCAATAATCCAAGCAGTTCATAATTATCCTCCGTAACTTCTGCATAGCTTTTTACTGCAGTTGCTTTTAAGGCACCACGATTTATGAATATTCTTTTCCTTCTGCTTGCAATTTTTATTTGATAAGCCATTTGCGTGGTTAGGCCCATCTTATTATATAATGAAATCCCAGTTTCATATCCTATACGTTTACCATTTTCAAATAAATAAAGTTTAAGCTGGTCTCTATAATTTGGAGCAATCTCACCAAATACAGTTTTCTTAGGTTTATAAAATACACCTTTTGTAGTTTTTTTAATAAGATCATTTGCCTGCATGCGCTCCAATACTTTTGCAGCAGTCTGAAATTCATTCCTGTCTATGCCCAAGTCTGCATATCTAAAAGTTGTTCCTTCTGTTAATTCACTTACACGATTTCGTATTCTAATTGCTAAACTCATAATGCAAAGGTATATGGTTTTGATAATATGTCAAGTTTTTTGATTCATAAACTTGACATATTGATTTAAAAATGATTTATTTATATAAAATTACTAATTTTTTTAGTTATTAATAAAATATGCATTTTTGACAAATTTTTTGCAAATATGAAGTATAAATGTCGCATTTTAAGTTAATAAATGACAATTTGAACTAATAATTATAACATTAAGACAAATTGTTATACTAATATTTTTGGCACACAATTTGCTATATATTTTAGTAAATAAAACATATAAAATGGAAAATGTATTTAAAAAATCTGACATGATCTTCACTGACTACAAATGGACAGCCTATCCAAAGGATGATCCAAGAGTTACTGGGGAGCCGGACAAAACCCTTTTTAACAGACATGAAGGGTATGAGGTAATTTATTTAATTAATAAGCTCGCGACGATGTGGAGCATTAGAACAACTCAAGAATGTCGTTCTTTGGAGCAATTAATTAGAAATCAACTACCAACTTTCATTAGAAGCCAAGAGAATGTAAAAGAATGGATTCGTTTAAACTGGAAAAGGTAACTCTTGGCGTCTGTTACTATTGTAAGAAAAGGAAAGCCCTATTAATGGGCTTTCCTTTTTAATTGAATGTTCTAAATGAGGATTAAATCAAATACAAATCGAAATTAGTACATTGTAAAATGAAAGATTTTGCAAGTATCTGTCATGACAATATCAGACTAATGTCTTTAAAGACAATATTGAATTTTAAGCAGTAAAAATTATACCTGACAATAATGCCTAATAATTAGTTTTCTGTTATTCTTGGAAATAATAGGAAAGTCTATAGGCATAGGATTTGACACATTATACAAAAACAATAATATGTCATTAATTAACCCCGAGTTATTAGAAGTAGCATTAAGCCCTTTAATTGAAAAAATAGTTGAAGAAAAAACAGAAGCCTTTAAGAAGGATTTTTTAGAGAAGCATACAATTGCTCAAGAAGCAGAAAAGCCTATCCCTGTTAAAGAAATGGCTGTAATTCTAGGCATTTCAGTAAGTCATTTATACAAGAAGTGTAAGAATAAAAAAATGCCACATAAATTGAAATTCGGCAGGCTCTATTTTTATTTATCAGAGATTAAAACATGGATGGATGAAGATTAATGAAGTCAATCAATCAATGATTTTTTTAACGCCTCATCTTTATAAGTTGATATTATGTTATTCGCCTCTATTTTACATTCTTCAAAATCTTTCTCATATTCACCAATATAAAAATAATAATAAACACCTCCGTGCCAAGAGCAAGTTCCTCTGCCTTGAGAATGACTTTTTGATCCATCATTGCAAATTGCACCATTAAATTTAAATCTAGACTCTTCATGAATACATTTTGCTAATGAAAGTGGGTCGATATTTTTAGAATTATATAAAGGATATTTATTTTTGATATACTTAACTACCAACTCATTGGGGTATGTAAAAGCATCTACTATATTATTCGAAAAATATAATATCAAAAGAAAGATAGCTGCAAATTTGAATTTATTTAGTTTAATATAATGAAAAGTCAATTTAAATGGTTTAAAAATATTATTAATTAAATTGACTTTTTTATCATGTAATATTTTTATTTCTAAAAATAATTCCGCAAGATATTTGTTTGCTAAAATATTCCTAAATCTGCGTTCAATATTATCTTCTTCAATACTTGATTTAATATAATTACTTTTTAAGAATTTGAATATATACTCATGGTCAAATTCTTCATAATTTTTTGCCCTATTTACCGCAACTTTATTTTGTTCAAAATGACTTTTTGTAATTAATCTAGCATCTTCTATAATTTCATTTGTATTAGTTTGCGAATTAATTAAAATTATTTTCTTTGATTCATTCCAAGCATGTTCTAATATATTAGAATTTAGAAATGAGAATTTGATAAAAAATTGTTTTTTATACCCAATTCTATATTTTATAAATATTAAGGCATAATTATTCAACTTTTTCTTCAATTCAGTCAGTTTCAATGTTGTAAGATATTTTTCCAATTTAATGTTTTGTATAGTTAAAATATAAATTAGTCTTCTAATCCATCCCTTCCATCAATCCCTCATGCATAGTTTTTAAACTATCATCATCAAAGCTGCCAAAGTAATCTTGGGTAGTTGTAATGTTAGAATGACCCAGGGCTTCTTTAATGTAGATTAATGGTGCTCCATTGTTCTTTTGTATGGTTGCAAAACAGTGTCTCGCAACGTAAGTGGTTAATTTCAAGGGGAGGTCTAAATCAGTACCTATTTCATTTAAGGCTTTATTGGTGTTCCTTATAAAGGTGCTAATACGTTTCTCAATTAGCTCTAGATCCATTCCTCTTTCCAATACTGGAAAAATATAGTCTTCTGGCTTGCCTTTGCTTACCCTTCTCCTATCCATTATCTCCTTTATACGGTCAGATATGGGCACTTTAATTGGCAATGCACCATCTCTTGTTGTATTCTCAGTTTTTGATCTATAGAATTCAATAAAGTCGCCATTAATCTTTTTATTGGTCAACAAAGCAATATCCTTAAAATTCATCCCATTACATAGGAAACTAAAAATCCAATAGTCTAGTGCTTTTTGTTCTGATACTAACTTTGGCTTATGATTTAGGAGTTTCTTTAAGTCGTCTTTCTTTAAGGAACGTTTTGATTTTCTTGGAGAGGGTATTTTATATTTCCTAAATGGATATTTACTAGCATCTATAATTCCCTCTTCAATAGCTAGATTAAAGATTCTTCTTAATGACCTTAAATAGATACCTACCGTTGTAATTGATTTGCCTCCTACTAACATATACTTCTCATAGGCCTTTAATAAATCTACATTTACTTGTGAAATCTTTAAATACTTTTTGAATTTTAATATGGAGACCTTTGCAGTGTTATAATTATCAGATGTAGATATTTGGCCTAGATTTTTTAAATCTTTAATACAACTATCATATAATGCTTCTACACTTTCATTAGCTATTGCTTTTTTTAATTGTACTTTATCCTTGTTATATAATAAATCGAATTCAGTAAAACTGAAAGGTTGTATTGAATTGGCAAACTCTTCCTGATCAGAGAGCCATGAATACATCTGGGTCTTTAATTTTTTAATATTTGCATCCCTTAGGTTGGAAGCTTCAATTCTTTTATAATCGTATTGGGATAAATTAAAAGGGGTAGCATATCGCTTCTTGCTTCCAAGGCAATACACGGTTAATTTGATGGGGTAAGTACCATCGTTTAGTTGACGTCTTGTGTCACAAAAGAAACTCAGTGTTGGTTGAATCATAAAATGATCAGGGGGTTAATTAATGCACCAAAATTTGCACCACAAAGGTAACTAAAAGGGCAATACAAAGAGTCATATGTTATCTTTGAAGATAATATATAAACTTGATTTTCAGTAAATTATAGCTAAAATTAGCTATATGGGGAAGGACCTAAATTTGCGACTCATAATCAGGGGGTCCCAGGATCATGCCCTGGTGGGCCCACAGCCGAAAGGCTAGATTTTCAAGGGTTTATGCTGTTAAAAGCGTAGACCCTTTTTATTTGGGGAATGTTCTTGC
>JACCEA010501254.1_pt1 | contig 9995 bp, 8 predicted proteins | sample 7449851 | NCBI WGS metagenome assembly JACCEA01 (sample SAMN15323453, study PRJNA562643) | freshwater metagenome | isolation source: river surface water | place: USA:Blue River Watershed | collected 2017-08-18 | reverse complement strand
GTCGTAGCGCCGCCGCTGGCAGTCGCTGCAGTAAGAGTAGGTTCAGCGGCCTGTGCCGAAAGAACTGAGAATCCGAGACTCGCCGCGGCGATTGCAGTGACAAGCGTTTTGCGATTTAAAATCATGATGACTCCTGGGTCCGGTCCTGTGCAGGACAATGGCTGGGTAGATTTGCTCAGGGGTCATCCTAGTGACTGGATGTTGCAGTTGTGCGACACGTCCATGACAGTTTTGTTGCAGTTCGTGTTGTCTTTAAATCTGCCTCTCTGTGTCAATTTGAATTGCAAATAGCCAAGTGGATCACAAAGTGCATCACAAATTTGCTGATCAATTGCAAACTCGAGGAATTAACTACGCTTTCTGTTGTCGCGTGGGCTATAATCGCCGCGTTTTTTACACTTGGATACACCAAAGGAGAGGCCATGAAAAAAACTTACCTGACAGCACTGAGTCTGATGTTCGCCGCAGGCGCTATCGTTGCAGTACCGAATGCGGCCGTCGCGGACGCCGGGCAATTCTATATCGCCCCTGGTCTGCAGTGGATTGACTATGACAAAAGCCGACTGTTGGACGACGAGACCGGATTCACACTGGGTCTTGGTTATGATTTCACCAACAAACTGAGTGGCGAGATCAATGTTTTTGATATGGATCTGGACAGTACCGGTCCGGACGACGATGTATTCCATTCCCGCTTTGACCTCCTTTACTCACTGGACAGCAAGATTGGCGCATTGACCCCGTTCGTGGTCGGCGGTGTCGGTCACAACCGCTTCAGCCAGAATGAAGAGACAGTGTTTGATGCCGGTGCCGGTGTGAAATACCAGATCAATGACAATCTGGTGTGGAGAACGGCCGTCAGAAAATTCTGGGGTATGGATGAGCACCAGCATGACTACGGTGTCGACACCTCTCTGGTATTCAGCTTCGGTGGCAGCAGTTCAGCTCCTTCCGCGCCAGCCGCAGCACCTGCGCGTGCCGCAGCAGCGCCTGCCGCTCCGGCAGCACCTGCAGCGCCTGATCAGGATGGCGATGGTGTGCCCGACAGCCGTGATGCGTGCGCCGATACTCCGCGTACACACCGCGTAGACAACACCGGTTGTTCAATCGTAACTGAAGAAGTAGCCCGCATTGACCTGAACGTGCAGTTCGATTTCGATCAGGCGGTGGTAAAGCCGGAATTCAATGACGAAATCAAGCGTGTTGCGGACTTCCTCAATGCCAACCCGAACACTATTGCAGACCTGGAAGGTCATACCGACTCCCAAGGTACTACAGAGTACAACCAGGACCTGTCTGAGCGTCGTGTCAACGCCGTCCGTCAGGTGCTGATTAATCAGTTCGGCATCGCTCCGGGCAAAGTGCGTGCGCAGGGCTTCGGCGAGTCTCGTCCGGTTGCCAGCAACGATACTGCCGAAGGCCGTGCTCAGAACCGTCGCGTACAGAGCGTGATGTCAGCGACTCTGCAGCGTTTTGAATCACGCTGATCCCTGCTGCCAGCAATGGTGAGTAGTCATCGAACCCCTGTCGCATGCGAGTGCGGCAGGGGTTTTTTGTATTAGCGGAGTCGCAAACGTAGTGAATGATGTGAAGTCCCGAGAAAAAAGTGCAGATCTCAGTCTGGCAAATAGTGAATTGCTGTGGCGCCCGGCAAGTCAGATGTTGCCGCGTCCCGCGTCGGCATGGCAATCCTGGTTGCTGGACCCCGGCTCGCTGACGCAACGACTCAAGGAACGCTGTGCTGATGCAATCGGCACGGCGCCGTTCAGAGTGCACGTCCTTGAAGAGGGCTGGGTCAGGCAGCAGTCTCCAGGGTTGTTGCAGTGTTTTCCCGCGCATGTGGTGCGTGAGCGCATGTGGTCGCGCAGAGTGCTGTTGCAGTGCGGTGATGTCCCCTGGGTGGCGGCACACTCGCTGATCCCCGTCAGCAGCATGCAGGGGCCTCTCAAGCGCTTGCGCACACTCAATGACAGGCCGCTCGGCGAGTTTCTGTTTCGGCACCCGCTGCTGCGCCGTGATCAACTGGAGCTGACGCATACCGGTGCGGTCTGGGGAAGGCGCTCGCTGTTTCATCTCTTTGACAGGCCGTTGCTGGTGGCCGAATTCTTTCTGCCGGCGTTGCTGGAAGTGGATAGCGCCGGTGGCGCGTCGGACTAAGCGAGCGGTGATTGCTCGCGTGTTGTAAACCCTCAGCCCGTGAATTACCCTCACAGCGCCCATTCCTTCCGGAACCTCTGCCATGGACAAGCCGTCGCAAGCCCCGAGCGCCCTCACCGGCAAGCGCATCATCGATCTCTCCCGTGTGCTGGGCGGCCCCTATTGCACACAAGTACTGGCTGATCACGGTGCCGAAGTCATCAAGATCGAGCCTCCGCAAGGGGACGAAACGCGCGACTGGGGGCCGCCCTTTCATGAGGGCGACGCTGCCTACTATATCGGGGTGAATCGCAACAAGCGCTCCATGGGATTGGATCTGACTCAGGCGGCTGGCCGAGATCTGTTGCTGCAGTTGCTGGAGGGGGCGGACATTCTGCTGGAGAACTACAAGCCAGGCACCATGGAGAAATGGGGGTTGGGCTATGAAGCCGTATTGCGTGAACGTTACCCACGGTTGATTCATTGCCGAGTCAGCGGTTTTGGCGCAGATGGTCCACTGGGCGGTTTTCCGGGCTACGATGCCATCGTGCAGGCCATGGCCGGCTGGTTCAGTGTCAATGGCGAGAAGGGCAGTCAGCCGACGCGCCTCGGTATCGCCATGGTCGACATGGGCACGGGGCTGTATACCGCGGTTGCCTTGCTGATGGCGCTGGCGGAGCGCGAGCGCTCGGGACTCGGACAGTACATCGACATGACGCTCTATGATTGCGCGGTTTCACTGATGCATCCGCACATCGTCAATTACAAATTCTCCGGGAATATTCCCGTCGCCACGGGTAACGCGCACCCCAACATCAGTCCTTACGATACCTTTCGCACGCGGACGGTGGATATCTTCATCGGTGCCGGCAATAGCGGCGCGTTTGCGAAGCTTTGCGAGGAGCTGGGTTGTCGGGAGCTCACGGAAGATCCGCGCTTCACCCATAACATTGATCGCGTGAACAATCGGGCGGAGTTGAAGGCCGAGCTGGAATCACGCCTGATGAAGATCGATGGTGCCGAGCTGTGCGAGAGATTGCTGCGCGCGGGCCTGCCAGCCGGGCCTATTCATGATACCGCCCAGGTGGTCGCACATCCGCATACCCAGCACCGGGGCATGAATGTCGAGCAGGACTGGTATCGGATGACGGGCACGCCCATAAAGTTCTCACGAACGCCCGGCGCCTTGCGCTACCTGCCGCCGAAATTCGGCGAGCACACGCGGGAGATTCTCGCGGAATATGGACTTTCGGCGGGGGAAGTCGACGCTCTGCTGAGCGCCGGGGTGGTGTTGGAGAAGCGCCGCTGAACGCCGTCGGCGCGCTCTCCAGCAGTGCGCTCTCCAGAGGTGCTCTCTATTGCTGAGCGGCGGGCATTCTGACACGCAGCTGCACGTTCTCGGTCCTGCTGGTCGTTCCATCGCTCAGTGCTGGTCGGAATTGCATGATATCCATGAGCTTGCGGGCACGCACGCGGTTAGCCGTGTTGTCCGGTTCGATCTGTGCGATTTCCGCGCTGGAAACCTGACCATTGGAGCGCACCGCAAAGTGCAGGAGTGCCTCCATCTGTCCGTCGGACGGTTGGCTGGACTCGTCCAGCCCCGGCATCAGGGTTGCCATCACATCGTAGTCGCCAAGATCGTACAGCGGCGGCTCCGCTTGATATCGGCAATCCGGTTTGGCCTCTTCCAAGGTCTCGTGGAAGGCCGTCACTGGCAGCAGAACCGGACAGCGCGTCAACGCCTCCAGTAATTCAGGTGCAACCCCCGCTGCTTCGAACAATGCCAAGGCTTCTCTGTAATATTCCAGGGCCGGTCCCGGCGCGCTGCTGCCTCGGCGTACACCGGCAAACCGGCCGGGCTGATTTTCGTATTGCTGTTTCATGAGGGTCGCGTCCCCCATGGCGAGCAGCGCCAGGCCTTCGGCCTCCAGGTTGCCACTGGCCGCGTAAAGTTCGCGGATCTGCTTCAGCTTGTGCAGGCTTGTCGCCATATTGTTCTTGAATGAACGCTCGATGACAGTGCTGGCTCGCGAACCGTACAGTGACTCGATCTCAACCTGCGTCAGATCTCTGGCAACGGGCACGGTGTTGCCGGACAGCGGGCGGTTGCGGATGCCTTCGGTAAGCAGCATGAGATCCTGAGAGGTCTCGCTGGTCATCATGATGGCCAGCCCGATGTAGGCGGCGGCGAGTGATTCGTCATAGAGATAGGGCGCCAGTTCCACACTGTCAGCGCCATAGTGGCTCTCGGCGATGGCTGTGGCACGCTCTTCCATTTTGCTGAGTTGCGTGAGGTGGAACGCTTCCCTGTCGCGGCGGTCATGTCCCAGCGCGCGCATGTGCCAGTCGCCCAGCTGCTTGAGGCCCTTGAGCTGCTCCGGTGGCGGGAGGGTCTCATCACGCTCGTATACCCATGACAGGTACTGCAGGGTGTCGGTGACATTGTCCCACTGACCTGCGGCAGAGCGCAGGCGCAGGAGTGTCTGAATGACTGGGATCTGTGCCGTCGAGTACAAGCCATTACCGATGCGATGGATCTGCAGTTGCTGGTCCAGAAGCGGCAGGGCAGCCTCGTGGTTACCCGCTTCGATCAGCGCCTGACTCATGCCTGACAGTGGCTCGATCAGGCGCTGGTCGTAAGGTCCGAATTCGCTCTGCAGCTGGTCGATGGTCCGCTGATATTCCGCCAGCGTGTTGGCGTGGTCGATGGAGCGCTGGGTGTCAGCGCCATTCTGCAGTGGGGAGGAGTCCTGCTGCGCCAGCAGACTGCCGTTGTTGGCCCACGCCAGTACAAGCGCCAGCAGTGAGCAACGCATTAGGGATGGATTGAGCAATCTGTTCCTGCCATGAAGGGCTGTCATCTGCAGATTCTCTGATGCCGAAGCCTGCCGGCCACGATGGTGTTGTGACACATTCTTGTTTTCCAGCATTCTAGCCCAGTCTTTTCCGCTAAGCACGGGTTGACAGGCCCGGGGACTTCAAATACATTCGCCCGCCTCGCGCCTGCATACGTTTGCAGATGCATCACTCAAGTTCAAGCTCAGGACCGACAATGTCAGTTCGATCATTCAGCACATTGACCTCTCAGCGACTGACCTCTCAGCGACTGACCTCTCAGAGAGTGTCTTCTTTTGCGACTGCGATAAACGCCGCAGCCCGCCGTGCGCGCGCGACCAGCGCCTTTTATCCGGAGATGCCTGAGACTCTCTAACGCTATATAGAACCACCGAACCAAAAACCTCCAGGCGTCCCGACTCCTGGAGGTTTTTTTTTACCCGCGAAAAACTGGAGGCAACATGAACAGCATAGAAATTGAAGACAAACTTGGCCTGACGATCTGCATGAAACAACCGGTCGCCATCGAGCGTGGACTGGGCAGCTACGTGTGGGACGACAAGGGAGCCCGGTACCTGGACTTTACGGCGGGATGGGGAGTCACCAGTCTCGGCCACAGTCATCCGGTGCTGGTTGCCGCCATACAGGAGCAGGCCGGGAAGCTGATGCAGAACCCCAATTCGGGCTTTACCTATTCCCCGGTGCGCGCGCGTCTGTTGGCGCTGCTGCAGCAAGTATTGCCGGAGGGACTGACGCGGGTCTTCTTTGCCAACAGCGGTGCCGAGGCCAATGATGCCGCCGTCAAGCTGGCAAGAAAGGTAACCGGCAGGCCTGATGTGATCGCTGTGGCGGGGTCGTTTCATGGTCGTACTCTGAGCACGCTGTCGCTCTCGGGCGGGCGCGACAATGCGGCGAAATACTTGCCACTGGTGCCTGGCAATCAGTTCGTGCCTTTCGGCGATATCGCTGCGCTGGCGACTGCTCTGAATGACAGAGTGGCGGCGGTGATTGTGGAGCCTGTGCAGGGCGAGGGGGGTGTCAGGGTGCCGCCGTCGGGCTATCTGCAGGAGCTTGCCCGCTTGTGCCGCGCGAACGGGACGCTGCTGATTGCCGATGAAGTCCAGACGGGTTTCTGTCGAACGGGAACCTTCTTTGCGGTAGATGCGCAAAATGTGCAGCCGGACATCCTGACCATGGGCAAGGGGATCGCCGGAGGCTTCCCGTTTGCCGCGTTCGCCATGACTGAATCGGTGGCGGCAGGCGTCAGCAAGGGGGATCACGGCGGCACTTACTGTGGCAATCCACTCGGTTGCGCGGCCGCGTTCGCTGTGGTGACGCATCTTCTGGAACAGAACGTCGCCGGGCGCGTGACCGACATGGGGAAGCTGGCAATGGCGCAGCTGCAGGCGCTGGCGCAGAAGTATCCGGAGTTCATGATGGAAGTGCGCGGTCGCGGCTTGCTGGTTGGAATCCAGATGCACAGTGACGCGCAGGTCAGCGAGCTGACTGAGCGCTGCCTCGCGCTCGGATTGATGGTGACACCGACCCGCAATGCTGTACTCAGGATTATTCCGAATCTGTTAATTACCGAAGCGGAACTGCTCAGCGGACTCGCGCTGCTGGAGTCGGCGCTCCAGCTCATGCGCCCGGCAACCATAGGTTTTGCTTCAGGCATCCGCTAGTATGGCCGCCAGTCATGAGTTGATCATTCAATTAAGGCAGCCAGGTGCTGGTTGACGAGGAGGGGAGATGCAAAACACCAAGGTCCTGCTGGCGAAACGGCCCGTGGGCGAACCAGATGACAGCTGTTTCGAGATCGTGCAGGCGGAAGTGCCGCCATTGCTGCCGGGGCAATTGCTGATAAAGGTGCTGTGGTTGTCGTTGGACCCATACATGCGGGGGCGCATGAACGATGTGAAGTCCTACGCCAAGCCCGTCGGTATCGGCGAAATCATGGTAGGCGAGTCGGCGGGCATCGTGATTGCGTCGCGCTCGGACAAGTTTCAGGTGGGGGATTACGTCACCGCTCATATGGGCTGGCAGAGCCTCATTGTGGTTGACGACAACGCGCCCCGGTTGATGAAGGTGGATCTCGACAATGGCGCTCTGTCGGCACATCTGGGCGTGGTCGGGATGCCAGGTCGCACCGCCTATTTCGGTCTGCTGGAAGTGGGCAAGCCGGTGGCCGGTGAGACGCTGGTCGTGTCTGCCGCCTCTGGTGCAGTGGGTTCCGTCGTGGGGCAGGTCGGCAAGATCCTCGGGCTGCGCGTCGTCGGCATTGCGGGCGGGCCGGACAAGTGCCGTTATGTGACCGAAGAGCTGGGTTTCGATGTCTGCATCGATTACAAGGCCGGCACGCTGGCGCGGGAGCTGGCACAGGCCTGTCCGCGCGGCATCGACATCTATTTCGAAAATGTCGGCGGCGACGTTACCCGCGCCGTCGCGCCACTCCTGAACAAGGGGGCCAGAGTGCCCGTGTGCGGGTATGTCTCCAGCTATAACGATGCCGACATCACCAAGACCGTGACGCCATTCGACATTCTCAAGGATGCGCCGAATGTGCCCGAGCATCGCTTCATTCTGGTGTCGGAATGGATCGACCGCTGGCCTGAAGCGACTGTACAGCTGGGCCGCTGGGTCAGGGAGGGCCGAATCAAGTATCGGGAAAGTATCGGCACAGGTCTGGAGAATGCGCCGGAGCTGTTCCGGGGATTGTTGCGCGGCAGGAATTTCGGCAAGCAGCTGGTGAAGATCGCCGAGGAGTGAGTGTTATTTCGCATCGGAGATGACCGAACATGTGCCGGCAAATTACCGCAAGGACATTGGGCAGTGCCATAAAAAACTTGTTCCGTATTACGTCAATTGCTAACTTGTGAGAATGCTGCAAGGTGCTATTTTTATTCGTGATATCAATTATTTGAACGCGTGATTTCTGAAAGGGGGCGAGGTGAGCTTATTCGATTTGACAGGGAAAGTGGCACTGATCACGGGCTCAACCAAGGGCATAGGTCTGGCGATTGCCAGGCGCATGGCCCAGGCCGGAGCCCGGGTGGTGATCTCCAGCAGAAATCAGGACGCCTGTGACGAGGTGGCCAGCGCCATCAATGCCGATGGTGGCGAAGCGGTCGCCATCGCCTGCAATATCAATTACAAGGAGCAGCTGCGCTTGCTGGTCGAGAAGACCTCGGCGCATTTCGGTGGTATCGACATTCTGGTCTGCAATGCCGCGCTTAACCCGTATTACGGCGCATCGCAGGACATTCCCGATGACGCCTTCGACAAGATCATGAATGCCAACATCGGCAGTGCGCACCGTCTCTGCCAGCTGACTCTGCCAGGCATGGCAGCCAGAGGCGGTGGGGCGGTGATTATTGTCTCCTCGATCGCCGGGCTCAAAGGCAGTACCGTCCTCGGCGCCTACGGCATCTCCAAAGCGGCCGACATGCAGATGGCCCGTAATCTCGCTGTCGAGTGGGGGCCCCGGAATATCCGCGTCAACTGCATCGCGCCCGGGCTGATACGCACCGACTTCGCCCGCGCGCTCTGGGAGAATCCCGAGACCTATGCCGCCACGGTGGCGAAGTATCCCTTGCGCCGCATTGGCGAGCCCGATGAGATTGCCGGCGCCGCTATCTTTCTGGCCTCCCAGGCTGGCAGTTTTACCACTGGGCAGACGTTCGTCATCGATGGTGGCGGGACGATTGCCGATTAGTGTTGTCCCCTGAGTGCTGTCACTTTGAAAATGGTAGGAGACTGAGAACATGATGGACCTGGGCCTGTCGGCAGAAATGGTGGAAATTCGGGAAAAGATTCGTCGCTTCGTGGAAGTGGACGTGGCCGCTGTCGAGCACGACTATCATGCCGATATCGACGTCGGTGACCGCTGGTCGCACACGCCGCGCCAGGAAGAGATCATGGAAGGCTTGAAGCAGAAGGCGCGCGCTCTCGGGCTGTGGAATTTCTTCCTGCCCAGGAGCCAGGGCGGCGCAGGCATCAACAACCTGGAGTATGCCCATCTCGCCGAGATCATGGGGCGCAGCCGTCTGGCATCCGAGGCATTCAACTGCAGCGCGCCGGATACCGGGAACATGGAGGTGCTGGAGCGCTATGGTTCCGAAGAGCAGAAGGAGCAGTGGCTGAAGCCATTACTCGCCGGCACTATCCGTTCGGCGTTTGCCATGACCGAGCCGGATGTGGCCTCGTCGGACGCGACCAATATCGCCACCACGGCGGTGCTCGAGGGTGACGAGTGGGTCATCAACGGAGAGAAATTCTATATCTCCGGCGCGGGCGACAAACGCTGCAAGATCATGATCGTCATGGTGGTTACCGACCCGGATGCGCCGAAATACAATCGGCAGTCGCAGATACTGGTCCCCATGGATACCCCCGGTGTCGAGATTGTCAGGCCGATGGAAGTGTTCGGGCGGGACGATGCCCCGCACGGCCACATGCATATCCGCTATCGCAACGTTCGCGTGCCACAGAAGAACATCATCCTCGGCCGTGGTCGCGGCTTCGAGATCTCCCAGGGGCGTCTCGGGCCGGGCCGCATTCACCACTGCATGCGCTCCATCGGCGCGGCAGAGAAGGCGCTGCAATTGATGTGCGAGCGCTCGTTGAGCCGTCAGGCCTTTGGCAAGCCGCTGGCAGAGCTCGGCGGCAATTACGACGCCATCGCCGACAGCCGCATCGAGATCGAAATGTGTCGACTGCTGGTCTTCAAGGCGGCCCACCTGATGGACACCATCGGCAACAAGGCTGCCCGCGATGCGATCTCGCAGATCAAAGTAGCAGTGCCGAACATGGCGCTGCGAGTGATCGATCGAGCGATTCAGATGCATGGCGCCGCTGGCGTGTCGCAGGATTTTCCGCTGGCGGCACTGTGGACCAGTCAACGCACGCTGCGCCTGGCGGATGGCCCGGATGAAGTGCATCGACGCGTCGTCGCCAGGGCCGAGCTGGCCAGATACGTCAAGTAGGACGAGGCTTCAAGATTGACCCGCCCCGCTCAGAGCACTGAT
>JACCEA010728468.1_pt1 | contig 9996 bp, 8 predicted proteins | sample 7449851 | NCBI WGS metagenome assembly JACCEA01 (sample SAMN15323453, study PRJNA562643) | freshwater metagenome | isolation source: river surface water | place: USA:Blue River Watershed | collected 2017-08-18 | reverse complement strand
GACCCAGGGCGGCCTCGGCCACTTTGCCGGTAATGCCTTTGGAGCGCAGGTCGACCAACATCACGTGGCTCTGCGTGCCGCCGCTCACAATGCGCAAGCCGCGTTGTGTGAGAACTTCGGCCACGATTTGTGCGTTCTTCACCACTTGTGCTTGATAAGCCTTGAACTCAGGTGCCATGGCTTCTTTGAAAGCAACCGCTTTGGCCGCAATGACGTGCATGAGCGGACCGCCTTGCAGGCCAGGGAAGATGGCGCTGTTGATGGCTTTTTCGTGTTCTGCCTTCATCAAGATGATGCCGCCACGTGGGCCGCGCAAGCTCTTGTGCGTGGTGGACGTGACCACATCGGCGTGGGGCACAGGGTTGGGGTACACACCTGCGGCAATGAGGCCCGCGTAGTGGGCCATGTCGACCATGAAAATAGCGCCCACGTCTTTGGCCACTTTGGCAAAACGTGCAAAGTCAATGTGCAAGCTGTAGGCAGAGGCGCCGGCAATGATCAGTTTGGGTTTGGTTTCGTGCGCCTTCTTTTCCATGGCGTCGTAGTCGATGGCTTCGTTAGCATCGAGGCCGTAGCTCACCACGTTGAACCATTTGCCGCTCATGTTGAGGGGCATGCCGTGCGTGAGGTGGCCGCCTTCTGCCAAGCTCATGCCCATGATGGTGTCGCCAGGCTTTAAAAATGCCAAGAAGACAGCTTCGTTGGCAGAGGCGCCGCAATGGGGTTGCACGTTGGCCGCTTCAGCGCCAAAGATTTGTTTGATGCGGTCGATGGCCAATTGTTCGGCAATGTCGACATATTCACAGCCACCGTAATAGCGCTTGCCTGGGTAACCTTCAGCGTATTTGTTGGTGAGCTGTGAGCCTTGGGCTGCCATGACAGCTGGCGAGGCGTAGTTTTCGCTGGCGATCAGCTCAATGTGATGCTCTTGGCGCGCATTCTCTGCCTGAATGGCAGCAAAAATTTCGGGATCGGTTTGTTCAATCAGAATGTTTCTTGAATACATGGCAGGCCTTCAAATGATGGTTCCTAGCGCCACTGGGAAGTTTAGATCCCAATGTCACGGGCTGCCCAGGCGAACGGCTGATACCTTGTGTCCCAGGTGTCGGGGCAAGGTGCACGCTCCCTAGTGGTTGTGAAGGGGGCAAGCCTCTTCTTGTCCACGTCAGAGGCTGTATGGCCATGCAAGCCCAAACCAGTCTCCTATCGCCAGTTGCGTACCCCTAGAGTGTAGCCGAGCCGATGGTGCCTTGTGATTCACCTGGGCTACTTAAAAGGGGCGGCTTTGGCCTTGGCAGGTGGTTTGGGTAAGGCCTCCTTGAGGCGATTTTGTTCTGCCAGCACCCGTGCAATGTAGTCAGACTCTAGGGAAACCGATTCTTCACCCGCTTTAAAGAGCCGCAACCCCTCCTCGAGGCTGCCTGTCTGGTCGATGCACTCTTTCAAAATTTTGACGCCAATTCTTAAATTTGTTTTGGGATCAAAAATGGCCATGGCCCCCCCGTAAGGGGTGAATTGCTCTGCGTGTGTTTCGGGTAACACTTGCATCAAACCTTTGGCGCCGATCGGGCTGTTCGCAAACGGGTTGTAATTGGACTCCACCCCGATCACGGCCAAAATCAAGGTGGGGTCCAAAGCACTCCGGTTGGCCAAGTCGTAAACCTCCAAAACCAGGGCATTGAGTGGTTCGGGTGCAATCCGGTATTTGCTTTTAACAGCTTGGACCAATGCCAATTGATCCGCATCCAAGTCGGTGGATTTGGCTGCCAAGCTGCGCAACAAAACTTGCTGGCGCTCATCTTCAGCCGCTGTGATTTGCAGGCGTGTGTAAAGCCAAGATTGAATGCCTTGCACGGTTTGCAATCGAATCTCAGGCCTTGCCAAAGCCAGCATGCTGAGCAGCACCGCCAGCAAGCCCAATAGGGCGAAGCTGTGGTGTGAAATGTTCACAAACCCGCGTGCGATGTCTCCCACAAAGGTCTTGAGGCCGTGCCAAAAGCGCTCGGTCCAATGACTGGCAGATTCTTGAAATGTGTGTGTGCTCAAGGTTGGGCGGTGAGTGGCAGAAGTGAGAATTATAAAAAAAATCGAAAATAGATGCTTTTGGCATATTGCACACTGCCTTCCTCGGTGAAAATAGCTTCTTTATCTTTTTGTGTTGTGACTGTGACTCATTCCTCCCCCAAGACCCCCGATGTTCAAGCGCTTGATACCTTGACGGGTGGCGCTTTTGCTGCGCAAACATCCGGCGAACGTGCGGCCAAGTTGCGCGATTGGTTGTTGACTGAGCCTTCGCAAGAAGATTTGCAACACGTCTACAAAGAAATTTCAACGCGTGACAAAGGTGCTGCCAAAGTTTTGCGGGAAAAGTTGGATGAGTTAAAGCGCTCGCTCGGCCAAGATGTCTTGGCTTCAGAGTGGGCCGAGCGTGCCAACGCCATGCTGACCGCCAGTCGCTTGAACATTGCCGACGCCATGGCTTGGCAACGTGATGCGGCCAAAGCTGGCGCGCCCTTGTCGCGTGAGCCACTGGCCAGTTTGAAAACCCAGCTGGCTGAGAAAATCAAAGCGGTCGAGGATTTGCAGCACCAAGTGATGGTGCAGCGCGAAACAGCCGTGCTCTTGGCGCAGCGCATTGAGGTCTTGTCGACCAAGAGTTTGAAAGAAGCCGATTCAGCAAATGAAGCCTTGCAAGCCGATGTGGCAAATTGGCAGCAACAAGCCCATGACCTGACAGAAGAAGCTGCTTGGCAAAGTGTGGATTTGAAATTCCCGCCCCAGTTGGAGGCATCGCGCCATCAACTCAACAGCGTGTGGGAAGCCTTCGAAGCCGCTTTGTTTCAGGGCAAGGCCGCACGTGACGATGCCAATGAGGCCATGCCCTCTGTGCCTGTGTGGGCAGAAGAACTGCGTGTGGCGCGGGGCGGTCAACCACTCGTGGCCCCAGTGCCGGCAGTCGCGGCAGTCGCCCATGCCGAAGCCGCTGACGTGGCGGCTGACGCCGTCGCAGCCGAAGGCAAGCCTGCAAAAACACCCAAACAGAGCAACACCAAAATGGATCCCGCGCAGCGTTTGGCCTTGCGTGAAGCCGCCAGTCAAGTGGTCACAGGTGCCCTGACTTTGCTGGCAGCCGAGGCCAATGAGGCCCACTTGTTGGCCTTGCGTCAAGCGCTGAAAGAGCATGGCCGCAACATGGACACCAACATGGATTTAAAAGTCCATGAAGCCCTGATTGCTGCCGGCGATGCCGAGGGCTGGCAGCGTCACGTGGCCGATCAGTCGCGCATGGCATTGGTCTTGAAAGCAGAAGCGCTCTTCAAGAAAGTGCCTGTCAAGACAGAAGACCAGCCTGTAGAGGCCGTGGCGGCACAAGATGTTGCAGATGTTGATGCAACTGTGCCAGTAGCCGAAGAATCCAAAGAACCCAAAGAAGTGTTCCACCTCGAGCCCGTATTGGGTGGTCGCAAGATGCAAGAAGCCTTGCGACAGCTGCGTGAAGAGTGGAAGCAAGCCGATCAAGGTGGCTTGCCCAATCACGCTTTGTGGAAGCGCTTTGATGCCGCCTGCAACAATGCCTACAAAGTGGTTCAAACATGGCTCGACAAAATCAAACACGAAGCCACTGAGCACCGTGCACAACGCTTGGCCCTCATTGAAGAAGTCAAAAATTGGGGCGAGGCCAATGCGCAAAATGCCGATTGGCGCGCCCACCTTCGGGCCTTGCATCAGTTTGGCGATCGTTGGCGCAATGCCGGACATCTCAGTGAAAAAGCATTTGCAGAATTGCAGCCTCTTTGGAAGCAAGCGCTGCATGCTGCTGCCGCACCCCTTGAAGCTGCGCAAAAAGCCAGTACGGCGCGCCGTCAAGCCCTCATTGCCGAAGCCGAGCAGTTGGGGGCAGCACCTTTGCTGCGCGTTGATGCCGTCAAGGCTTTGCAGCACAACTGGCAAGCCGAAGCGCAAAGCGTGCCCATGGACCGCCGCATCGAGCAAAAAATGTGGGAGGCCTTCCGCAAGCCTTTGGACGAAGCTTTCAGTCGCAAAACCAATTCACGTGAACACGCGGCCTCTGCCCCGATGTCTGCGCACGATCGTTTGGTGCTCGATGCATCCAATGCCTTGAAGGCTGCCAATGCCTCTGGCGATGTACAAAAAATCAAGGCTGCCATGGCCGCTTTGGATGCGGCCATCAAAGGTCAAGCCAAGGCTGTGGCAGCAGAGGCCGCAGCACCTGTTGTTGCAGCCTCTGAAGAATCAAGCCCTCAAACAAGCCCTCAAACAAGCCCTCAAACAAGCCCTCAAACAACTGAGCCTGCAGCCGCCGAAGTCGTCGCAGTGGCAGCCCCAATTGCTGAAGAATCATCTGCACCAGCCGATGTCGCGCCCTCCGAAGAGTCCGCGGCAGCTAAACCTGTCGAAGCACCCAAACCCGCGCGTCCATTGGTCGCCATGCGCGGTGATGACCGTCCTGGTCAAAAGAAATCGGTGCCTGCACCAGCGGGTCGCCCTGGTGATCGACGCGATGGCAAAGGTGGTCCGCGTGGCGACAAGCCTGGCTTTGGTGACAAAACCGGTGGCCGTTTCGACCGTGGTGACCGTGCTGACAGAGGTGATCGATTTGAGCGTGAAGACCGCGGTCCACGTTTGAGCGATGCTGCTTTTAGAGCGCAGCGCGATGCCAAAGAACATGCCGAAATGGCGCTCAGAAAGTTGGCGGCCCAAGCCCACGGAGAGTCATTGACGCATCTGCTGACGGCATGGGAAAAGCGACAAGCCGATCTGGTACCTTCAGCACAAGAGTTGGGCCGCAACGTCAATGCGCCTGCACGTGCCGCTTGGTCTCAAGCGGTCAGTCAAGCGCCGGCTGCATCTGCCGGCGAAGCCATCTTGCGTTTGGAAATGGCGGCTGAAGTGCCTACGCCTGCTGAGAATTTGAACGAGCGCCGGGCACTGCAATTGCAGTTGCTCACACGCAAAAATCAACCGGGTCCGCAAGAGACTTGGGCGTTAGATGTCACCGCCGTGTTGTCTTCAGCGCACGATGCCAAGGTGGCGCGCCGTTTGCAAAACGCTTTGAAGAACTTGCTGCGTCGTTGATTTGAAAGGCCTGGCGGCCTTCAAGTCAGCAGCTTGATGCGTTCAACCTGTCCCGCAGCATGCCAACGCAAAACTTCTGCCCGAGGTTTTGCGTTTTGGACATCCCAGTCACTCAGCACAAGGCGTTTTAAATTGAGAGCGCCTGGCAATACATGGTCCGCGGGTCGGTGGGTGTGGCCATGCAGTAAGCAAGAGCACCCCGATTGTGTCAATGCTGTAGTGGCCCAGACAGGGTCTACATCGGCATACACCGCATCAGGATTGCGCTTGTGCTGTTGGCTTTGCGCGCGCAGCTGGCGGGCAATTTCTTCTCGTTCTGCCAAGGGCTTGGCTAAAAAAATGTGTTGCCAGTCGGGGTGTCTCACCATGCGCCTGAAGGCTTGGTAATCGACATCGTCCAGGCAGCCTTCATCGCCGTGTGACAACAACCAAGCTTGCGATGCAAAGCGCAAGATGGTGGGATCTTGCAAGTTGTGAACATGGCATGCGCTTAAAAAATCAGTGCCCACCAAGAAATCGCGGTTGCCTCGCATAAAGGCAACATGCCGTTGCTGTGCGCAGTCTTTTAAAACGGCAGCACATTGTTGCAAAAAGCTGTGCTGTGCGGCAGCATCATCGCCCACCCAAACTTCAAACAAATCGCCCAGCACAAATACCGCATCGGCCATGGTGCTATGCATGTAGCGCTGCCACACGTCAAATGTGGCAGGGTCTTTTTCCTGCAAGTGCAGGTCTGAAATGAAATCAACCGTGCGCCAGTTTTCAGGTGCTTCAAACACCGGAAACGGCAACACGCTTGTTGTCATGAAACAGGATCAACAGGCGGCGTGGGAATTAAAGCGCCACAGCCTTTTCAATGATCACAGCCTCTTTTGGCACGTCGTCATGGAAACCATTGCGACCTGTTTTAACGCCTTCGATGGCATCCACAATGTCGTTGCCAGACACAACATGGCCAAACACGGCGTAGCCCCAGCCTTGCAGGGATGGTGCTGTGTGGTTCAAGAACTCGTTGTCTGCCGTGTTGATGAAAAACTGGGCCGTGGCGGAGTGGGGCGCCTGTGTCCGCGCCATGGCCAAGGTGTACTTCTTGTTTTTCAAACCGTTATTGGCTTCGTTTTGAATGGCTGCATCTGAATGCTTTTGTTCCATGTTGGGTTCAAAGCCGCCGCCCTGAATCATGAAGCCAGGAATCACACGGTGAAAAATGGTGTTGTTGTAATGGCCCTTGTTCACGTAGTGCAAAAAGTTCTCAGCACTCAAAGGCGCTTTTTCAGCATCGAGTTCGATGAGGATGACGCCTTTGCCGGCGATGTGGAGTTCGACTTGAGGATTGCTCATTTTTATTGCACCAAAGTGATTGAAAGAATAGTGATGGGTGTTTTGGGAACATCGGTTCTAAAAGGACCGCCCATGCCCGTTGGGGTTGTTCGGATTTTATTCACAACATCCATGCCGGCTGTGACTTTGCCAAAAACCGTATAACCAAAAAGTTGTAGGGCATTGAGTAAGTTTTCGCGCGGCACGTTTTCGTAGACCTGACCCCGGTACTCGAAACGCTTCACGGGGTCGCCATCAGGGATGGGCGTGGGATCTAAGAAGGCGTTGTCGACTGTGTTGATGAAAAATTGGGCTGTGGCCGAGTGCGGGTCGTTGGTCCGAGCCATCGCCAAATAGCCGGTTTGGTTTTTAAGGCCAGCCGTCATGGCTTGACGGCCCTCGTGCTGAATTGGGGCACGCATGCTTCGTTCTTTGTATTGCGCATCGTAGCCACCGCCTTGAATCATGAAGTTGGGAATGACGCGGTGAAAAATAGTGCCATCGTAATGTTTGTCTTTGACGTATTGCAGAAAGTTGGCCACGGTTTTAGGGGCCTTGTCGGGATAGAGTTCAATCAAAATGTCACCTTGATTGGTGGCAATCTTGAGCTTGGGCGCATCTTGTGTTTGGCCAATTGCAGGCATGCAAAGGGCCGCAGACAAAGCCAGAGTGCTGAAGAAATTCAAGCAGTGGCGGCGCAAAAGGTTTGTGGTCATGTCATCAACGCAAAGTGCGGGTGTTGGTAGAGGTGGTGGTTTCCGCAGAAGGTGGCGGCAATGGCAACTGGCCATTGCCGTTAGCGGCCATGCTCGCTTGACGGTAGGCTAGCTTCGCCAATGCCGTGTAAACGTCACCCAAGTTTTGCAAGGCAATTTTGTAATTTGGGCGAGCGTGAATGGCCGATTGCAAAGCCGCAACGGCTGCTTCCAACTGGCCTTGAGCTGCCAACAGCACGCCTAAATTGTTGTAGGGCTCGGGCAATTCAGGAAACTCTTGAATCAGGCCTTGCAGCATCGCGATGGCGTCTTGTGGCTTGCCCTGGCCGGCCAAAATTTGACTGGACATCAAGCGCCATTGAGGTGAGTCCGCGCTTTTGGGATTCTGTTGAGCAGCACTTTGCAGGCGTTGCTGTGCCACAGCCCATTGCTTGTTTTGAATCAATTCTTCAAGTTCGGCAGTCGCGTCTGCCCAAGCGGCACTGCAAAAAACGCAGAGCAGAAGCGGCAAAACGCGGGTGAGAACCCTTTGAATAGGCATATTGAGTAGCTTTAGGCGGTAAAAAGGCGTCACGGACTGCTCAAAAAGAGGCTTTGTCAGTGACTTATTTGGGCCTTATACTGGGGCAAATTGTAACGGAGACCTTGCGTCCAGGTCGTCCTTCTTACGTCAATGGGGCTGAGGCCCCTTTTTGCACCCAAACAACAAAAACAGTTATTCATGAGCTTGCGCATTTACAACACGCTCTCCCGTGCCATTGCCGATTTTTCGCCCCTTGAGGCGGGTCACGTTCGCATGTACGTTTGCGGCATGACCGTGTATGACCTCTGTCATGTGGGGCACGCGCGTTCCAATGTGGCCTTTGATGTGGTTCAGCGCTGGCTCAAAGCCAGTGGCTACAAGGTGACGCACATTCGCAACTTCACCGACATTGACGACAAGATCATCAAGCGCGCCGTAGAGAATGGCGAAACCATTCGTGCGCTCACAGACCGCATGATCGAAGCCATGCACGCCGACTTTGACGCCCTGGGCATTGCCCGTCCCACAGCCGAGCCGCGCGCAACCGAATTTGTGCCGCAAATGCTCAGCATGATTGGTACCCTTGAAGAAAAGGGCCTGGCCTACCGCACCCCTCAAGGGGATGTGAACTATGCCGTGCGCAAGTTCCCAGGTTACGGCAAGCTCTCGGGCAAGTCACTCGACGAATTGCATGCCGGCGAACGAGTGGCCGTGCTCGATGGCAAAGACGACCCGCTCGACTTCGTGTTGTGGAAGGGCGCTAAAGCGTCTGAGCCCGCCGATGTGAAGTGGGACAGCGCCTTTGGCCCTGGCCGCCCGGGTTGGCACATTGAGTGCTCGGCCATGGCCTGCCAAATGCTGGGCAACAGCTTTGACATTCACGCCGGTGGTGCCGACTTGCAGTTCCCACACCACGAAAACGAAATTGCCCAAAGCGAAGGCGCCACAGGTCAGCAGTTTGCGCATTTTTGGATGCACAACGGCTTCATCAATGTGGACAACGAAAAGATGTCCAAAAGCTTGGGCAACTTCTTCACCATCCGTGATGTGCTCAAGGCGTTTGATGCCGAAACCGTGCGCTTCTTCTTGGTCCGCAGTCACTACCGCACGCCTTTGAATTATTCTGACGTGCATTTGAACGATGCGCGCGGTGGCTTGAAACGTCTGTACACAGCCTTGCAGGCCGTTGTACCTCACGATGTGCAAATTGATTGGGCCACCCCCTATGCCGCACGCTTCAAAGCGGCCATGGACGAAGACTTTGGCACGCCCGAAGCTGTGGCCGTGCTGTTCGATTTGGCGGGCGAGGTTAATCGCAGCAAGTCGGCAGAACAAGCCGGTTTGTTAAAAGCCTTGGGCGGCATTTTGGGTATTTTGCAAACTGATCCTGTGGCCTACTTGCAGGCGGGTGCTGGTTTGGACGAGGCGGCCATTCAGGCCCACATTCAAGCGCGTGCCGATGCCAAGGCCGCTAAAAACTTTGCAGAAGCCGATCGCATTCGCAAACTTTTGCTAGAGCAGGGCATTGTGCTCAAAGACTCTGCAGCAGGCACCACGTGGGAAGCGGCTCAATGAGCAAAGCTGACGAGGTCATGACGCCCGAATATTGGACAGCTGCCTGTGCCCACCTGTCTAAAAAAGACCGGGTCATGAAGCGCCTTATTCCCCAGTTTGGCGATGCTTGTTTGGTCTCGCGTGGCGATGCCTTTGTCACACTGGCGCGCAGCATCGTGGGTCAACAAATTTCAGTCAAGGCCGCGCAATCGGTTTGGAACAAGTTTGCCGCTTTGAGTAAAAAAATCACGCCAGCGGGCGTGCTCAAGCTCAAGGTAGATGACATGCGCGCAGCAGGCCTGTCCGCGCGCAAAGTAGAGTACCTGGTCGACCTGGCCTTGCACTTTCATGGCAAAACCGTGCATGTCAAAGAATGGCAAAGCATGGACGATGAAGCCATCATTGCCGAGTTGGTAGCCATTCGCGGCATTGGCCGGTGGACGGCCGAGATGTTTTTAATCTTCCACCTGATGCGTCCCAACATCTTGCCGCTCGACGATGTGGGCTTGATCAATGGCATCAGCAAGAACTATTTTTCAGGCGAACCCGTGAGTCGCAGCGATGCGCGCGAAGTGGCCCAAGCCTGGCAACCCTACAGTACTGTTGCAACTTGGTATATTTGGCGGTCGCTCGACCCGCTACCGGTTGAGTATTGAGATCGATAAAGGAGGCCCATTTTGGCCAAACGCACATTCCTAGACTTTGAGCAACCCGTCGCGGAACTTGAAGGCAAAATTGAAGAACTTCGCTACGTGCAAAGCGAGTCAGCCGTCGACATTTCGGAAG
>JACCEA010005341.1_pt1 | contig 9996 bp, 9 predicted proteins | sample 7449851 | NCBI WGS metagenome assembly JACCEA01 (sample SAMN15323453, study PRJNA562643) | freshwater metagenome | isolation source: river surface water | place: USA:Blue River Watershed | collected 2017-08-18 | reverse complement strand
AATTCAATTTCATTGCTAAGCGGTACAAAGTCTTTTTCTGTTTCAGATAAAATATACCGCATGATCGAAGAAAGCTTCATAACAGCAGGCGCTGTTTGTTCACTTTTTGCAATCGCTAAACTGTAAATATTATTGAGCGTATTAAAAAAGAAGTGCGGGTTGATTTGCGATTTTAAAAACGACAACTCGGTATTCAATTTTTCGTTTTCTGTTTCTTTTTTAGTTTGCTCAGAGCTAAGCCAGCGCTGCGTTACAGATATGCAAGTACCAAAAGATAAAACCAATAAAAATAAAACGGTATTGTAGGGGTCTGCTAGTCTTCTCGACTTTCTAGGCGTTCTAGTAATTTTTTTATCTCCTTTAAATGAAGGGTTGATAATATAATTTCCATTTTGTTCGATGTATTCTGGGGTAGCAAAAATGGTCGCTACTTGTTTGGGTGTAAATAGGTAGATATTTAAGGATACAACCACTGATAAAATATACAACCACCATTTTCTATTGATCAATAATGCAGGCACCAAATACTGCGTATTGAGGTAGTAAAAGAAAATGATAAATACGTAATTGATAATGATGGTTGCCACCATATGATCACTCATATTAAACTCACGGAGTCTTGGAAAGAAAACCAAATACGGTACCGAAAAAAGGCAAATCCATGCCACTAAGTGGGTGAGGAGGTTCAGTATTTTTTTATTCTCTTTCAAAATGATATCCATTAAGGTGTATAAACATAATAAAACTAATGGCGCAACCTTAAACAATAAGCATAACTGGGTGAAATAAAAGGCTTAATCGGTAGATAGTGATTTACGAAAAATGCGCTTTAATTGTTTGGATGGTTCCGGTTGTAGAAAATCCGTCCACGATGGGGTTGATAACCACTCTACCTCCAGCTGCCATTACTTCTTTGGCGCCCACAATTTGATCGGGGGTATAATCGCCTCCTTTAACAAGCACGTCTGGTAAAATGGCTGTTATTAGTTCGAGGGGTGTTTGTTCGTTAAACACTACAACGGCGTCTACCACTGCTAAATTTCTTAATAAAATGGCACGGCTTTGCTCGTTATTTATAGGTCTTGAATCTCCTTTTAATTGTTTTACACTGGCGTCACTGTTAAGTCCTACAATTAAATAATCAGCTTCTTTAGCAGCCGCACTTAATGATGCAATGTGGCCTTCATGTAATATGTCAAAACATCCATTGGTAAAGGCAATTGTTTTGCCTTTTAAACGCCAAGCTGCAACCTGTGTTAATAGTCTTGGTAAAGAATATTCTTTCAGTTCAATGGCCTCAATTGCTTTCATTGGATAGCTTGTTTTTATTATAAATGGGAAGGATTATAAGACATATGCTTCCAACAATCAGAACAATAATAAATTGCGCAAACCACTGTAGCGTTCCATTGGCAAATCCTATTTCAAAAGGAACCCCCATTTTTTCTACAATTTTAGCAATAAAATATGCATAAGCGCCAATGCCACCTGGGGTTACAATCATGCCAATACTTCCAAAGGCAAGTGCTGCGAGGGCAGCATTAAAGCCAAGTCCAGCAGTACCTGCAGTGGCGCTCAGCCCAACCCATGTTCCGCCAATATATAATGTCCAAATTAAAATACTGTAAAAAATAAACAATCCTTTTTGTTGCAGGTATCTAATGCTAGATACACCTTCCCAAATACCGCTCATTATGTTTTTAGCAGACATCACAAAAGGGAGGTGTCCATATTTTCGACTCCAAATTTTTAAAACAACAATCAGGATTACGATGCTGCCAATTACAATACCAATTTTTTGCATTGAAAATTGACCCGATTTATTTTCAAAGAGTTGTCTAAATAACTGCAAACCATATGACGCAATTAAATCCGTTTGTGTAAGGAGTGTAATAATAAAAACAATGCCTAATGAGATAACGTCCACAGCTCTTTCCGCGACAATGGTGCCTACTAATTTTTCGGCGGGTACTTTTTCATATTTAGCAAGTAGGGTACATTTTAAAACCTCTCCCAAACGCGGGATGGCTAAATTGGCCAAATAGCCAATCATCACAGCAAAAAATGTGTTGGGAATGCTAGGCTTATAACCCATTGGTTCCATTAATATGCGCCATCTTAAAGCACGCACAATATGGCTAAGAGATAAAATCAGAAATACCGGAACCATGAGCCAGTATTTGGCGCCTTTTAGGGTATCCATGAATTCGTCCCATTTGTTGGCTGGAATTTGGCGCAAGCTCCACCATACTAAAAAAAGGCCTAGTCCAAAAAAGAAGGCATATTTTAAAATAGCGCTGATTTGCTTTTTCATGATACTTATTAAGGTCCAAACAAATGTAAGGCCTTCTGCCTTTTAATCGAATACAATTTTTATTATATATATAATGTAAATTAATAATATATAAAGTTGTCACGAATAGCCAAAATCATGCTTTTTTTTGGTCAAAGCATTGCGCTAGCTCGATTCCTTATAAATTTCGTACCTTTGCTCCCTTAATTTAGGCTCTAGGTAAAAATTGGTGACTCATGTCTACAAAGAAAAGAATACTGTTTATTGCTACCGAGATGTCTCCTTATTTGGAGTTGACAGAGTTTGCAGAAATCATTAACAAATTAGCCATTAAAAGTAACGATAGTGGACTTGAAGTGCGTTGTATCATGCCACGATTTGGGGTGATCAACGAAAGAAGGCACCGCTTGCACGAAGTTGTTCGTTTATCGGGCATCAATGTTTCTGTAGACGAAGACGATTATCCTTTACAAATTAAAGTGGCGTCTTTGCCTAATGCAAGACTTCAGGTATACTTTTTAGAAAATGAAGACTTTTTTAAGCGTAAGCAAGTTTTTCATGATGAATCAGATAATTGGTTTGACGATAACGCTTTAAGAACGGTGTTCTTTTGTAAAGGCGCTCTCGAAACAGTTAAAAAATTTGGTTGGCCTCCCGATATTATTCATTGCAGTGGTTGGATGACCGGCCTTATTCCTGCTTACATTAAAACAGCTTACAAAAAGGAGCCTGTTTTTGGTAATAGCAAAGTGATTTTTACCATTGGTCAAAATACCTTTGAAAACGAATTGGGGTCAGATTTTATGAAGCAAGCGCTCATAAACGCCAACGTTAAAGAAAAGGATTTAGAAGCTTTTAAAGCTGCCAACAATACTGCTTTATTTAAAGGAGGCGCCAGCTTTGCAGATGCCATTTCATTTGGTTCGGATCAAATTGAACCTAGCTTAACAGCCGAGTTTGCAAAAGTAAAAGGCAAAAAAGTAGTTCCATTTAAAGGTTGGGACTCGGATTTAACAGAGTATTTAGAATTGTACAACGACCTTGCGGGCAAGTAATTAGACTAACATGCATTCAAAATTTACAGTACGTAATTTTATAGGATTTTTCGGATTGATGTTGATGGTATTTATGAGCTGTACCAAAGTTCCTTCCACAGAACTTGGTGCTGGTTTAATTCCAGCCATTGATGGTGTAATTACCAAAGACACAATACTTGATGTGATTACAGATACCTACATGGAAAACGATTCGGTTCGGGTATATAAAAATGACAACCATGTATTAGGTGCCATCACAAATGATCCTTTGTTTGGAAAAACAGCAGCAGCTATGTATTTCGAATTAGCGCCACCGTTTTTTCCTTTCGCGATACCAGGAGCAAAAGATAGTATTCGTGTAGACTCTGCTGTTTTAATTTTAAGTTATAAATATGCATACGGTGACACGTCTTCACCTTTAAGACTTACTGTTTCAGAAATTGATCCTGCAACACCTTTAAATTCTGGGTATAATTACGCGGCAAATTATCCAGCTGCTTATACAATCAGAACCAAAGGGACACTAGCGGATCCTGTTACCATTAATATTCCACGTTTAAAGGATTCAGTAAACAACAGATACGAGCGCGCTAACAATCAAATCAGGATTAAATTAAGAGCTGATGTTGCTAGAAGATTTATCAATACCTACGATACTACAAATGCCTATCGTACCGACTCTGCATTTAAATCTTTGTTTGCAGGGTTTGCTTTAACGGTTGATCAGGCAGCGCCTGCAAATGCGCTAATTCATATTAATTTAGCGGATACCAATACAAAATTTGCACTTTATTATAATTCATCATCTGCGGGTGCAACAATAAGAGATACATCGGTTGCTTATTTTAGATTCAACTCTTTTTCTGGAGGTAATGCCAATTTAATTACGCGTAACAGGGTAGGTGCGGAGATTACAAAATATACAGCTACCACCAATAAATCAGATTCTATAGTATATGTGCAATCAGGTCCAGGTGCTTATGTGCGTGTAAGAATTCCTGGTCTTAAAGGACTCAGTAATAGAATTATTCATAAGGCTGAGCTTATTGCAGAACAGGTTCCTGACGATGCCAATTTGTTAACTACTGATGCATACATGGCTCCGCCAAGGTATTTGCTATTGAGTGCTATTGATACCGTCGAAAACAGAAAATACAATATCCCTAACGACTATATTTTTTCGCCTAACCAAGGTCCTAATAAGTCCAATTTTGGTGGATCTGTTTTATCTAAGTCGGTGCCAGGCTATTCTAAAATAGCAGCCTATTCATTTGATATTAGTAGGTATGTGCAAGGTATTGTAACCCGCAAAGATAGCGTGTACACCCTTCGTTTATCGGCGCCTGTTAACGACTCTATTTTATACAAAGAACCTTACCCTCAGGTTTCTGCAGTTCAGGTATATTATTTGAGTCCTCAAGATGGTAATGATGTTGCTACCGGTCGCGTAAGACTTGGTGGCGGTACACATACCCGTTTTAGAATGCGATTACGTATTATATTTTCTAGAATATAAGTATTCAATTACTACTTATATTTGTGTTTTATTATAAGCTATAAACTATCATTCATGCCTTATTTATTTACTTCTGAGAGTGTTTCTGAAGGACATCCAGACAAAGTAGCGGATCAGATTTCTGACGCCTTAATTGACAATTTTTTAGCATTTGATCCACAATCAAAAGTGGCTTGCGAAACTTTAGTTACAACTGGTCAAGTAGTACTTGCTGGTGAAGTAAAATCTAAAGCATATTTAGACGTTCAAGAAATTGCACGTGGTGTGATCAAAAAAATTGGCTACACTAAAAGTGAATATATGTTTGAAGCAAATAGCTGTGGTATTTTATCAGCTATTCACGAACAATCTGCAGATATCAACCAAGGCGTTGATAGAAAAAAGAAAGAAGAGCAAGGTGCTGGTGATCAGGGAATGATGTTTGGTTATGCAACCAACGAAACCGATGATTACATGCCATTGGCACTTGACTTAGCGCACAAAATCTTAATTGAGCTTGCTGCACTAAGAAGAGAAAACAAAGCCATCAAATATTTACGTCCGGATGCAAAGTCTCAAGTAACCCTTGAGTACAACGATAAAAATGAGCCTGTAAGAATTGATGCGATTGTGGTTTCTACACAACACGACGATTTTGACAAGGAAGGAAAAATGCTTGAGAAGATTAAAAAAGATATCATCGAAATTTTAATCCCTCGCGTAAAAGCTAAGTACAAGAAGTACGCTAAATTATTTAACAAGGACATCAAGTATCATATTAACCCTACTGGTAAATTTGTAATTGGTGGACCACACGGTGACACTGGTTTAACAGGCCGTAAAATTATCGTAGATACCTATGGTGGTAAAGGTGCACACGGTGGTGGTGCTTTCTCTGGTAAAGATCCAAGTAAGGTAGACCGTTCTGCAGCTTATGCAACACGTCATATCGCTAAAAACTTAGTAGCTGCTGGTGTAGCTTCTGAAGTTTTAGTACAAGTTTCTTACGCAATTGGTGTTGCTAAACCAACTTCAATCAACGTAAATACTTACGGTACTGCTAAAGTAAAATTAACCGATGGTCAAATTGGTAAATTGGTAGAATCTATTTTTGATATGCGCCCTTACTTTATCGAACAACGTTTAAAGTTAAGAACGCCAATGTATAGTGAAACTGCAGCTTACGGTCATATGGGTCGTAAAAATGAAGTGGTAACTAAAACATTTACAACGCCTGATGGTAAATCAAAAACAATGAAAGTTGAATTATTTACTTGGGAGAAATTAGATTACGTAGCAAAGGTTAAAAAGGCCTTTGGTTTAAAATAAAAGTATACGATTTCAAAAAGCCCCTGCTAATTTTAGTGGGGGCTTTTTATTTAGCAATATAATTGACCGGTTATTAATAGCATGCAGCAAAAAAATCCTTGGACCATAAAAGATAGCAAAGCCATTTACCAAAATGCTTGGATTGACGTCACTGAATATGACGTGCTTAATCCGGCGGGTAAACCAGGTATTTATGGGAAAGTTCATTTTAAAAATATTGCAGTAGGCGTTGTGCCCATCACTCCCGAAATGCATACTTTTTTGGTGGGCCAGTACCGGTTTACAATTGATGCTTATAGTTGGGAAATTCCGGAAGGCGGATGTTCAGAAGGGACGGATCCTTTACAAACGGCCATTCGGGAATTAAAAGAAGAGACTGGCCTTTTAGCAGCAAAGTATAAAGAGCTGATGCGACTTCATTTATCCAATTCTGTTTCTGATGAACTCGCCATTATTTATTTGGCTACTGAACTAAAGCAGGAGGAGGCTGAGCCTGAAGAAACAGAATCTTTACAAATTAAAAAAGTATCTTTATCGGACGCTTTTGGCATGGTAGCGAATGGAATCATTACCGATGCTATGAGTGTGGCTGCACTTACTAAAATTGAATTATTACAAGTGCAGGGCCTTCTTATCTAATTTATTTTCACATGGCAATCAAACAATCGGCATTAATTATTGGACGTCAACCACTCGTAGAAGCATTACAGTCGGGACGGTCTATCGATAAAATTTTATTTCAAAAAAATATTTCGGGCGAAGCCATTTTGCAAATCAGACAATTGGCGCGTGAATACAATGTGCCCATTCAACTCGTGCCGCCCGAAAAATTAAATGGCTTAACAAAAGCCAATCATCAGGGGGTGATTGCATTTGCCGGGTTAGTTGCCTATTTGGATTTGCAACAAGTGATTGATCACGTAGTTGAAAAAGGAGAGGCGCCTCTATTTGTTATGCTAGATGGTATTACCGATGTACGAAATATTGGAGCTATCGCAAGAAGTGCACTCTGCTGTGGTGCGCAGGCGCTTATCATACCGGACAAGGGCGTTGGCGCTCTTAACGCCGAAGCCGTTAAAAGTAGCGCAGGTGCACTTGAACATATTCATGTGTGCCGCGTAAATAGTTTAATTAAAGCGGTTGATACACTGCATTTAAACGGGATACAAGTATTTACTTCCGAAATGCGCGCCGATAAAAAAATATTTGAACTTACCTTAACAGATCCGTGTTGTGTGATTATGGGTGATGAAGGAAAAGGGGTACAGCCTTATCTAGCAAAAGCTGCGGATGCATTTTTCACCATTCCTATGGCAGGTAGTTTTGATTCATTTAATGTAGGCGTTGCTACCGGTATTGTTTTGTATGAGGCCATGAAACAGCGTTTGTTACAAGCTTAATTTTTCTGTATGAAATTTCATTGTGCGTTTGATATTCCTGCTCTTCAAAGTCCAATTGGGCATAGAGATCATACGCTCATGATTGGTTCTTGCTTTACAGAAAACATGGGTGAAAAATTAGCAAAGCATTTGTTTCATGTACTAGAAAATCCAAATGGTGTTTTATTTAATCCAGTATCTGTTGCCGAAGCTCTGCATCAATATATTGATGCGCCTACATTTACGAAGTCTGATTTGTTTTATTTTAATGAGGCTTGGCACTCCTGGAAACACCATAGCCGTTTTTCTGGAACAACACCAGAAGAGGCGCTCTCTAAAATAAATGAAGCCACTGCTGCAGCGCATTTGTTTATTAAAAAAGCCTCTCATTTATTTATAACACTTGGGTCTGCGTGGGTATATCAATTAACAGAACAAGCGGATGGTTATGCGCCTAATTTTGTGGCAGCCAATAACCATAAAGCACCGGCTAGTTGGTTTGCTAAAAAATTATTGACGCCTCTTGATATTACTAGTTTATACGAGCCTTTAATTCAAAAACTGCGTCAACTAAATCCTTCTTTACAAATCATTTACACCATTAGTCCAGTGCGACATGTGCGTGAAGGCATGGTTGAAAACAATAGGAGCAAAGCTGCTTTAATTCAGGCGGTGCATAGCCTTGTTGATGCTGATGTCAATAGTTATTATTTTCCAGCCTACGAAATTGTAATTGACGATTTACGCGATTACCGCTTTTACAGCGAAGATATGGTGCACCCCAATTACCATGCTACGGAGTATGTGTGGGAAAAGTTTTTACAAGCCTGCACCACACCTGAAACAAAAAATATCATTAAAGAAGTTGCTGCTATCAATTTAGCTGTAACGCACAAGCCTTTTTTTGAGCATTCAAATCAGCACCAACAATTTTTGCAAAAAACGCAACAAAAAATGGAAGCCTTATCTGCGCAGTTTCCTTTTTTAGATTTTTCTAAACACCTAGCATTGTTAAACGCGCAAATACTTCCTTAAAGTCATTTGTGGATGTGTCACTAGTGGATCCGGTCTCCTCTAATTTCCATTGACTCCATCACTTCTTTTTCATAAGCCAACCATTCACTCCAGCGGCCCAGTGTTTTTTCTTTCCCAAAGTACAAGGTGGCAAGGTCAATAAATAAAGTGTAGTGCCCCGCTTCACTTTCCATAAAACGTCTGTAAAATTTTTTCAGGTAGTCATCTGCAAGTCCTTCGCTAAGTCGTTTAAATCTTTCGCAACTTCTGGCTTCTACCAGTGCCATCATCAGTAATTGATCTAATAGGCGGGTAGGTTCGTCACCCCCTTTTTTTTGAAATGCAATGAGTGCGTTTACGTATAAATCTTTACGCTGTTTGCCTAATTGTAACCCACGTTTATGTAGCTCTTGCAATACCAGTCTAAAATGCCCCCATTCTTCGGTAACAATGGGCGCTAGTTCTTTTACAAGTTCTACGCGGTCGGAGTAGCGCTGAATATAAGAGATGCAGGTAAGCGCGGCTTTTTGCTCGCAATAGGCATGGTCCGTTAAAATGGCTTCAATGCTAATGGCTGCAAGGTCTACCCAGCGAGGATCGGTAGGCAGTTGAAGCCCTAATATGTTTTTAGTGTCTGTAGACAATTCCATATGCAAATATCCGGCTTGGCATTCAATTATAAAAACCTTTATTACCTCAAAAAAAATCTTAATTTCAGTGCTCAATCGATTGATATGCGTATAGTCCCATTTATTATTTCTGCCGCCCTTACTACGGGGCTTGTGGCGGTGCTTAATACCCCTTTGTCTGTGGGTAAAACCAAAACGCCAAGGCTTGGTTATTTCTTATCGCCTCAACAAGGTTTTTGGCAAAATGCCGAACCAGAAAATAAATCCTTTGATGCAAATATCGTAGTGGATGGTTTGCAGGATAAAGTGGAAGTACTAATGGATGAAAGATTAGTGCCACATATTTATGCAAACAATGACAACGATGCTTACTATACACAAGGGTTTTTGCATGCAAAATTTAGACTCTGGCAAATGGAGTTTCAAACCTATGTTGCCGCCGGTAGGTTAAGTGAAATTGTTGGACCAGACCGTATTGCTACCGATCGTTTTTTTAGAAGACTAGGCATGTTGGAAGGTGCAGAAGCCACCATGAAAAAAATGGCCAATAATCCAGCCCTGCAAGCAGCGGTTACTTCTTATGCAAATGGTGTAAATGCGTATATCAAATCGTTACAGCCTTCTCAAATTCCATTTGAGTATAAACTACTTGATTATAAACCAGAAGCATGGACGCCTATTAAAACCTATTTGTTTTTGATGTTCATGTCCTATGATTTAACAGGGCGTGGTACCACCACAGATCTTCAAATGACCAATTCAAAAAATTATTTTGGCTACGAAGATTTTAATAAATTATATACCAATGTTCAGGACTCTT
>JACCEA012084375.1_pt1 | contig 9999 bp, 13 predicted proteins | sample 7449851 | NCBI WGS metagenome assembly JACCEA01 (sample SAMN15323453, study PRJNA562643) | freshwater metagenome | isolation source: river surface water | place: USA:Blue River Watershed | collected 2017-08-18 | reverse complement strand
CGTCGTACCAAATTGAATCGAGCGGATGATATTCAACTTCCATTGCGAGTTGTTAAAGTCCGACGTGAGAAGCTAGATGAAAGGGAAGAGGATTTCTATCAAGCACTTTATACCCAGGTAAGAAACTGTATGTTATCACAATGACCATTGCTTCTCATTATTGACAAATCCATCAGTCACAAGCTCAATTTAATACATATCTAGCTGCTGGAACTGTTCTAAATAACTATGCTCATATTTTTGATATTCTAATTAGATTAAGGCAAGCTGTGGATCATCCATATCTCGTCATCTATGGTGAAAATCAACAAACTTCACTCGATTCTACTTTTCTTGCGAAAGATTCAAATTGTGCACCCTCAAACGTTAGAAGTGGAGACGATCTTTGCTACCTTTGCAACGAACAACCGGAAGATCTAGTTTATTCTGGATGTGGAGATTGCTTTTGTCGTTTGTGTATAACGGATTTTATGTCAACCGTGGCGTCTAATGAAGATCGATGGAAGCAAAATAACAAGCTTTCATGCCCAAAATGTGAGAAGCCATTAACATTGAACCTGGATTCCACGGTGATACCAATTGCAAGAAAAAAGAAGAGCATTCTGGATAAGTTGGATCCGCCTCTATTCCAATCCAGTACTAAAATGGAAGCGTTGATGGAGGTGTGTGTCTATCTCGGTTGATTATTTATGTTGTGAGTGATCTTTCATTTTTATGTCGCCAGGAATTGTATCGGATGGAATTATTAGATCCTGGAGCGAAAGCTATTGTGTTTTCACAATTCGTCAATATGTTGGATGTAAGTTCTTGGTACTCGCGTCTTATCATCTTATTTTTATTGACTGTGGTAGCTATTGGAGTACCGAATTCGGAAAGGTGGCTTCAGTTGTGTTAAATTACTTGGCTCCATGACCATAGAACAGCGTGATAAGGTAATGAGAATTAATTGTACCATAATTGTGGTGACCTCTTTGAATAGACTGTCAGTGCTTTCAAGACCGATCCATCCATTAAAGTCTTGTTGATTTCATTAAAGGCAGGAGGTGTTGCTTTAAATCTTACTGTCGCCAATTATATCTTCTTGATGGGTGAGTCTTATCATAGATAACACCATTTCTTATAAGGTCGTTAATATATATCATCTATGAACCAGATCCATGGTGGAACCCTGCCGCTGAAATGCAAGCAATTGATCGCACTCATCGAATAGGACAATATAAGACTATATTTGCCACTCGTTTCATTATCGAAAACACTATAGAAGAAAGAATCTTAAGGTTGCAAGAAAAGAAAAAACTGGTGTTTGATGGCACAGTTGGAGGTGATGTTGGATCTATGACCAAGTTGACGGTAGAAGATATTCGTTTCCTTTTTCAATGATGCTAATGTTGTTACTATGTTGTTAGTAGTAATTTTGCGCCAATATTGGAGTGTATGCGTGTCCTCCCGCAATCATTCTTTAAGTGGTCGGACAATTGATCATTTATACGATTCGTATGTCTTATATTTGTCTTGGAATATGCAATCTCATACATTCGATTGTTAGTGTCTTGGCAAAACGGTCTTCCATAATTCCGTTGTTACGGATTTGTCGCAGAAGTGATTCACGTTGTTTTAACTATGTACAGCGTAAACACTATCACTCAGCTACCTCTTTCACCTTCACGACCAAACCTATAACATATTAGTTCATGATGGGGTAAATATATATACTATAATTTTAATTTCTGATTGAAATAAACAATAAATAGTTCGATTTCCTTTAACTAAAGAGATACATCGAAGGAGTATTCTAAAACTGGTGGGTTGGAACAATATATCACGTTTCACACTTAACAAATCCTTCTTTGACATTCCAGTAGCTTACTTGATCATGGATATCACACATGCGGGCCTTCTCAATCTTTATTGTCACAACAGCAATATCATTACCAACGATGAATTGTGAGTAATCAGTATTTTGTTGAAGGTGGATCGCCCTGAATTACATAAAAAGAATGTGGAGATCGAGCCTTTTGTTAACATTGGTTTCGCAATCCCAACTCTCAAATCTATTTACCTATATTTTTGACTGATTGTTGAATCCTCTATCACCTAAAGAAGCCATTCCATATGAAATTTATTGCATGAATTACTGCTGTCGTTGACAATGTCCTTACATTGGAGGTTCCGTTAAGCGTTATGCTCCAGCTCTTTCCGTGTAATGCTTCAAAATTGTCTTGATTTGCAGGAATATTATTCAGATGCGGAAAATCATGAATAAGAACCGCGACCTTTGGATTGCGATACAGTTGTGCGAACTTTTTTGTATTGCGTCTTGTACAAATTATGACAATGTCCTCCTCTTGATAATAAGTAAAATTCATCAAACTCAAATGAGGTTCACCTTCTTGTTGAGTTGCAAGGAAGCATAATCTCGAAAGCCTTGGAGGAGCCACAAATTGATGATAATAATAGGGGATCAAGAAAAAACATTATAATTTCTTATTACCTCAGCATTCCAACGATCGGTTCAGGCAAAGGAGGGTAGAATTCTTTCTCGGTATACGCTCGGGTAGTGTCTAAAACAGTGCTTGACCCGTTACTTTTGTCCTGGCGAACGTCGTCCATGCTGATCGCTCGTTTCAAAGTTTTGAGAAAAAAAGTTGCACCTGCGGATGATGCAAGCAATCCGATTCCAACAACCAAATGTGATGTCATGTTGAAGTATCCACGATATCAATAGAATTTCGTCATTATAGAGTACAATAGGATTCGAATTCACGATTCCAGAAGACGGAAGATGATCAGGTTATTGTACAATAGAAGTACATAATATCAAACATTTTATTATTGTTGGTGACGTCAGCAATCAGCAGAGGGTGCTGGCGCACTGCCATTGACGTCGCACCCCGGGGCCTTTTTCTTGTTGCGGTGCTATTGCTTATTATACAATTATACAATATGGAATACCAAAAATACAATGGAATATTTCTATTAATTTATTAGTTGAAATTTGGTGGACTTGATTTACGGTTCTATGGTTCTATTTGGCTGCTCATTTATCCTACAATAATATCCCATAATATCCCTCAATAAGTTAATAAGTTACTTCATACAATATCCAGCATAAAATATACTCAGTGGAGTTTGTTTGAGATGTCGGAGTTTCTTCAAGAAACCGAGTCCCACCTTGCAAAGCAAACGAACAACAATCATATTTTGATACAGCAGATTCTATCACAGCTCAATGATGCTGTCGTCTACAATGATGGTAATAGTAACGTTGAAACCAACCGTAAACTTTGGGATAACTACGCAAAAGCTTGGAATCCCTCTCAACCATGGTATTTGTACTTCAAAACTACACTTTTCGAAATTGATAGATCTATATAAATTGTATTGTAGGTTGGTCAAAATGGCAACTGCTGTAGATATGTCACATGATCTCAAATCGATTGGTGATGAATGGGCACCAAGGAGTCACACTTTACAAGTTATTTCTGATTTTATCTTGCCGTATATATGTAAAGATTCTGTTGTAGCAGAAATTGGAGTGGGTGGAGGTCGGATTGCTGTCGAAATTTACCATGAAGTGGATGAGCTACATTGCTATGATATTTCAAAAGAAATGCTTACTGTTGCCAAAAAGAATATAATGGCAAACAACCTTGAGCAAGCTTCTAAAGGTTGTTGTTCCAAATCAATTGAAGAAAGAGTTCATTTCCATCATATTCTGACTGGTGAAGATCATCATATATTGGGTAATTACCAATTTGATTTTATTTATGCGTGAGTTTTATTACTATTGCTTATGAATTCTAATTATCTATGTGTTTACGCCAGCTTTGATGTTTTTCCTCATGTGGATCATCATGTTTTGTTTCGATATCTCAAAGAAATACATCGAGTATTAAAGATAGGGGGGCGTGCTTTTTTGTCAACTTCTGATATAACATCAGTAGGTGAGTTGATAATTCCATCGTGTTCGGTTAATACTTGTGTATTTATAATAGTGGCTGCTCTTCAGGTGGGTGGGATCGTTTTCAGCGACAAAGTGCCTGTAGTGTGGGTGGCTTTTGCTGTAAGTTGGTTTATTTGATATAAAAATGTATTTCGATGCAATCATATCATGATGTACAGTTACTTCTCCTGATATTGTTAGACACCTTGTCAGCAAAGCTGGCATGGTGTTGGTGAAAGAAAATGATCGTAATGACATGACAAATGTGTACTATTCTCGTGACTACTGCATACTCATCGAAAAATCGTAGGATTTAACATATTCCAGTCGAAGAATGTGATTATATCGGACGTAGAACAGGACGTGGAATAGTCAACTTTTCTGTTGATTGGGATGATGATCCAGTATCTACTGCCCCATCCTCTTCATATTGATACCATTTTGTTAAGTACAAAACAATTTGTTCAAGTTAGGATAAAATAGCAGTAAAAAGGGAGGATAATGTGCTTAATTATGGATTTTAATTGTTTGATTGAACAAGTCATCGAAACTTTGGAAAACCCCATTACAGTATTAATGGCATCAAGAGTATTATATTATATTCGTGAATTATCTTGATAATATCTCAATGTCTTATACACTACCTGTCACGATATAATGCAATAACATAACAATGGATAAAATGATATATATGTACTTTATATAAGATAACACCATTTGCAAGCAATGGAACCACATCCTCATATGGCGGCACGTTGTCACACCGTATACAACTTAGTCCATTATGTTGGATACAATTAGCTAAAGACGATCACAAACCACAAATTATCTTCGATTCAGAGAAGCTGCTATTCAATATGCAAGGATACATGGTCTACCTCGTCACCCTCATTACAGATATCTCAGTCTGATAGGTGGAGTATAGGACGCACACACTAGTAGTGTGGTAGCGGTTACCGTTATAGAGGAAACAGCCACCGCTGGACAGAGCGATTTCTTTGTTTCTCTTCTACATAGAAGGTAAGCTACGTTTGTCTATAAGCCTTATGATATTAACTCACTTCATTAGAACGAACATCGACTGTGCTAGTCTTGGCATGTTGATTCGCAGAGTGGGTAGTCTTATTTCTGGTAACATTGTTTTTGTCCAGAAAGATAGGAGTAAGATAGCAAACTGACGAAAGGCTAGGCAGTTCGTTTGATAGCTCTTTATTATTTGAGTATATACTTAACAGTAGAAAATTTTACTTCATTGTTCGTGGTTATAGGTGTGATCGTTTGTAAATATTATAGAGAGTACTTACTATATTCTGATTAGAACAATATACACATTATTCCGCATCTGCAGTTGGAGGGACTTTAATTGCCTCTGAAACTTCAGTCGCCGAAAATTGAAAATTGAGTCATGACTTATGCATGTGTCGAAATCTCAACTCTACTCTCCATCTCTGGAGGGACCTGTTGCTGTGCCCTGGCACATTTTGCCGGCACCGCAGAGGCAGCAGCAGAAGCAGCACGCCAGGTGCTGCAGCAGCAGAGGGCGCCAGCAGCAGGGCAGCTGTATTGCTTCTGCTGGATTATGGTACCCTGCTGAAAACAATGTCAATTGATTCCATCGAACATCCAACCCCCACATCCCACATCTTCAACACAAAGTCTTGATATACACTGAAATTATGCTGTGGCTGCATCCATTGTGTCTAATTGTAATTGTTCGGAAATGCTATTGCATCGGAACTAATTCTCAGTTGAACATCCACAACCATGATTGGATTGATAAAGACACCGCGATCATCACCAGAATTAGTGACAGAGATGGTAGAAAGATGAATTTGGTTGCATCTGACGAGTTTAGAATACCAGGAAGACGATTTGAGAAAGGTCAAGATTCCATGTTTGAGGCCATCACAAAACCGGATGATACGAACGATTCTTTACAATTTTGTAAGTTTTCATCTTAGACAATTGTTCCATGTTAAATTTGTATAATGACAATAGATAATGGTAGTGTGGAGTACGTAACAACCAAAAATGGTCATCTCGTAATCACTACAAGGGCCGCACCAACACAATATGAAGTTTTCAATGATGGCAGTAATCCACTACAAGGAGGTTCTACAACAGTGACTAAAAATTATACATCTGGAATGGTAATGACATGGAACAAGTTCTGCTTTACAGGGGGTATACTAGAAGTTTCCTTACAGCTACCAGGAGATGGGCAATCGTCTGGATTATGGCCTGCACTGTGGCTGATGGGGAACCTTGCGAGAGCCAATTTTCCAGAATCAACTTTGGTACGCTTCGAATTTCTAAACCTTTATTCGCATCGAAATGAATCACAGTTGAATTAGAACATGTGGCCATGGAGCTATAGCAAATGTGGGGAAATACAGAATATAGAGCAAAAGCAAGAGATCAATGCCTGCAGCGCAGTTCAAAAAATGTTTAATATGAAACCATTCGTTGGAAGAGGATCTCCTGAAATAGGTTTGCCGTGCACTGATTTTATCTACAAAGTACCGTAATTTGTTTTCACCAAAAGATGTACTAGAAGCGATGGGCGTCCATAATATGCCTGGTATCAATCACACAATACCGGCATTCATGAGCAACAGTTTGCATATTTCGCCCGGAATAAGTGAAAACATGCCCAGAGATGCGAAGAAACAAAATGAAAATCGAGATGAAATAACTCATTGGTATTAACAAAACTACCCATAGTGAATTGTAATTAGAATGGCTCTCTAATATATTATGTGATTCAACAGGTATCGCGGATTGAAAGTTGGAAGGAATTCAACGATGAATCACAATTATTGGGGTAGGGTATGCGGAAGATCTAGTGATTCCACCGCAACCTACATTGAAGATTCCGTCTCAGTTGACACAAGTATGAATACTAATTTGAATGAAGTTTGATTGATGCCTTAGATCTCTTTGTTCATTGAAGAGTTGCCTTTATCGGCATTTATTGGTCAACACATTTATAAAATAGAGTGGCAACCTGGTCCAGATGGCTACCTCTACTGGTAAGATGATTTCAATCAATAAATGCGTATCAATAAAATGGCCCTAGATTATATATATTTAAAAACCAAATTTCAACTAGGTATTTTGACGACGAATTAATTTTTGGAATTGAGGGTGAGAGTTTGCACAATAAAACCGGAGGAATAATACCAGTAGTATGTTGAAGAACGCATTTTTATATTATTTTCAATAAAAGCTTCTTCAACCTAGGAGCCAATGTATTTGATACTAAATGTTGCGCTATCTCACAATTGGGGTATGCCTGAACCATGTCCAGTCGATGTTTGTTCTGCTTGTTGGGTTTGTTTTGATTGCATGAATCCAGGTACATACTTTTAGAGCACTCTCTAAGCTTCATTTAAAGTTTTATCACGCAGATTGTCAATGCGCATTACCAGAAGGCCTTCAAGGTTGTAAAAGCTTGCCATCAGAGATGAAGATCGATTACATCAGATTATATCAAGTGAGTTTTTATTGTTTCAAAACTGCGCAAAGTGGTTGTAATTCGAACCCTTTCAGGACAAGACCGATCCGCTGCACACTTTGGGCTGTTCTCCGCCCGAATATCCAACTGCTGAATTCATCGAAGCTCATCGTGACCGCTATCAAGATTGGGAGAGTTATAGTCCTATCTCATCCAAGAAAAATAAGCCATTTGAAGCAGATAATTTCGTGGAGGAAATTGATAATACAGCTATATTGATATTACGATTGCTGCTGTGTGGTATCATCATAGTTTTACTCAGCGCAACAATCATCATTCTCATCCTTGTTATCTGGAAGGGAATTGGTGATGATGTAACGCAGTTGATTTATTCTATTTCGAGAAGTCCATATGATAGAATCCCTGAAGAAGCTACTAACCCAATTTAATCAGCTTCAAATAGTGCATGTCACACAGTGAAAATTCAATCAATAAACCAAGAATTTCAATATGCAGGATAGAATTTCATGGATTTAATAATCGAGCTATCAAATAACATCGACACATCAATCAATCAACTTTTCCTTTGGGCATTTATAAAAATTGATATTATTCTTCCTATATTTTTCATAGTCGAGCTCAAATAGAGATGTGGACTTCTCCACTGAAGTAGCCAAGCCAGCTTCCAGCCCCAAGATTAGAGCGTGGGCTTCGCAAGATCCGCAAACATCAAATGAACCAAGAATCTCTTTGTTGAAAGAAAACATGTGACCGTGTTCAGCATACTTTTGCTCGACGTCGCGTAGTTTGTTGTTGGATGGATGCAATGGCAAACCTTGCGCCATAATGAAAATACGATAATTTTCCAAGTACTTATCGTCCTCTAAACAGATCTATGGAGTAATGGCAAATTAAAATAATTCAGATGAAAGTAAATTGAGAGAAATTGCTTGTACCTGAGAAACTCTTTGACGGATTTCTTTCAAAGTTTGAACTTCGTTGTCGAAATTTATTCCTGAATTTCTCAAAATGTCGATTCGTTCATCCAATTTATTGATAGCCGCCGAATAAACATCATATTCGTGTTTCTCCTTCAACTTGCTTGACAGGATATCCACCGCAATTTTGGGCCAGTCTTTTACTTTTGGATGGGATGATAAAGCTTTCCTCTGTTTAGTTACCACAACATCTGCCAACGACCAACCAAGATGATGCCTCAAAACCACTAAAGATTCGTCCAATCTCTCTAACACGACGGTCATCAATTTATCAGACTTTACCCTCTTGATTGCATCTTCAACTGTATTAGCGAATGCAGACCACGACAAAGTTGGTCCTGGCATACCTGCCTTATAGGGGAAAGCTTTGGCAAATTCTATAGCTACTTCCACGGGAGGAACTGTACTCTCATTACCATGGTAAGTAAACATAGGACCCTTGACCAACCCATCACTCGGGGATCCACCTAATGTAAGAGATTTCCGATCTTCATTAATTCGCATTTTCCGATTACTTCTTAGTGCCAACCTGCGACGGTCGTTTTCAGGTGCGACTTCATGAACAATTTTAGTCTTGAAAGCGGGATTATTGTGATATTTCGCTAGAAATAACGCCTTTTCAGTTTCATTAACTTTTGGAAGTGGTTGAACAATCTTCGATCGTTTATGTTTCATCATTTTATACAATTCTCCCCAAAAATAATAAACGGATATCGATCTGGACAAAGGATCCCGCACCATGAATAACTCGTCGACTGGGACATATACGGAACTTTCACTTAAAGGGTTTCGTAAGGCTGCTTGATTATGGTCCGCTGGAATGACCGGAAATGCCAATGGTAAGTATTTTTTTATCATATCAGCATTGAAATTGCATAGCTCATGAGACAAAACAATCTTATATGGAATGGCAGCGGATTGTCGTTCAGCCTCGGCAAATCTTGTGCCTTTAGGAAACGCTGGTGATCTTTGTGGTTCCATCCCTGGCAACCGTGAATTGACATATTTTCTTAATGATTCAATTGTTGCCATAGAAAAATCCTTCGTGTTTGATTGAGCAAATGCGTGTAATTCTTGTGGTCTGCCTAATGTTGTCGCAGGAACAAACGCTGACATATTTGAGATGTTTTCTTCGTTCTTCATAGCACCATATGCTGCGAGCATCGTGCTACCAAGAACCCGACAGAATGCATTGCTATTACTTTTCCTCTTTGGAATCAAATTGTATCTGTACCCATATGACATGAGAATGGATAACATGGTCGAGCTTCCCACTTTTTGAAGTCTCCAAAACATAATACTATGGACATCTTTTAAAGGAAACAATCCTTTTAATGCTTTCAAATCCGCTTTCAGCACTGCATTTTCAGGATACTCGTGTGGAGAGGCGAGAATTCTGTGAATCTTACCATCACTTGGTGGATATGAGCTTGGCAAAAAATTCGACTTTTGCCACAAGGTCATGACCGTCACTACTCCCATCACAAAACACACCACAAGTGCTTTCCTGAATCGATTTAGGGTGGATTTTCGAATTTCGTCCATAATATTACCAAACAGGTTCACCTAGATGGAATCGATATGATGATAATTTACTGGTG
>JACCEA012339085.1_pt1 | contig 10000 bp, 7 predicted proteins | sample 7449851 | NCBI WGS metagenome assembly JACCEA01 (sample SAMN15323453, study PRJNA562643) | freshwater metagenome | isolation source: river surface water | place: USA:Blue River Watershed | collected 2017-08-18 | reverse complement strand
AAGGACCAATATCATTGTGCAATTCGGTGGCGATTAGATTTCGCTCCATCTCTGTGGCGTTGATCTCGGCATTCAATTTCTCTTTCTGAAGCCTTCTGTATTTTCTGTTTTGCTTAAAAAGACTGAGTAAAAAAAAGGCCAATAATACTGCTAAAAAGCCCGCTACCAAACTAAATGCTACAAAAATTGCTCTTTCTTGGGTGCCCATATTAATGCCAATGTATAAGAGATGTAAGATAGGAAATTAATCCATCTAATCACATTATATAATTCCTTAAAAACTTGTTTTGTACCCTCATTAAAAAGATAGTGCATCAAGATATTGATGGTAGCATAGTACACACTAAAAACCAAAAAAGGTATGATGATTAATTTTCTCGACAGATTCTCTTTAGGACTGATTAAATTGTTTTGGGTTTGGGTCAACAAACGAATTCCGTAGATAGCTATTCCAATTATGCAGGAAATTTGTGCCCATTTTATATGATAGATTGAAAGATAATCATAGTACTGATCTATTATGATCAAAATAAATACCAATGCATGAAGCAAGATTTTTTTAAAATTTGATATTTTTTCTAGATCCCATTTAAAATACAACAATAAGAAAAACTGGGAATAAAACATCGTGTGGATCGCATCAAAAATGAAATAGGGCAGCATCTGAAATTCCATATTGTATTCGTTCAACGCGCCTGTGTTAATAGTAATAATAAAATAACGATACTCTTTTTTAATAGATCCAAACACATATATCCCGACCAAGGCCGGGATAATGATTGATAAATTTAAAAGTAGAGCTAATGTTGTCATTCTATTTAAAACAAACCTTCAATTCCAGTAGGACATTCTGGAGGACAATCTTTCCCCCAATCTACAATCACATCCTCCCCACCGCTTGTTGAGTTAATAATATTGTTGTCATTGGCGTCTACCCCAAAAAAGACCAAACACATTGCGTTGTCCTCCTTCATACCATAATAAGCTCTAAATGAAACACAACCAGGTTGATCCAAAATTGCTTTGATCGCAGCTGCATCAAATGTACTACTGTATTTTAAACTGTCTTTATATTCAGGTGTCGCAATGTCTTTAAAATTCTCACGGTAACGACCAATCAATTCTTTTGCTGTTTGTAGGGAAATAAAATGTTGACTCATAAATTTTGGTTTGTTTAATTTAAGAGTACAATGCTACAAAAAATTAAACGCAACCGATTCAGTATTAATACTGAATTTAAGCTAACCAAAGTTGAACCATTGAGTTAAGACCAATTGGAACTTACTCAAATAAATTGAGTGCTAATCTAAACATACACTAAAATTAATACGACTGTTTGAAATTTAACCCACTCATCTTCAAATAGTTCAATAGTATTAATTACCTTCGAAACAGCAAAATCTCCCCCCGATTCATGTGCTTTTATCAAATTGTGGGACAAAATCATGAAAAAACCGAGTACGAACTATAATTATATAAGGTATGTCAATGATGCTGGGGTATTGCTGGTGGCCTATCTAGCTACCTTAATGACCCTTTTTGGGCATGTTTCGAGCATTTTTAACCCCTTTTTCCTCGGTTTATCCCTGTTTTTCTGGTATTTGATGGCCAATTTCTCCAAATTGTATGCCGACCGCCGTTCGAATAAGTTCTCAGAAGAGATCATCTTCATTCTATACCATGTGATCCTATTTGCGATTATCCTGAGTTCAAGCTTGTTCTTTTTGCAACCAGGAGAAAGGTACAATTTCAAATTCTTTATCTGTTTCCTGACTTTTATCTTTTTATTGGCCACAGTCACCAAATACATCTTACGTAAAAACAGGCATGCGGCATTTTACCAGGGAAAATTATACGACTCTATCTTATTAGTGGGTGCCACACCTGCAGCTCATAATTTTGTGGAGACGGTGAAGAAATATTATTACTACGGATATCAATGTGCAGGCTTGGTGGATGAACAGCCAGCAACGATCGATGGATGTCCTTATTTAGGCAATATCAATCAATTGGGCACGGTCTTATTAAAAAATCCAATTGACGAAGTGGTGATTGCATTGCCGAATGATAAATATGCATTGATCCAACAATGTATCGACGTTTGTGATTTTCATAAAACCAAAGTGCGTATCCTCCCGGATCTAAGACAATACGCTACATCAAGTGCACATATCAATAATATAGGTCGCTTACCTGTGATCAATGTGGGCGCATTGCCTTTGGATAGATGGGAGAATAAATTATTGAAACGCAGTTTTGATATTGTATTTGCAAGTTTGTTTTTTTTAACCATCGGCATATGGATGTTCCCGTTGATTGCGCTACTGATTAAATTAAGTTCAAAAGGTCCTGTGTTTTTTAAACAAGAAAGATGGGGACTCAATAACAAACTTTTGCTTTGTTATAAGTTTAGAACGATGGATCAGGATAGCAAGGATGTAGACGAGGATGGTAAGTACCAACAAGCACATAAGGATGATCCAAGGATCACCAGTATCGGACGCATTTTAAGAAAAACGAATTTAGATGAGTTACCCCAATTTTGGAATGTACTCATTGGGAATATGTCGGTGGTAGGGCCAAGACCACATCCTACTCCATTGAATATGGAATCCATGCATACCGTAGACAATTATATGTTAAGACATATTGTATTGCCAGGCATCAGCGGATGGGCACAGGTAAACGGCTGTAGAGGAGAAACCAAAACGGTCGAGGAAATGCAGGAGCGTGTAGACTTTGATTTAAGTTATATCCATCGATGGACATTCTGGTTGGACTGCCAGATTATTTTACAAACAGTGATCAATATTATTAGAGGCGATCAAAACGCTTACTAATAGTTCAATAGAAGCTTGTTTGATTATTTCGCGGCGCTAGATTAACAGAACAAAATACGAATACATAAATACGAATGCAGTTGAATAGTAAAATATATAATGGAGGATGGAAATGGTTCATGCTGGTACTATTACTATGCATTGGTTCGGTGATACAATTGCAAGCACAAACGGTGTGGGAAAATCCAGAGACACCAGTGATGGGCTATTTGCAAAGAATGGCACAGAAGGGAAAAATTGATTTGCAAGATCTTATCCAACCCATTAGTAGAAAGCAAATTGAAAACGCATTACTCGAACTAGAAAAAATTTCGGAAAGTTCAAAATTAACTGAGGGATCTAAGGATGTAAAGAATAATCCTATTTTACTTAGTGCTACTGAAAAAGCAGAGCTTCGTTTTTATCTTCAAGAATACAGGAGCATCGAAGGGACAGATAGTGCAAGATTAAAAGCAGTGCAAAAAGATGCCAACAAAAGACTCAGGGGATTGTACTTGCACCAAAAAGATTTTAGTTTGAATGTAGACCCCATGGGTTCCTTATTCCGCGTAAGCAGCCGAGACAATAGCTTTACACAAATGAGTCATGGCTTAAGCTTCTGGGGACATGCCAAGCAATTTGCATTTCAGTTTTATTACAAGGATTATACTGAGAGCGGTAATGGCATGAATTTGTTTAGAGCAGCCAGTCCTGAAAAATCTATCATCAAACTATATAACCCCACAGCTACATCACAGAACTTTAGTGAGGTAAGAGGGAGTGTAAGTTATAGTTGGAACCAGGGATCCATCAGTTTAGGCAAGGATCATTTAAACTGGGGCTACGGAGAAAATGGAAAAATTGTATTGGACAATAAAGTGAGCAGCTATCCATTGATAAGATTGGATTATCACCCTACTAAATGGATGCAGTTTAATTACACACATGCATGGTTGAATAGCAATATCGTAGACTCCAATGCATTGTACACGGCGGGTGTGGGTGCAGGCAGTGGCGAACTACGTGTGCAGTATATTCCAAAATACATGGCCACCCATAGTTTGGTGTTTACGCCTTTAAAAGGATTGAATATTGCAATAGGAGAAACGGTAGTGTATAGTGACAAAACAGATATTGGCTTTTTTATCCCCATTAACTTTTTCAAAGTCTACGACAATAACCGAAGCAATTACAATATCAACGCAGGATCGAACGGACAATTTTTTATACAAGCGAGTTCAAGAAATCAAATCAAGAACACGCATTTGTATGGGTCGATGTTTATTGATGAAATCCGAGTAGCAACGATATTTGATAAAAGCAAGAGTAGGAATCAGTTGGGCTATACCCTTGGAGGATCTGTCACAGATATGGTAGTACCTTATTTAACAATAGGTACAGAATACACCAGGGTGAATCCATTTGTGTACACGAACTTAGTGGCGGCACAAAACTACACACAGTACGACCGAGTGATGGGCGATTGGATTGGGAATAATTTTGATCGATACATGGTCTTTGCAAAATACAACCCCATCCCAAAACTGAATTTGTATGCAAGGTTTCAAAGTATTCGAAAAGGAGGATTGGGTAGCATTGCAGATCAGTATTTAGCAGAACCACAACCGCCCTTCTTATTTGACTTGCAAAGCAAGAGAAAAGATTGGTTTCTGCAGTTTAAATACGAATGGATCAATAACTTTTATTTGCTAGGCAGTTTTGAGTCGATTGACTACACCTATAAAAATGAAAATGTCCACCCCGATATACAAAGTGGACAAACCATACAATTAGGAATCAGTTACGGGATAAGATAAGCCCTAATAAGTACAATTAAAAAATAGACCTGGGAATTAATATTAAAACAGCCTACTAAAAAATACCAGAAACTTATTTATTGCTTAGTAAATTTCTGACGAATAATCAAGGGGATAAATAAAGGTGCTTCAATTAAATAACGTCTGTACATTCTTTTAGGTTCTTGGATTAAACGATACAACCATTCCAATCCAGCTGCATGCATCCATTTAGGAGCACGAGGCACAAGGCCCGCCATCACTTCAAAAGCACCACCAATCCCAATGGACAAAGGTACTTGTAGTAAATGCTTATGTGCTGCAATCCAGATATCTTGTTTAGGCGCAGTGAGGCTTACCAATAAAATATCTGCACCAGATCGATTCACCGCCTCCAGCATTTTTTGATTTTCTTCCTCTGTAAAAACCGGCATAAAAGGCGGCACATAAATTCCTTTCACGATACAGTTGGGAAATTCAGCTTCAATTTTATTTTTCAATTGCTCCCCCACGCCCGGGCTTGCACCCAATAGGAATACACTAAAGTTTTTTTCATGTGCCAGCTGAATCAAATCAGGTAATAAATCCAAACCCGTAATTCTTTCGACAATGGGTGTGCCTAAAAAACCAGCAGCCCATTTCACAGGAACCCCATCACAGATCACCCATTCAGATGCATTGTAAATAGCCTGCACCTTGGGTTGTTTGCGCGCAGCTAAAATAGAATTAGTGGGGGTAATACAAACCTGTGTAGTGGACTTTAAATTTATAGGTCCATTAGTCGAATCTGTAACTGCGCTCGATAAATTTACTTGGGTTCTCCATTGCAGAATCACTTGTGCCAATGCATTCAACAAATCCTTGTTGCGGATAGAATTGATATGGGTGCCTAGTATGTTGACTTTAGGATGCATTCTTAAGTGAAATCTGCTGATTTAAAATTATACGAGCGAAGATAAAGTTATTATTCCTCTTTCTTTATAGCTTCATTAGCTTCTGTTGGAAAAGCCTGTGTCATCAACAATAAACCCACCCAGGTCCAAAAAGGGAAAGCACCCATTGGGCCTTCCAAGAATACATCGAAACTGGCATTGACAATAAATGCTAAAAGTATTGTTGAGATCAATAATGTTTTTGCATTGAGTTGTCTTTTAAACATGGGCTTGTATAAAAGGAATAACCAAAATAACCAAAGGAAAAAAACAGGTACGCCAAAACGTGCCATCACCGTTAAATGAAAATTATGCGGGGAGCGCACTTCTTCTGCTTCAGAAACCACTTCGTCTGTTTCTGACAAACTCATCCCCAAGCCCTTGCCTTGGAAAAAATAGGAAGGGGAAAAACTATAATCTAAAATTTTAGCCCACCATACTAGTCGCCATAATTTATTGTCTTCTAAATTGGCATCCTTGCTCACACCAACAAAAGAACCTACGTTTTGCGTCACTTGTTCTATCCCAACTTTACGACCCTGAAAATTCTCCTGCACTTTGATAGAAGCATAAATTGGCACTACAATCATTAATAGTATAGGTAAATATTTAGTGTATTGTTTTACCCTTGTTCTGATATAGGCTTCATTGGATAAGACAATATACACAAGTACCCCCAATACATAGGCTAACATACCCGATCGGCTATACGCTGTTAAAATAAGGAGATTGAATAAAATCAAGATGGCCATTACCGCCTGAAAGCGAATGGATCTTTTTTGTTGAAACACGAGTAGCACCAAAGAACTAATTAATAAGTGTACCCCCATGTCACCGTACTTGTACAATACGAATGGGATATCGCCAAATGGCTTGAAGCGATCAAAATTTTCTACAAAGTTTTGCAAGAAAAAGTTGAGCAGTCCAAACACTGGAAACCAGGAATAGATAGCAATGATTTTTTGCCAAACCAAATCTTGTAGGTCTTTAAATAAAAACACAATGAAGACAAACCAGCCGTATTGAAACACAAAACTATCACGAATCACATCTATAAAAGGATAGCCCCTTAATCCAATTGGAATATAAATAATACCAAGGATCAAAAAGAACAATAAAAGCTTTGCACGCAAGTCCCATGCAAATTCATAACTACGACGAGATAAAAAAATCAATACTAGGCCCAATAACCAAACCGCTTCCACCAAATAACTATAGGCTACCCCTTTGTTAAAAAAGACATAGCAAGCCATGACGAAAAAATAAAGATTCAAATAAACGCGCTTAGCGGCCAGCATACAAACTATATTTTAAAGAAAAATTGATCAACACATTGTCTCTATCCGACTGTGCAGCTGGACGATCCCATGGTGATCCATCTTCTATCCTAATCCATTTATAATTTAAGGTATTGGTTTTTAAAACCGATGCAGCTAAAAGCAAGTGTTGATTCACCTGCCATTGTGCTTCTACCCCTTGGTGCAAATCTACATAGTATCTATTGTAATAAGCACTGCTATAATATTGGTATAAATAAAAATCATTGTTGTTGGCTACGCGCTCAAAGAAAAAGCCAATTTTATTCATGCCTTTGTGAAAACTAAACCCAATCGTTTGGCTATTGGAACCTGGACCAATGGATGCTCCCAGTAATTTACCCTGATGCGTATAGCCCTGACGAATCTTAGGACTCGTGTACCAGCTATTTCTTAAAGGCTCTCCAAAAGGACTATTGTTATCAATCACTAACAAGGGATTCATGAGTTGCAATTGCGTGAACTCTGTATACAATTTAAAATACTTGCCATTTTTACCAAGTGGGAATAATTTACGCGCACCCAAAACAAAACCTGTTTTTACAGAATCGCCAAAAAAGCGCCAAGGACTCACTGCCTGATTAGGCTGTCCTAGCTCGGCATAAAATTCTGCATGGTCTTTTGGTAAAACAAATCTAAAAAGAAAAGCCCCCAATTGTTGCTTTGGTCGGCTACCATCAAAGAAACCTAAATCCTTTCCTATCAAGTTTCTATTTTGAATATAACTCTGACTCACAAAACTATATCCAATATACACATTTGGCAACCACTTAGGTTGATAGCTTACAGTAAACCCCTCAATGCGACGAACCGATAAATTCTTACGCTCAATGCCTCCTTCCCAAATGGTACGCATTATACTGTCTTCTTGCGGCGCCATCGTAGGCGATTCAAGACGACCCAAAATTGCTTTACCCTCAACCGTTCCCCATTTGGTTTCAATGGGTTTGTTGGTTTTAAGAAATAGATGGTAAAAACCAGGGGCATTGTTAGTCATCATCAAACTATTGCGCACCCCAGCACCCCACCATTGATTTTCTGTTGAGACACCCGCAGAGAATTTTTTAATATTGAAGGTCAAACTAGATTGTCCAGGGAAAATAGTAGAGAGCGGTTTATTCCCCATACGAGTATAGTAATCGATATTGTTTTGGATCAAGAAATAATAACGTGCCCAAAAATTACCATCCTGTTGGTTCCCATAATAAGGCGGTGGATTTAAATTACGCGCTGTCACCATTTCGGGTTGTAAGTTCAATTCAATATAGCGCCATTTTAATTTTGTACCAATGCTGATTCTATGTTGACCTCCCACGGCAGGATACAAATTCCCATTGTTAAAACCATAAGGCATTTTGCTATTATCCTGTAGATTGTATTTAATTTGTATGCCATCCCATTTAAGGTCATTCCATATTTTACGGTAAGGAATATTTTGTTGTATTCTATAATCTTGTGATGTACGCAATAAAAAAGATTGGTGCTTAAAATTATTTTTAAGTAACTGTTGGTCTCTTTGTTGATCCGTCAAAGCGATATCATCTAGCAAAGCAATCTGTGCAAAAGCAGTTTGACTTAAGCCAAAAGACAAAAGCAATAAAAGAAAATACCTACGATATATTGAAAAACGATGTTGCATGGATTACCAAATAAAGATGGTGTTTAAAAAAGCAAATAGATTGCCTTGCTGATTGCTGTTGACCCAGTTGTAATTTTTAGCTTTCACATATTCAAGGTTGGCACTAAAAATAATTTGTTTGTAGCGATAGCCTCCGCTTAGACCAAATACATAATCATCCCATTTGGTATTGCGCAACTTAGCCGCGTTCTCATAGTTGTTCAACATAGGGTCATTGGAAATATGCTGAAACTTGATGCCCAAATTTTTAAACCCCTGGTGCCAACTTAAGGTAATGGTCTGTAAGTCATTGCCCATACCTGAACCTGCACCCAATAATTGATTTTGATGGGTAAAGCCCTCGGACACTTGACCATGCTCGTACCAGTTGCCTGCAGTTCTCTGAAAATAACTAGGTGTCTGAGACATCCTTGTCGCTTCTGCACCCAGTGCTAAAAATGAACTTGAATTTAAATAATGTAATTTTTTGAAACCAAAAGTATAAGCACCTGCGTGAGACATATTTAACATTAAGTCACGACCATTTTGTTTGGCATCATTGTAGCCATATTCAAAATACACTTCTGCGTGACTTTTTGGGAAGACCCAACGCGTGTATAAACTTAAAATCTGGTCCTTACTTAAGGTGTCGTCGGCATAATTATTTTTGAATAAGCCATTCAACACAGGCAAGTGATTCTGCGCAAAAGAGGCGTTAGGCTTAGGAGATTCATAATTCTGAAAAGCCCTGGTTAAACCAAAAAATACATTTTTAGTAAAGCGGGGTTGAAACACGATATTCAAACCATTGTATTGTCTTGTACTTGGTTGGGTATAATCAAAACCGCGTTTTTGTAAATTGCTATTTTCAAAACCTTGAGCGGTATCTCTGGTCATCCTACCCAAGACCAAAGCAAATTCAATTTTACCAATCCCAATGTTAATAGGGCGCGTGGTGTTTAGACGCGCATGCTCAAAACCTTGTGCATTATTACTCATCAATAAAGAACTATACCTGCCAGGGCCCCACCAAAGGTTTTCAGAGGAGATACCCAGGGAGAAACCAGCAGCACGAAGTCCGATAAAGGATTGACCTGGAAGTAATTTGGTTTTTTTAGGAAAAGCGCCCGAAGCATAATGCACCAATTCTGGTTGGTATTGTGCATGTACGAATTTCCAATTGGCATAGATGCCCGTTCTTAGTTGCGCTTGGTATCCTTTACTAAATCCAAGTGCTTGGTCATTCCAACCATAAGGACGTGTGGTATTGAATTTCTGAGTAAGTTCAACAGGAAGTACTTGCCAACGAAGTGATTTAAAATTTCCATTAGATAATTGGTAAGGATTGGTAGAATCCACCAAATTCAATAGTTCATTGAATGTTTGGGAATGCTTAGTATAAAAAGGACGGGTTGTTAAAGATTGGTTGGCATCTATTTTATCTAATAATTGCAAATTACGCACCCATTCATCCAATCCATTCTGTCCTACAGCCACAGGATTTTGTGTCCATGCTGTT
>JACCEA010916606.1_pt1 | contig 10000 bp, 8 predicted proteins | sample 7449851 | NCBI WGS metagenome assembly JACCEA01 (sample SAMN15323453, study PRJNA562643) | freshwater metagenome | isolation source: river surface water | place: USA:Blue River Watershed | collected 2017-08-18 | reverse complement strand
GGACGCTCGGCACCCTCAGGAATCTCAAAGTGCACCAGACGATTATCCCGGGCGCGACCGCTCATTCGGTTAGTGGCTTCATCCTTACGACCCTCGTTGTTGGCAACCAAGATTTCAACGGTTCGACCAATTTGGAGTTGATTTTCTTTCAACGCAACATCATTCACCAAGGCCATCAGACGCTCGTATCGATCCTGCACGACTGCCTTGGGCAATTGGTCAGGCAGATCAGCGGCTGGAGTGCCCGGGCGCTTGGAGTATTGGAATGTGTATGACGCACTGAAGCGAGACTCTGCTACAACCCGCATGGTTTCTTGGAAGTCTTCTTCCGTTTCACCAGGAAATCCGACGATGATGTCGGTTGTGATGGCAGCATCCGGAATCAAATTGCGAACCCGCTCAATGATGCCAAGGTACTTATCGCTGCGATAGCTGCGACGCATGTCCTTGAGAACCTTGTCGCTGCCAGACTGGAGTGGCATGTGAAGGGACGGCATGACGTTAGGAGTCTCGGCCATGGCCTCGATGACGTCATCGGTGAAGGCTGCGGGATGAGGGCTGGTAAAACGCACCCGCTCAAGGCCCTTGATCTCGCCGCAGGCGCGCAACAACTTGGCAAACGCTCCCTTGTCACCAAACTCAACACCATAGGTGTTTACGTTCTGGCCGAGAAGCGTGACCTCGACGGCACCGTCATCTACCAGTGCTTGAACCTCGGCAAGGACATCGCCAGGGCGGCGGTCTTTCTCTTTGCCTCTGAGGCTCGGAACGATGCAGAAGGTGCAGGTGTTATTACAACCCACCGAGATCGAAACCCAGCCCGCGTAGGTTGAGTCTCGCTTAGTTGGCAAATCGCTTGGAAAAGTTTCCAGTGCCTCAAGGATTTCGACCTGGGCCTCTTGGTTGTGGCGGGCTCGCTCGAGTAGCGCCGGAAGAGAGCCGATGTTGTGAGTTCCGAATACGACGTCAACCCATGGCGCGCGCTTAATGATGGTGTCGCGGTCTTTTTGAGCCAGACAACCACCCACGGCAATTTGCATTCCTGGGGTTTCACGCTTAATTTCGCCGAGCATACCCAAATTGCCATAGAGCTTGTTATCGGCATTTTCACGCACGGCACACGTGTTGAAAACGATGATGTCGGCCAAACCAGACTCGACTGGCTCATAGCCAGCGCCCTCAAGAAGCCCAGTTAGACGTTCAGAATCGTGAACGTTCATCTGGCAGCCGTAAGTGCGCACTTCGTAGGTGCGGGTTGCATTTGTCATTAGGTGACTATTTTAGCTCTTGGCTCTCGGCCCAGCGGATAGCCGCGAAGGTGATCGAGCTGGAATACCCTTTGCGCTGAAGGAAACCCGCCAGACGCCGGTCTCTCGTTGTTTTATCAAGGTGAGCCATTTGGTTGAACCTTTTGAGAGCAAGTTCTTGTGCCGACTGGAGTTCGTCTTCGGAGGAAACTGTCTCAAGCGCCGTTTCGATGACTTGAGCCTCGACCCCCTTGGTTTTTAGCTCCTGGCGAATTGCGGACTTGGATAACCCGCGGAATGCTCGCCGGCTTGAAACCAAAGTAGCCGCAAACGCTTGATCATCAATTAGGCCAACTTCGGTGAAACGCTCGAGGATCGGCTCAGCGATTTCAGTCGGAATTTCGCGCTTTTCAAGAATTTCACGAAGCTGATGCTTGGACTTTGCACTCTTGGCAAGTTGGTAAAGAAGGACATTTCGGGCTCGCTGCTCAAGCCGCTCTGGGCTTGGCTGTGGCTTGTCTTTAACTGGGCGAGGCCGGCCCTCATTCGCCTCAAAAGACTCCTCAGAGCCTGATTTGACGCGTTTGGACCGACCTCGTTGGTAAACCATTCTTAGCCTGCGTTGGCAGCCTTTGCTTTGGTTGAAGCGTCTGGAGTGGATTCGGCCGGCAAATCGGCAACCGCGCGCGGTACACCGATGCCTAGCTTGGTCTTGATTTTCTTCTCAATCTCGTCGGCAACCTTGCCGTTTTCGATGAGGTACTTACGGGCATTCTCTTTACCCTGACCAAGCTGTTCACCCTCGTAGGTGTACCAGGCACCTGACTTCTTCACAATCTCTTGTTCGACACCGAAGTCGATCAGGCTTCCCTCGCGAGAAATACCAATTCCGTAAATGATGTCGAATTCTGCCTGCTTGAACGGCGCTGCCATCTTGTTCTTTACGACCTTGACGCGAGTACGGTTTCCGACAGCCTCAGTGCCGTCCTTGAGGGTCTCAATTCTGCGGATGTCCAAGCGGACCGAAGCGTAGAACTTTAGCGCCTTACCACCTGCGGTGGTTTCAGGGCTTCCGAAGAACACACCGATTTTCTCGCGGAGCTGGTTGATGAAGATCATGGTGGTGCCGGTGCTGTTCAAAGCACCGGTCAGCTTGCGCAGTGCCTGCGACATCAAACGCGCCTGCAGACCGACGTGTGAGTCTCCCATTTCACCCTCGATCTCGGCACGTGGTACAAGTGCTGCAACAGAGTCGATAACAATGATGTCGATTGAGCCCGAACGAATCAGCATGTCGGCAATTTCTAGAGCCTGCTCACCGGTGTCTGGCTGGCTAACCAACAGTGCATCGGTGTCAACACCAAGGGCCTTTGCGTACTCAGGGTCGAGCGCGTGCTCAGCATCGATGAAAGCAGCGATTCCTCCGTTGCGCTGGGCGTTAGCAATTGCGTGCAGTGCAACGGTGGTTTTACCTGAAGACTCTGGGCCGTAAATCTCAACGATGCGACCCTTTGGCAGGCCACCGGTACCCAGGGCTACGTCCAGAGCGATTGAGCCGGTTGGGATTACCTCAACTGGTGCTCGATCATCTGAACCAAGGCGCATAACTGAGCCTTTACCGAACTGACGGTCAATCTGGGCAAGAGCAGTGTCTAGTGCCTTTTCGCGATCTGATGGTGATGGCATTTGGTCCTCTGATTCTGGCTAATCGCCGTTGCTGATGAACTTCAGGTGGTTTTGATTTCTAAAATCCGACTTTATTTTGCCGGTCTGACATTGCTGAAAAACCGAATCAAATTGTTGAAAACTGCACCGCAAAACCCGTTGTTAATAACCTACACGCATTCGAACAAGATTTCGATAGTTAATTTATTTGGCGTGTCGTTTCTTCGGGTTTTTGTTCAGCGACCTTTTGGCTTGTCTTTGGCAGCCCCGTGCCACCGCTCTTTTGGCACACCAGCAGCGTGGCAGACCGCGAGCCACACCTCTTTGGGTGCCGCACCCTTGGCCAGCGCTTGGTTGGCGGTTAGATCGCCCAATTCACCGATAACTAGATCCTCTGCCACGACCAGCGCGTAGCCGCGACCAAATTCATCGGTCATGTATTCACGAAATTCACTCAAGCGCACCTTACGACCCTACCCAAGCTTTGAGATATGCAAAAAGACCCCCGACAATGCCGGGGGTCTTTCAGAGTCAGTTGTTGTTGGGGCTAGCGGGCTCCAGCAAGGGCGGAATCGTAGTTAGTTACAAACTCTGCCGGAATTGTGTCAGGAATGGTAACGCCCTCGAGCAAAGCAAGGCGGTCACTAACCTCACGCATGATCTGCGAGATTGGGACATCTAGTGCCTCAGCGACAGAAGCGAGGATCTCAGAAGAAGCCTCTTTCTGCCCTCTCTCTACCTCACTTAGATAACCCAAAGCCACGCTAGCGCGCCCTGCGACCTGGCGAAGGGTTCGACCCTTCTGCAAACGAAAGTCGCGAAGCACGTCTCCGATTTCTTGACGAACTAGAACCATTTGTGCCTCCTTTGTAAATAACCTACCCGTTGCCTCAGACAAACGATAAACCGAACGCCTGAGATTTACCTGAGTGTTACTTGAAAGAGAACCAGCCCTGGGGCTGTTTTGTTCCTGCCTATTGACGAAGCAGATCCAGCAGGTGCTCGATTGAGGCTGCTACGCATTGACTGCGAATCTCATTCCGATCTCCAAGGAATCGATGTTCAAAAACAGTCGATTCCGGAGCTCCGAGCCCGGATACCGCGATGAATGCGGTGCCGACGGATACGCCATCCTGTTGATCTGGCCCGGCAACGCCGGTGGTAGCGAGCCCAACCACATTGCTCGGCAACTCATCGATGGCCTTGCTCATTAGGTGTTGAGCCCCCTCGGCCATGGCCACCGCAACATCGGGGTGAACTGCGCCGTGTTGCTCGAGGAGGCTGGCAGGGACCGCCAGCAGGTCACGTTTTAGGTTGGTGTCGTAGGCCACCACAGAACCGGCCAGCACTTTTGAGGCACCGGGCACCGAAACCAACTCGGCTGCGAGGGCACCGCCGGTGATGGATTCTGCTAGCGCCAGCTTGAACCCCCGGTCGCGAAGAGCCTCGATCAGCTCGAGTGCTGCAACGTGGTTCATTACCGCTTGACCCTGGAGGCTGCGATTAGGTACTGGAGGCCAGTCCAAACAGTTAGTGCAACGGCTATTGCAACCAATGAGTTTTCAAGCCAGTCATACCATTCGCCGAAGTAACCCTGAAATGGTGAAACCACAAAACCAACCATGATGCCCTGGAAGATCGTCTTAAGCTTGCCGCCGGCCGAAGCTGGAACCACGCGCTTTTTGATCACTACAAATCGATAGGCGGTGATGCCGAGTTCACGAGTCAAAATCACGATGGTCACCCACCACGAGACTTCGTTGAGCACCGAAAGGGTAATCAGCGCTCCCCCGAGCAGGGCTTTATCTGCGATTGGATCCAGCAGTTTGCCCAGGTTGGTGACCAGTCCGCGCTTTCGAGCAATCGCGCCATCGATACCGTCACTGGCCATAATCAGAATGAAAATACCCGTGGAGACCCAGCGCATTGAGCTGGCCGGATCAGCAACGGCCATCAGTGACCAGATGAAGAACGGAACCGCCAGGATGCGAGCCATCGTGATGATGTTTGGCAGGTTAAAAATCGATTTGGCGTTTTTTTCAATCATTAGTTTCGACCCGTCAATTGCCACGCATCTTCGTCGCCATCGTCTTCATCACCGGTAGTGATGATTGAGCGATCTACATTCGCGCGAGGGATGAAGTCATCAAATTCCCCAGCCGCCATGGTGCCAACTGGCTCGTCTGGAAAGTCAATAATCGCAGCGGCCTCCTGCACCTGCGGAGTTGCAGTGGAGCCGGGCTCTCCCCGCAGCTGAGCCAAGACCATTGGCAGATCTTCTGGCTTAACCAGTACGTCGCGGGCCTTAGACCCTTCGGATGGGCCAACAATTTGGCGCGACTCGAGCAGGTCCATGAGTCGGCCAGCCTTAGCAAAACCAACCCTCAGTTTGCGCTGGAGCATCGATGTGGATCCGAACTGGGAGTTGATGATTAGCTCAGCGGCTTGAAGCAATACATCGAGGTCATCGCCAATGTCTGCATCGACGACCTTGGATACGGCCGCCTCTTGAACATCTTGGCGGTACTCGGGCTCCATTTGCTGCTTGACATGTTCAACGATCTTGGCAAGCTCTGATTCGGCAAGCCATGCACCTTGAACACGGATTGGCTTGTTGGTTCCCATTGGTGAGAACAGTGCGTCACCCTGTCCGATTAGCTTCTCAGCGCCCGGTTGGTCAAGGATTACTCGCGAGTCGGTGAGCGAGGTCACCGAGAAGGCCAAACGGCTTGGCACGTTTGCTTTGATGAGTCCTGTAACGACGTCAACCGATGGCCGCTGCGTTGCCAAAACCAGGTGGATTCCAGAGGCGCGAGCCAACTGAGTGATGCGAACGATGGAGTCCTCAACGTCACGCGGCGCAACAATCATGAGGTCGGCTAGCTCATCTACAACTACCAACAAGTATGGGTAAGGCTGCAGGACGCGCTTGCTGCCTTCAGGAACTTTGACTTCCCCGGCAACAACCGCGCGGTTGAAATCATCGATGTGTTTGAAACCAAAGCTAGCCAAATCGTCGTAACGCATGTCCATCTCTTTGACAACCCACTGAAGTGCTTCAGCTGCTTTTTTTGCGTTGGTGATGATCGGGGTAATCAGGTGTGGCACACCCTGATAGGCGGCTAACTCGACACGCTTAGGGTCGATTAGAACCATTCTGACCTCGGCCGGTTTAGCGCGCATGAGAATCGAAGTGATCATTGAGTTTACGAAGCTTGACTTACCCGCACCGGTTGCACCAGCCACCAAAAGGTGCGGCATTTTGGCAAGGTTGGCAATTACAAAACCGCCTTCGACGTCTTTACCAATTCCGATAGTTAGCGGGTGAAGACTCTTGGCAGCGACCTCGGACCGTAGAACATCACCGAGCGAAACAGTCTCGCGGTCGGTGTTCGGAATCTCGATGCCGATAAGTGACTTGCCTGGAATTGGAGCCAGAATTCGAACCTCGTTGCTGGCAACCGCATAGGAAATGTTGCTTGCCAAACGAGTCACGGCTTCAACCTTGACGCCCGGGGCGAGCTCGACCTCGTATCTCGTTACCGTAGGGCCACGCTGGAAACCAACGACTGCAGCCTCGACGCCAAACTCACGGAAAACACTTGTGATAGCCGCAACGATTTGGTCATTTGCTGCCGACTTGGCCTTAGGTGGGGTACCTGGTGCCAAGAAGTTTAGGGTTGGCAAAACATAAGGCCGACTGGCGCGACCAGCAATTGCCGGGGATGGGGTACCCACTGGTGTTTGGGCGGCGGCAGGCTGGACAAACATCGGCGCTTTCGGCAGCTCGATAGGTTGCGTTGCATCGATCGAATCTACCGAAGGAATCGGTTGAATCGAGGTCACACCAAACAGGCCATCAAAGTCATCTGGCTCGACGACCGAGGAAACATCTGGCACCAACGGGGTATCGAATGCTGGTTCATCGTCAGACTTGCCGCGGCGCCACCAAGGCACTCGAGTGCCGTCGAAAGCATCAGGGATTTCTTCAACTGCCTGAGATTCTGCGCCGGCGGTTTTTGACTCTCCGAATAGGTACACGGATAGTTCGCGGAAGCGCTCAGGGATCCGATTCGGAGCGGTTTTAGTCATGATCAGTAGCGAACCGAAGGTGAAGGCAATCAGAACAGGGACAGCACCCCAGATGGTGATTGTGCTCAAAAATGGAACGGAGATAAGCCAACCGAAGATTCCGCCGGCAAAGGCCAATTGCCACTCGCCGTCAGAAGGGTCCGGCTGAGATCCGAACACGTGGAAAAATCCTGAAATTGAAACTATGAAAAGGAACAGGCCAATGCCGATGCGACCGTTGTCTTTGATTGTGGCCGGGTACCGCATTAGGTACAGGGCAAACACCACCAAAACTACCGGCAGCGCAAAAGCTACCCGGCCAAATAGGGCGCCAAAAGTCCATACGTGAAGACCAATGGCCCAGTCTCGCTTGACCAAAACCCAGCTAAGCAGAGCACCGCTGATGCCCAGCAAAAACAGGAAAAACGGCAGACCGTCACGGCGGTCTTCTTTGGCAATTTTGTCAGGGCTCAAGGCTCGGGCTGCCCCACCCACGGTGTGAGCCAAACCCATGTAAATCGCAGCCAAAATCTGTCCGAAACCTGAACCGCGCGTTGGTGCCTGAGATGCGCGAGGTCGTGGCGCTCGAGGCGCCGGTTTGCGGGCAGAAGTCGGTTTGCGTGTAGCCATGCCTCAAAACTAACAGCCGCGAAGGTCAGAACCGCTTAGGCACGGCTTTGCGCCCAGGGGCTAGCCCTCAATAACCACCGGAATGATCATTGGTCGGCGGCGGTGAGCACGATTAACCCAAGTTCCAATGGTTCGGCGAATTACCTGCTGTAGAGCGTAGGTATCGCGAACTCCCTGGCCGGCTGCCTCTGCGAGAGCCTTGGAAATCAGCGGCTTGACGTCATCAAACACATGGTCATCTTCAGCAAATGCACGGGCACGGATTTCTGGACCGACTTTGACCCGACCGGTCTCGGCATCGATGACACAGAAGATGGAGATGAAACCTTCTTCGGCGAGCACACGGCGGTCGTGCAGGTCATCTTCGGTGATCTTGCCAACGGTTTTTCCGTCAACAAATAGCAGACCACATTCGACTGCGCCGACGACCTCGGCCACACCGTCCGCTAGATCGATAACCCAGCCATCCTCTGTGATCAGCACACGCTCGTGTGGAACTCCGGTCTGTTCCGCCAACTTGCCGTTGGCAATTAGGTGACGGTACTCGCCGTGCACGGGCATGACATTCTTGGGCTTCAAGATGTTGTAGCAGTAGAGCAGCTCCCCCGCCGCAGCGTGGCCAGAAACGTGAACCTTGGCATTGCCTTTGTGAACAACGTTGGCGCCCAGCTTGGTCAGCCCGTCAATAACGCGATAAACGGCATTCTCGTTTCCGGGAATCAACGAGCTGGCAAGAATGACGGTGTCACCCTCAGCAATTTCAATGTCGTGCTCAAGATTAGCCATTCGCGCCAGGACTGCCATTGGCTCACCCTGCGAGCCGGTTGACATGTAAACGACCTGATCCGGAGCCATGTTGGCAGCCTGCTTGAGGTCAACAAAATCTTCGGTTTCAGCGTTCAGGTAGCCCATCTGGATGGCGATTTGCATGTTGCGGACCATCGACCGGCCAACTAGGGCTACCTTGCGGTTATTGGCCTTAGCTGCATCCACAACCTGCTGAACGCGATGAACGTGGCTTGAAAACGAGGCAACAATCACGCGCTTCTTGGAACGTGCAATCACGCTCTCAATTACCGGTCCGATTTCCTTTTCGAGCGGAGTAAACCCTGGAACATCGGCATTGGTTGAATCGCTCATGAAGAGGTCTAGGCCCTCTTCACCAACGCGCGCAAAAGCACGTAGGTCGGTGAGGCGACCATCAAGTGGCAATTGGTCCATTTTGAAGTCACCTGTGTGCAAGATCGACCCGGCAACGGACCGAATCACAACGGCAAGGGCATCTGGAATCGAGTGGTTCACCGCAATGAATTCAAGGTCAAAACCAGCGAGCTTTTCGCGGCGACCCTCAGCAACCACCATTGAGTATGGGGTGATTTTGTGTTCTTTGAGTTTGGCCTCAACAAATGCCAGCGTTAGCGCCGAACCCAGTAGCGGCACATCCGGCTTCATGCGGAGCAGATATGGAACACCGCCGATGTGGTCCTCATGGCCGTGGGTTAGGAAGATACCAACGACGTCATCCATTCGGTCTTTTAGATAGCCAAAGTCCGGCAGAATGACATCAATACCCGGTTGGTGCTCTTCAGGGAAGAGCACACCGCAGTCAACAATCAGAATTTTCGAATCGATCTCGAAGACGGTCATGTTTCGACCAATTTCACCGATTCCGCCGAGCGGGATGATGCGCATCACGCCTGGTTTGAGTGGAGCTGGAGCAGGTAGTACTTGAACCACTGGTTCTCTTTTCTAAAGGCGCTTTTAGCGCGTAGTGCCAGCCACCTTTGGCAGAGCACCACCGGCTGCTGCGTTGCGGTCTGGACGGAAATTCTCAAAACTTAGGCCAACGATGTCGCCGACAATGTCGATGCCATCTTCGATGCGTGCAGCTTCGGCATCTTCAGGGCCAACCAATGGCAAACGGACTCGCGGGCTGGAAATCAAACCAAGTGCGTGCAGCACGTATTTGGCTGCCACTGTGCCCGGAACGTTAGTCATTAGCGCACGCTGAAGCGGCTCGAGGCTGTTGTGAACCTTGAGTGCTGCGTGGAAGTCATTGTTGTTGGTTGCGTCGATCATGGCGCGGTACGCAGCTGGGGCTACGTTTGCTGTTACACCGATAAGGCCGGTCGCGCCAATTGAGAGGTGAGGCAAAACGTTTGAATCATCACCTGAGAAGTACAGCAAGCCGGTTTCGTTCATGATTCGAGATGCCTGTGCGAGGTCTCCCTTGGCATCTTTGACCGCCATGATGTTTGGGTGTTTTGCCGCACGCAAAAAGGTGTCATGCGAGATGGCAATACCGGCACGACCGGGAATGTCGTAAAGGATTACCGGAAGGTCGGTTGAGTCAGCAATCATGCGGAAGTGAGTGAGCACACCGGCCT
>JACCEA011950087.1_pt1 | contig 10005 bp, 5 predicted proteins | sample 7449851 | NCBI WGS metagenome assembly JACCEA01 (sample SAMN15323453, study PRJNA562643) | freshwater metagenome | isolation source: river surface water | place: USA:Blue River Watershed | collected 2017-08-18 | reverse complement strand
GCTCTTGTTAGCGTGCTTGAACTTGAAGCCCGCGCCAGTCTTTTTGAAGCGCTTGGAAGCGCCGCTGTGTACTTTAGCTTTGGTTGCCATGTGATAAAACTCCACACATCTAGGTAAATAATATAAATAATCAAGGCAGCTAAAAGCCCGACTATTTTCTCTTTTTGGGAGCGAGCACCATGGTGAGCTGCTTACCTTCCATTTTGGCAGCCTGCTCTACGGCGCCCATCTCAGCCAGGTCTTTCTCGATGCGCTGCATCATTTCCATCCCCAACTCTTGATGGGCAAGCTCGCGGCCACGGAACTTTAACGTTACCTTGGCCTTGTCCCCATGCTCCAGGAAGCGTAGCAGGGCTTTTAACTTCACCTGATAATCCGCTTCCTCCGTCCCTGGGCGAAATTTCATTTCTTTGATCTGCTGCTGCTTTTGCTTTTTCTTGGCAGCTGCTTTGGTTTTCTTGATCTCAAACAGATGCTTGCCGTAATCCATAATCTTACAGACTATTGGATCGCTATCAGCAACGATTTCCACCAAATCCAGTGTCGCCGCTTGAGCCTGCGCCAAGGCATCACTCAAGGCAACAATACCTACCTGTTCACCTTCGGCATTGATTAAACGAACCTGTTTGGCTTCGATCTGATCGTTGATCCGCGCTTTTTTAGAATTGCCTTTGGCCGCGGGAGCGTTATCTCGTTTGATAGTTGTATCTCCAAATAATTAATAGGAACGAATCTTTCTCACTTTTTTTCGCATCCAGGTCCCAAAACCCGATTTTACGCAGAAATATTTCTGCCTCGACGCGCTATATCGGCGGTCAAGTGCTCGATGAAAGCTTCCAGAGTCATTACACCCAAGTCTTGTCCGTCCCTTGTGCGAACCGCAAGTGATTGATTTTCAACCTCTTTATCGCCAACGACGAGCAGGTAGGGTACCCGCTGAATTGTGTGCTCGCGGATTTTAAAGCCGATCTTCTCATTTCTCAAGTCAGGAATCACGCGGATACCCTTATCTCGTAAGGTTTTTTCCACGAATTTGACGTATTCACCCTGGTTATCAGTGATATTCATCACCGCAACCTGGGCTGGCGCCAACCAAACAGGAAATGAACCCTCATAGTGTTCGATCAGGATTCCCAGGAAACGCTCGAAGGAACCGAGGATGGCGCGATGCAACATAACCGGACGCTTACGGGCATTATCTTCCGCCACATATTCAGCATCCAGACGCTCGGGCAACACGTAATCAAGCTGGATAGTACCGCACTGCCAAGAGCGGCCAAGGGCATCTTTGATCTGGTACTCAATCTTTGGACCATAGAACGCACCTTCACCCGGCAACTCTTCCCACTCCAGGCCCGCTGCGCGCAATGCGGTGCGCAAGCCCTCTTCCGCCTTATTCCAGGTTTCCAGGGTTCCCGCATATTTTTCCGGGCGCAGGGACAGCTTTACCGCAATATCGGTAAAGCCAAAGTCGTCATAGACAGACTTGAGCATTTGGTTAAAAGAAGATACTTCGCTGATAACCATGTCATCAGTACAGAAGATATGCGCATCATCTTGCACAAAACCGCGCACGCGCATAATGCCATGTAACGCACCTGAGGCCTCATTGCGATGGCAAGAACCGAATTCCGCCAAACGCAGTGGTAAATCTTTATGCGAGCGCAAACCGTGGTTGAAGATTTGAATGTGCCCCGGGCAGTTCATCGGCTTAACCGCGAAATCGCGCTTTTCCGACTCAGTGGTAAACATGTTGTCGCGGTAGTTTTCCCAGTGACCGGATTTCTCCCACAGGGTGCGATCCATAATCAGCGGCGTTTTTACTTCCTGATAGCCCCACTCATTTTGCTTGGCACGCATGTACTGTTCGATTTGCTGCCACAGCGTCCAACCCTTGGGATGCCAGAACACCATGCCCGGCGCCTCATCTTGCAGGTTGAACAAATCAAATTTTTTCGCCAGTTTGCGGTGATCGCGTTTGGCAGCTTCTTCGAGCAGATTCAAATAGGCTTTTAATTGCTTGGCATCGGCAAACGCGGTGCCATAGATGCGCTGCAACATTTTGTTATTGGAGTCACCGCGCCAGTAGGCGCCAGACACACGCATCAATTTAAAATTCAAGCAAAAACGCATATTGGGCACGTGCGGACCACGGCACATGTCGACGTATTCTTCATGGTGATACAGACCGGGAGTCGCGTCTTTCGGTACGTCGCGATCCAGGATTTCCAGCTTGTAAGTCTCGCCGCGCGCAGTGAACACGTCATAGGCTTCTTGCCAGCTGACTTTCTTTTTCACTACGTCATATTCGGTTTTGGCCAGTTCCAACATGCGCGCTTCCAGACGGGCGATATCCTCGTCAGTCAGCTTTTGCTCAAGGTCGATGTCGTAATAAAAGCCGTTGTCGATGGTTGGGCCAATGGCCATTTTTACATCGGGGAACAACTGCTTGATCGCATGACCGAGCAAGTGGGCGCAGGAGTGGCGGATAATTTCCAAACCGTCTTCGTCTTTCGGGGTGAAAATCACCAGATCCGCATCTTCAGTAATCAGGTCGTGCGCATCAACACGCTGGCCCGTGGTATCACCATTTAAAAAGATGCGACCACCAAGGGTAGCTTTAGCCAAGCCGGCGCCAATAGAGGCAGCCACTTCATAAACAGATACGGGATTTTCGAATGGACGTTTGGAACCGTCGGGGAGAGTAATAACAGGCATGATAAATCCTTGGTCAGTGGTGACCCCTACCAAAGGTCACATGAGTAATCGAACAGAGTAAAAATCAGGTAACCGCACCTACGATTGTGCGGGCCGGCGAGTATAGGGGACTTGGGGAAGCCGAGGCAACCTCGACTAGATGACGCAGCGATTAGAAAGGAGACAAAACCGAAATCAAGAAACAGTCAAAGCCGAGTGGCGATTGCGCCATTTCAGCGCTGCCACCAGCAGCCCGAAGAGCACACATGCACTCAATGCGACCACAAGTTCGTGAGCCTGCGGTGAAAAGATTACCGTATAGCCCTGCCCTTTAATCAGCGAGGAAAAACTGGATACTGCAAAAGGCATCCAGAACAAACGAAACGTCTGCCAGGGATTAGCCAGCGGCGATTGGCCGTTGCTGACGCTTAACATTAGCGCTATTCCAATGACCACACTGATTCCAAACGCATTAATCCAGATTTTTGGGTTGGGATCGAAATGAAAATACACGGTGACAACGTACCAAATCAGATAAAACCAGAGCACCATTTTTCCCGGTTTAATCTGCGCAAAGTAATTATGAATTGATAAGAAAATTGCTGGCATTTTTCCTGCTGAACTCCCATTGGATAAACAACGACTGAAACTCCAGCAGGAAAAATGCCATGTGTGAGTTGACTAACCACCAATCAATAAATATCGCGACGATAGCGTTGCGTATCGATCAATTGTTGTAACTCAGCGTCACCCAGAATATCAATAAGTACTTGCTGTACACCGGCCCCCATAGACAAACTGCCGCACACATAAATCACGGCGCCGCGATCCAGCCATTCACCAAGTTGCTGTTGTTTATTGCGCAGCAGATCCTGCACATAGCCTTCGCCATCGCGCGAATAGACTTCATCAAATTCGGTCAGGAAGCCGGAAGTCTTCCAGGCATCCAATTCGCGGGCAAATAAACGGTCATGAATGCGTTGCCGCTCGCCAAACACCAGCCAATTTTGCTGTTGGTCTTTTAGATAACGCTCATGCAAGTGCGCACGTAAACCGGCGATACCCGTGCCAGCACCGATCAAAATCATTGGGCAATTAGTTTGTGGCGCATGGAACGATGGATTAGCACGAATACGCGCTTGAACTTCACTGCCTACCTCAGCCAGCGCAGTCAACCAACCAGAGCCCATACCCAACTCACCTTTTTCATTGAATGCCTGACGCACCACCAAGTCCACCACGCCATCGGTCGGCAGCGAGGCGATAGAATATTCGCGATGCGGCAATTCAGAATTATTGTGCGGTTTGATCTCCAGAATATCGCCGGCCTGCCAATGGGTATTACCAGGTTTTGGCGGCTGCAAGCTGACACGATACACACCAGCCCCCACACTACCCGCGTTAAGTAACTCGCGTTTTTGCAAACGCCAGTCTTCATATTCGGGCGCAGCCCAGGCGGTAACACTCGTCACACCACTTAAGCCCGCAACCTGCTGTTGCCATTGATGAATGGATTGTTCGTGCGCGTTATCAACATCAATACGCGCAAAGAGTGCACTGGCACCACTCGCCAACAACCACTGCTCGACTTGTGCGGCAAATGCGCAGTAATCGCTATAACGTTTATCGCCCAGCCCCAAAATACCGTATTGCAATTGGTTCAGCGGTAGTGATGACTTGAGAAATTTCCGCGCAAAGGCACGCGCAGAATCCGGTGCTTCGCCTTCACCAAACGTAGAGACCACAAAGAGAATTTTCTTTGCCGATTCCAAGGTGGCTTTATCCAGCGCTGCAATATTTTTTACGCTGGCTTTAATACCACCAGATTGCAAAATTGTCGCCGTATTCCAGGCAAGCTGCTCTGCCGTACCCGTCTGGCTGGCATAGACAACCCAGTAATCGGCATCGGTGTGCGTATTGCTAACACCCGCTGCTGCCGTTTTACTATTACGTTTCTTTTTGCGACGATCCAAATACAACAACAAACCGGTGATAGTAAATAAGGGCATCAACAGTGATGCAGTCATATTAATAATCAATCCGGGAGTGCCAAACCATTCGCCGGTATGCAATTCATAAATGCCTTGCATTATGCGTTTGCCCAATGGCTCCAGTGGCTTGTAAGGCTGATCACTAATTAATTCGCCCGAGAGTGCATTAAAGCTGATCATGCTACGCTGGCGATCATTGGTGGCACCAGGCGTGACGTAGTTAATCATCACCGGATCTTTTTCTGAGCGCGGAATAGTCACACTCGCAAATTTATAATTATTTGCGGCTTTGACAACAAAGCTCGCCCAGGCCGCATCGACAGCAACAGGCGCTACATGTTCTTGATGCATGCCACCTTCACTACCGGGGCGACCTTCGCCACCTCTTCCTTCACCGCCACGACGCTCGCCACCTTCACGGCCGCCCATAGCACGACCTTCACGATTCATACCGCCAGCGCCCTGACCACCACCGGGGCCGCCCGGACCAAAACCGCGTCGTTCTTGTACCGGTTCACCGGTTAACACCATTGACGCACCATTTTTAAACCAGGAGTAAGACCAGGTCAGGCCAGTTAATGCCATCAGCAGATACATGAGAATTACCCAGGTACCAATCACTGAGTGCAACGCCCAATAGAAATTGCGCCCTTTTAAACTGAAATCGATGCGGAACCAGTTGCGCCAATTCAACGCGCGACGCGGCCAGCGTAAATACAAACCGGACAACGCAAAAAATACCAACGCAAACGCACTAAACCCGGTAATTTGGCGACCGATATTAATACCGCCTTCTTCCGACGGAATTAATAACCAACGATGCAGGGAACGTACAGTGCGAAAAAATTGCTCGCCGCGAATTTTTCCGAGCAACTCACCGGAATAAGGATTGATATAAACAGTTTCACCGCGGCGCTCTCCGGGCGGAGGAGCAAGACGCACTTGCGCACTGCGCTCAGCGTCTGGCCAGAGCGTAATTTGCTCCACGCTCGCACCTTCGCGTTGCGCGCGAAAATGTTTAACAATAGCATCCGGCGTTAAGCGTTCACCCGTTACTTGTACGGTTACAACATCAGGACTAATTGCGTCCATTATGGTCCGTTCAAAACTCATCAAACCGCCAGTAATACCGACAATTGCTAGCACTAACCCTGCGGTAATGCCCAAAAACCAGTGAATCTGGAATAAAACGTTTCTCACTCTAGCCCCCAACCAAAACGCACCACTATTCGATGCCTGAATTTATTAGATATGCGATACATTAATTAACTAATCAGCAACCCGGTAAGCAACCTATTTAGCAACCACACTGTTGATCGCCAATGCCCAGCCGCCCCCAAGGGATTTGTACAAATCCACGGCCGCATTTAAACGCGCAAGACGCTGCTGCACGAGCGAATCCTGCGCCTGGAATAAACTGCGCTGCGCATCCAGCAGCGATAACAAATCATTCGTCCCTGCGCGATAGCGCGCTTCTGTCAAACGCAAACTGCGCTCGGCATTGGCGACTATTTCCTGCTGGCTGGCTTCCTGGCGCAAGCTGATATCCGCCGCCACCAGTGCGTTATCCACCTCTTGCAGCGCGATTAAAATCGCTTTGTGATATTGCAACAACAATTCACGCTGACGCGCTTCGCTCAAGCGTTTTTGATTTACCAGGCGCCCGCCGTTAAAAAGAGTTTGCGCGAGTGACAGAGCCCAACCCGACGTTTGTGTGGCTGGATTCAGACTGAATAATTCGCTCGCGGTTTTACCCGTATTAGCGCTCAAACTGATTCCGGGAAAGAGTGTCGCGCGCGCCGCATGGATATTCGCGTTAGCTGCACGCAAATTCGCTTCACTCGCAGCCAAATCCGGGCGACGAGTTACCAGATCCGCCGGAGTACCTGCCGCCATTTGCGGCACTTGCAACTCTAATAATTTTTCTGCAGTCAGTGAAAATTCCTGCGGTGTCTTACCCATTAAAATCGCTAATGCCGCTTGGGTTTGACGCGCTTGCAACTCCAGGGGCAATAATGAAGAACGCTGGCTCAATAAATTGGTTTTTTGCTGCGCGACATCTGCTGCAGTTGCCGCACCATTTTTATAGCGAGCATCGACAATTTTTTGCACGCGTTCAGCGATGGCAATATTTTTATTCGCAGTGGCAATACGTTCCTGCAACGCCAACCATTGGAACCAACCATTGGCAATAGCCGCTTTTATACTCAGGGATGCGGCATCCTGGTCATAGCGCGTAGCGTCATAGTCCGCGTTTGCAGCGGCACGCTCAGCAGCAATACCGCCCCATAAATCCACCTCATAGCTAATGTTGGCACCTGCGCGCGTAGTTTCGCTGCGGGTATTGCTGCTGCTATCGGGTTTGGAGCGGGATTCACCACTGGAGGCACTGGCACTGAGCGATGGAAACAAACTCGCATTGGCAATACGCATTTGCAATTCCGCTTGCTTTACGCGTTCGGCTGAAATTAACAAATCAGGGCTTTGTTGTTGTGCAGCCTGCATCAACTCATTTAACGCCGGTGATTGAAATGCTTTCCACCAACTCGCATCCACTACAAGATTCTCACCCACTGCCTGAGTAGCGGTGACGGAATAATTATCCGCATAAGTAATGTTCGGCTTTTGCACCTGAGTGGATGAACACGCAGAAATTAATAGTGATGCGATCACCAAAGATAAACGTTTAACTTGCATAACCACCTTCACCTGCTACAAAGTTATTCCGTCGCCAAAGCTGCAACCGGATCAAGACGAGCCGCTTTGCGCGCAGGCAAATAACCAAACAACAAACCCGTTAAAAACGCACAACTGAATGCCATGATGACTGGCCCAAACGAATAAGCCACAGGTGTACCAAAATTAGCGATTAACATAGCCGTACCCAAGCCAATGGCGACGCCAATCACACCACCAAGCGCAGATACCACCAATGCTTCAATTAAAAACTGCTGCATGATATTGCGTGTACGCGCACCGGTTGCCATGCGCACACCAATTTCGCGTGTTCGCTCGGTAACACTGACCAGCATAATGTTCATTACCCCAATGCCACCTACCAGCAGTGAAATTGCGGCGATAGAACCGAGCAGGAAGGTCATGGTATTTTGTGTTTCTGAAACCATATCAATCAGCGATGACATGCTGCGAATCTGAAAATCTTCCGTACCATGTCGTTCCATAAGGAGCGCATGCACACGGGCTTGTACTTCTTCCATATTTTTTTCGTCATCAACAGAGATGGTTATGTTGCGCAAAAATCGCTGACCAATCACGCGCAAGCTACCGGTATTAAACGGCACAAATACTTTGTCGTCCTGATCTTGCCCACCGGGGTCGGCACCGCGCTCGCTCATTACTCCGATAACCTGGAAGAGCACATTATTGATGATGATAAATTCACCCAGTGGGTTTTTATCGGCGAATAATTTAGTCGCTACTGTTTTACCTAACACCACAACAGTGGCGTAATTCTTGTTGTCTTCATCGGTAAAGAAAGTACCCTGCGCCAAATCCCATTTCCGCGCCATAGGAAATTGCGCAGCTGTTGCGCTAATTTCGGTGGAGTGATCGATATTTCCATAGCGCAGGGTGTAGCTCCCATTGAGTTCCGGGAGCGCCGCAGCAACATGAGGCAATGCCGCTATTGCATCTACATCTTCTGGAACCAAGGTCACCAAGTCCCAGCGAAAGCGCTGCGTTGGACCGCCAGGGCGCACCAACAATAAATTGCTACCCATAGCGCTGATACTATCCACTACGGATTTTTTCGCTCCATCGCCAATCGCAAGCATACTAATAACGGATGCAACACCGATCACAATACCCAGCAGGGTTAACACCGTGCGGAACACGTTGCTGCGCAGTGAGCGAAATGCCGTTTTAGTCGCTTCCAAAATTTCCGTTTTAAGTTCCGGCGCCCCCTGTAAGGTGTGCTCTCCGGCCGGCAACTGCTCAGGAATAGTTGGACCCGGGTCCGCTATAATTTTACCGTCGCGTATTTCAATCAAACGCTGGGCGTGATGCGCAACTTCGGCATCGTGCGTAATCAAAATAATGGTATGGCCCTGCGCGGATAATTCTTTCAGCAGGCGCATTACTTCTTTGCCGCTGTGACTATCTAACGCCCCCGTTGGCTCGTCCGCCAAAATAATCTGGCCACCATTCATCAGCGCACGTGCAATGGAAACACGTTGCTGTTGACCACCGGATAATTGATTGGGGCGATGGTACAAACGTTCTTGCAAACCCAGCGAGCTTAATAATGCTGAGGAGCGCGCGCGTCGCGCTTCCGGGGTCATACCTGAATAGGTTGCCGGCATTTCCACGTTTTCGCAGGCGGTAGAACCGGCCAGCAAGTTATAACTCTGGAATACGAAACCAAAAGCTTCACGCCGCAATTGTGCAAGGCCATCAGTATCCAGCGTTGCAACGCTGATACCGTTAAATAAATAATCGCCGGTGCTGGCGCGATCCAGGCAACCGAGAATATTCATCAAGGTCGATTTTCCCGAGCCCGATTGCCCCATAATGGCAACGAACTCACCGGGATAAATTTCCAGATCAATACCGTGCAACACCTGAGTTGCAATTTCACCATTGCGAAACGTTTTGGTGACGCCAGATAATTTGATCAGCGGTTGTATGGAATTAGCCGCGCTCATTAACGTCTACCCATTCCCATACCGGGGCCACCCATACCCATGCCACCTACGGCTTTAGGTTGGCTTGGGCGCGAGCTGCCACTCACCACTTTTTCGCCTTCTTTCAGGCCTTCAGTAATTTGCGCTTGCACGCGATTGGTAACGCCTACCAATACTTTGCGCTCTTCAATATCGCCATCGGCATTCATGACTTTTACCAGCGCCGGGCGCGGACGATTACCCATGGCGCCTTGACCTTCCGCGCGATCGCGACGCCCTTTCCATTCGCCTTTAGGCCCATCATCCGCAGGAGCACCTTCGGGGCGTGGACCGCGTGGCGGAGCAAAACTGAGTGCCGACATAGGCACCAGCAACACATCTTTTGCTTGCGCCTCTACAAAAAATACCTGCGTGCTCATCTGTGTCATCAGCAAACGGTTTTCGTTGGGAACATCAAAAAGTGCGTTATACAACACCACATTGTTAAGAATTTCTGGCGTTGGTTGAATGCGATCCAACTTACTGTACCAGCGACGCCCCTGACTACCCAAAGTGGTAAAATACACCGACATTTCCTTGCGTAATTTGCCGATATCTGCTTCCGACACCTGGGTTTGCACAGTCATAGTGGAAAGGTCAGCCACCCGCATAATGGTGGGCGCCATTTGATTGGT
>JACCEA011685441.1_pt1 | contig 10005 bp, 9 predicted proteins | sample 7449851 | NCBI WGS metagenome assembly JACCEA01 (sample SAMN15323453, study PRJNA562643) | freshwater metagenome | isolation source: river surface water | place: USA:Blue River Watershed | collected 2017-08-18 | reverse complement strand
ATTGTAGTAAACAATTGTTTTGATGCTGTGAGAGAAGGTAATTGAGTAGGAGTTGTTCCCGTACCACTTGGTGGACGATTCCCACTCCCGCCACTCACACCACCAACACTACCACCACTGCCATGCTGGCTATGTCCTGGTGTGCCGCTTGCACTACCCGATCCACCAAACTCACGATACTTTGGAGGATAAGCAGAAGGAAATGAAGAATTATATCCTCCTAATCCTCCTCCACCCGTTCCTCCAGCAGCAACATTTGCGGTAGAAGATCCCCCGGTACTCGAACTAGCTCCGCCCGTAGAGGATTCTCTCCCCGCACTACTTCCGCCACTAAAGTCACTCGATCTAGATGCTGCAGCAATAAACACATTCTTTGGTGGTGTATCAGCATATTCATCTAATAACTCTTCGCTTGCGCTATGACTTGTACCTACTGGTATGCCTGTACTACCACTGAATGAGTAACTATGTGAACCCATCAGAGAGACGGGTGGTGGATGAGAGGCAGTGCGGTTCAATGATGGTTCCGGGGTGCTAATTGGTGCCGTGGGGGTTCCTGTACCAGAATCAGCACGCAACAAGATCGATGGCATGTTATGATACATGGTATTCTTTGCTGGTCCTCCACCGGCGGCAACAGTACCAGTTGGTGTATTGGTACCAGAAGCGCTGTTGTTGTGAAGAGGTGGGACGGGACTACCGGAACCAGCACCCAAGTTGGAACTACCAGTTGGAGTTTGTTGCAAGTGCTGCAAATTAAAGGAAGGTCTACGTGAACCACTTCCTCCAACTGGTATTGGTAAGGAAGGCATGCCTGAAGTATTAAGTATTTGATGCTGCTGACTATCTTGACTATTACTATAACTAAATGACGATGAAGCATGCATATTCGTATTACTCGTTACATTATTACCACCATGACTACCCGTAATTGTAGAATTATTACCACCATGAAAACTTTCACTATGAGAACCGGAGACAATAGAAAATAAATTATTAGAATTAGAATTTGATCGTGAATGAGAACGCGATTGTGATAAAGAATGAGAACGTGAATGGGAACGAGAATGTGGTCTCGAACCTACTCCACCTGCCACACCATTATTCGGTAAACGATTGTTATTGCCAAAAACATTACTATAGCTGTTACTACGACTCAATGGACGTCTGTTACCTGGACCTGCACCACCGCTACCACTAACCGAAGCATTTAATAGATTTCCATTAGCATTAGAAAGAGAATACGAATGAGAAACAGATTGTGAGACAGAATGAGAAGCAGAAACGGAAGTGGAAGCTGAAAAAACGAAGAGATAGAAAAAAGAAAAAGGAGAGAAAGCGAGAGAGAGAGAGAGAGAGATTAGAATTTAAACAAGCGGAATGAATGAAGGAAGAACCTTACCATTATTTGTCTGCGAACCGAAATTCCAACCACTATTCATTGAAGAGTTGGATTGATATGAATCATGTGATCCACTACGATCAATCAATTGTTGTGCGGGATGTCCAACCGGAATACCACCATGTCCACCAGATGGATTGGCTTGATTGAGAGTGCTATGAGCACTATTCACACCACTGTTGACACCGCTATTCACTCCACTATGACTACCACCAGGGGAAGCACCAGGAATAGCTGTATGTGCTTGTGGATGATCATCAACTCTCATTACAATACCATTCACGAACTCATACCATTCTGCAGTCATTGCGGCACCAGCCACAAATGGATGTTTGAGAAGTTGTACCGCTGATGGACGTTCAGCAGGATTTTTAGTTAAACATTTCGCAACAAAATCTTTAAAAATATCAGAGAAATCACCATCAAGGACAGGAGGTGGATTCTATTGAAAGAATGGGGGAAAGAATCAGCTTTAAAAAATAGGGGAAATGGAGAGAAAGGTAATTCTCACCTTTGGAATTAAGAAAATGACTTGAAAAGGATGCACTTTATTGGCATAAGGAGGGACACCTTTAACCAATTCAATCGCTGTAATACCAAGACTCCAAATATCAGCACAACCATCATATTTGCTTTGTGAAATTACTTCAGGAGCCATCCAATAGGGTGTACCAATTTTCGTTTGTCTTTTATCCATACTATCAGTTAATTGTCCTGTTACACCAAAGTCTGCAAGCTTCAATTCACCCTTGCTATTGACAAGGACATTGCCGGCTTTAATATCTCTGCAAGAAAAGCGGGAAAGGAATCAATTACGATCAATCGAGAGGGAAGAGAGTGAAAGGGACACTTTACCTATGAATTTTTCTTTCAGAATGTAAATATTTTAATGCTAATAATAATTCTCTCATTAAAAATGGTAAAAAGGCTTCTGGCAATGGTCCAAATTTTTTAATAATATCTAATAATGATCCTGCATCAACATATTCCATAACAATCCATAATTCATTTTCAATCACAAACGATGCAAAATATTGAGTTAATTGATCACAATGATTATTTGCCATTACACTGATTTCAGTATGTACATCTGCTACTTCATCACCACAATCTTCTAAATTAATAATCTTTACTGCAACGTGACGATGATCTTGATGATCATATGCTTGACATACAAATCCATAACCACCTTGTCCTATTTGTGATAATAACTCATAGCGATCGCGTGGATCAACATAAGAAGGTTGTTGTTGATCATCAGGATGTTGATTCATTTTTTTCTCTTTTCACTCTCTAAAATATAGTGGGCTAATGATTGGATGTGTGTTGTGATGTAAAGAAAAAACTACAAAAGAAGAAAATCACCAGCGTCGTTGTCAATCGACTTCTGTTTTCTTCAATCCTATTACAAAAAAATTTAGGAAAAGAACAGATCACACTTATCCACTGCTACACAACTGCTCACAATAACTGTACGCAGCCAATAGTAAATCGATCGGAACGTTGAATAAAATAGTAAGGAAACGAATGGGTTGTTTGGTGAATGGCAAATGACAATCTTCTAACCAATGCTGCAACGTTCACATCAATCTCTGTTCAATCCTCACTCAATCCCAAGCGGAGATTGATTCCAAAAATCAAATGGAAATCTTTTTCGAAGAAGGATGTGCGGTAGGCGATGACAATTCAACGCCGAAAGTCCGTTGAAGAGTAACATGAAATTTAGGTGAAATAGGCCCAAATCACCACATTTTAGCGTTACGCTATACAATACAATGTTGTTAACAGCTTGTTTTATATACCCCAAGCTTCATAGTGAGCATCACGGTAGGCTGGATGGCCGAGCGGTCCAAGGCGTTCGACTCAAGTTCGAATCTCTACGGAGGCGTGGGTTCGAACCCCACTCTAGTCACATAAATCTTTTGCTGATCATTTTTGTTTTGTGTCTATAAAGTCTAATGAAGAAAAACCACGATTTATGCTTCTAGTAATCATTTGGAAGGGTTTGTTGTTTAAGTGTAATCTGATCTGGTATTTAATAAAAAATTATGGATTTAACCAACACAACGAGTACACTATTTTACAGATACATCCTTTTTTCTGCTTTTCTTTTCACCATGTTTGTACGACAAATAATATGCCCGTAGAAAAACTGGTGTTGTGTAAACCATCATACATTGAGCCAACTTCGATAGGAGCTATCCATCACAATAATAATGAATGAATGACGAAATAGAATTTCATTTCCTCGACGCTAGCAGGTGGATGATGATCATAAAAACAGCAACAATGGCGATAAACAAAAATATAATCCACAAAACTTTTTAATCCACATACAAACAAAACTCTATATATCAGTTAAGGATCTTCTTATTTCCTCCCAAACATCACAAAAATTACCTCCCTAACACAACTAAATATGACACCTATACGACGCAAACTGAAATGCATCGAATGAAAACTAACATTGCACTAAGTCCACTGCAAATAATATAAAAATACAATATAACATATGATCTGTGAAAACGAATATTCAAACCCAACCTCACATGCCTTGCAATTATTATCAATCAGAAAATTTACCATCTGATCAAATATGCAAACATAGCAAAGAGAGACATCACAGTAACTGACATTGACACAGTGACAGACGAGGCACCGTTCTTGACAATATTACGAGGATCCAATTCAAATACCTCTGAATTGTGAGCGATACCACTCTTGTATTGAATTGGATAGTTGGCTGGGAAACCACCATAAGCACCAGGTAAGTAACTCTTCAAATTAACAATTCCAGCTTGCACATATCCAACTAAATTTGGTTCCACATTTTGCAATGTGATCTGATAAGTGAAATTACCAGAATAAGCAGCAGAATAATCAGCAGTAGTTCCGTTGAACACTGGTTTCAAGTAGTGGCCTTGAACTATTATAGAGAAAAATTACTAAATTTTAGTTGAACATGGATATAAACTTACCATCGTAGTATTTGTAACCGGTGATCATGAACTTCAATGGACTACCCATGTAATATGGAGCACCAGCAAAGTTAGCAATCGTAGTCATTGAAGTAAATAATTTTCCAAGAACAGCTTGTGTCATTACAACGTCAGTCTTATTATACACATTTGGTAAAGGAAGAGGATTTGGACAAACACCAGGAATTGCGAATGCAACACCTTTCTTGTACAAAATAAACCAACCAGTAAAAGTTGATTGAGTTGCAGTAGAACCATTGTTAGCAGTGTTCCATAATTGCAATGGACAAGTGGCAGGTGGCAATGTACTCCAATATTGAAGCAAACATGGAGGAAAAACAGTCAAGAGATTTGGACTCAAACTGGCACCAAGGGCTGTGGCATCACCAGTAGCCATGGCTTCGGCAACAGCAGCTGGATCAAAACCTTCATAAGATGTTTGGAGTTCTTCTAATCTACGTTGTAGAGATGGAGCAGAGTTTGGCATCTCCTCAGCAGCAGAGGACTTCATTTTACCAATACTACCAAGAGCACTCACTGGATTTTGAACAGCCATTTGAATTGCTTGTCCACCACATGATCCTAACTTAGCAAAACCTTGACAAGCAACAGTGGCAATATTTTGATTGATGGACGCAATACTCAATTGTGGAACAATAAAGTTACATTTAAAATCAAATAAATTGATAGTAAATCCTGGTGGCAATTGTGGTGGTGGTGGAGCAGTCAAAATCTTTTGTAAACCAACATAACAAGTAGTAGCAGCACCTGATGGAGTAATAGTACCAGTGCAGGCTTGATTACGGAATTGTTGGAATGTAGTCAATGCATTAATAATTGGATAAGTCTTCGTATTATTTGGTGTTGTCAATTCAGTACCGCAAGTGTTATAAAAATCATTCGAAGCATTTTGAAACAATTGAAAGCAACGACGTCCACAAGTATTTGAATCATAAAAGGTTGCATTCAAATAGTGGGAGATCTTGGTTTGTAATGGAACAACACCAGGAACTGGAGCACCAACCAATGAAGCAAAGAAACCAATGATTTCATTTAAACAAATGGATGGAGCATTATAGAATTGATCTGGTGCTGGGAAATCAGAGCAAGTGTAAAGGAAACCAACAAAATATTTGGCACAGGTCTAAACAAAAACTGTAAGTTTCGAAACAAAAAGATCCGGCAAAATGATCACGACTTACTTTCTTAAAACCCAAGTTTTGTGCTTTACATGATAATTGATATTCCAAAAATGTACAAAGCTTATTATTACAATCAGATGATAGGCCAGCCTTCTTTTTACCAATTAAACTAGAAAAGTTAGATGGAATATTGACAGGAGCTTGTAATTCAATATTCTTCAAAGCTCTAGTGTATGCATCTTCATCTTCAGTAGTTCCATCGATAACCATCTTAGCAGCACGTTCTTCAGGAGTCAAAAGGTCTTCATTAATTTCACTTTCATCTTCAACGAAAGCTTCCATACGAGGAGAAGTATCACGACTCTCAGGATTCATTTGAACAAGATCAACAATGCGTAAAATCTTCTCATCACCAGATAAGCCATTCAAACCATAACTATTAGCATTCATTAATACTTCACGAATACGTTGACGAAGTTGTGTGGTGAATGTACCCTGTGGACCAAAAGTTGGGGAAAGTCTTGGTTCAAGGTAATCGTCAGCAGGTGGTGCGCTCTCATCAAAATCCCAATTCACCACGGCATCATTAACCTTCTCTAAGGCTTCCACACTCATATCGGCCATAACTTCATCTTCATTTTGCGCAAATACTTGTTGAGTAGTCATGATCAAGGCCAAAATGGCCGTGATACAGATGACTTTTAAGAAAGATACTGTAAACTGCATTTTGATCTTCAGTTGAGAATCTTTCTTCAAACTTTGAGCGTGTAGCAACGTCAAAACTTTCTCACTATTCAAACGAAAAAGAATCGACACGAACGACTATCACACCCGGCTAAAGGAATTCAGAAAAAGTTGAGGAATCGTTCGACAAAAACAAAGCAATCAAATCGCAAAAAAATAGAATAGATTCTCGTGGCTTGGCAGGTGTTTTCGAAGTTTCGGAATTTTGTGACAATTTCCCTAGAGTTCTTGATTGGCACCCAAATCTCTAAAGCGCAGCGGCCGGTATTTGTTCCAGCGACTCCATTTTTGCATTTCGAGAAGTCAATCAACAATACCAATCTCAATCATGTCATCAGAATTTTCAACTCTCCAATTTGGTCAACCGACTGCAAATTCTCGAGGAGTACTCGATCCAAACGATGTGATTACTTTATCAGGTATTCAGATCGAAGGTAATGAACGAGTCACTACCTCTCTCTTTTATCGTTACTTCCAAGAGACGGCATTGCCTGTTTCACTTCCTGTTCCACCAAAGGAAGAAAAAAGAAAAGATGAAAATAAGAAACCAGAAGAGAAAGTTGTAATCACTCAACGCACATGTCTTTCATGTATTCCTACACCTGTCCCACCTGCATCCGAAGTCCCAGTCGAAGTTCCGAAAGAACGTCCATGTCATGTCAAATTACGTTCACAAAAAATTAGTACAGTTTATGAATCATTACAACACGTCACACAACGTTTATTACAATTACAATTATTTGATCAAGTCGATACAAATTTAATTTTAGAAGATTTTGATAAAGAGACAAATAAATACAAGGTAAGTCCGATGTTGTGATCGATTCTATCACGATTGCTTGACCTGCCATCTCTATTTCTAGGGCAAAGTTGTCATTACTGTCAAAGAAAAAGGTCCACGTTTCTTGAACTTTTCATCCTATGTGCAAGGTGGAGGTACTGCTACTGGATCTACTCCTAATATGGCGTCCTCTTCTGCTTCGATTGGTTCTTCTGTCGGAGTTGAACTTCAAGCTGCTCTACGCAGTCCATTAGGTTATGGTGAGACTGTTTCACTTGCTGCTAAGACTGGTCATGGCGGTGGACGTGAATACTCATTCCAAGTACGTGTTCCTTCCCTCGGTTTATTGTCCCCAGTTCCTAGAATCTTCCCTTTATGTCTACTGGGTGGTTGTGGTTCTGGTGGATGCAGTACTGGCAAATGCCATAAAGGCTCTTCCCACTGTACCAAGGGTAGTTGCAATAAGGATGGTTGTAAAAGTGGTCATTGTTCCACGGGTAATTGTCACAAGGGAAAGATCGAGAAGTCCGATAAAGAAATTGATTGTAAAACAGGTAAATGTATTAAAAACTCATTTATTACATTTGCAACACCTTCTATTGCACTCTCTCCCAACTCACACTTCCATTCCGATATTCCTGATATTCCTGCTGTGAACAATCAAGAGAGAGAATGTCCTGATGGTAAATGCCCTCGTCCTTCTGCTACTGCTGCCACTCCTTGCAAGACAGGAAAATGCCCCAATCGGTCTAACAGTTGCCACACTGGTCATTGCAGTCGTAAGACTCTCTCTCCAACAGAATTACGCGATCAATCACTAACCGGTGGTCCATTCACTGCAACATTACATACCAAGGAAGATCTTTCCCTTGTACCAATAGCATCATTGAGTCAATCGTTAAAGTCTCTCTCTCTCGATTATGCAACACCGAGTGGACGTCATCAAATTGCTTATGATTTGAGTCTACGCGATGAATTACCACAAGTAAGATCACCTGCTTCATCATTGCCATTTACCCCCAATACTACTACTGCTGCTGCGAATGGGGGATTCTGGCAAAAGCTAACGGGTTCCTCCCCTGCCGAAGGAGATGCTGCCAATGGTGACATCAATGTCAGTGTACCTCGTGCCGATGTGACCGACACACGCACTGCGTCTCCTCAAGTCCTACACAGTGCCATGTTAGGGTTAAGACAGAGTTTCAAGCATATTTACACTGTGTTGGATACGCGTGTACCCGCACCAGTGAATGCCTTCGATGGTGCCATGTTACAGGTTAGTACCGAGTTTGTGAGTAATTCTCACCATACTTCAAACTTGACCGATTTAAGTCGTCAAGATTACACTAAGAAAGCATGGCGTAATCTTGTTCAAGCCGTTGAACGAGAGAAGCAGAAAGATCCATTATCTCATGAAGCAAATTGTCCTAATGTAGGTATGAATCCTAAAGTCCCATATCAGGGACGAAGTAGTAATCATTTATTTTATGTACGTAATGAGATAAATGTTGAGAAGCATTGGATGCCATTGATACATTCACGTGATAATAATCATGAGAATGAGAGAGAGATTGGTGGTTTAGTGATAAGTATAGCTGGTAGTCTTGGTATGATTCATCCATTAACATTTAATCCTATTGCACAACGAGCAATCGCATTATCGACACAACAATGGTGTCCATTACCTGATAGGTTAGTCTCATCCCTCTCTGTTTGTTGTGAATTGTATGTCTAACTCCTTCTCTCTGTCTGTAGATATCAATTGGGTGGTCCATTGTCATTACGTGGTTATCATGTTGGTGGTATTGGACCACGTGCAGCTGGTTCTATCTCTGATACTGCAAGTGAGACTGATTCACTCTCTCTTCCACTTGGCACTCCATCTAGTCCTGGTGATAGTCTTGGTGGTACAACGAAGTCATCATTGCTATTACTCGCTTCTGTTCCTGTTCCATTTGATTCATTACGAAAAGCGACCATGCGTGCGTTCTGTTTTGCGAATATTGGATCGATTGGACATGGTTCATTGTATAGCTTCTTACCAGCGATCAAAGCAGAGAGAGAAAAGATGGGTGAGAAGGATACACAACCATTCTTTGGTTATGCACGTGCTAGTGTAGGTACAGGATTAAGTATTTCGTTTAGTAAGATGATTCGTGTTGAAATGACGTATTCAATGCCATTGTTAAAGAATAGTCAAGATCAAGTTAAACCTTTCCAATTAGGTGTAGGATTGTCAATTAATTAATTAAGGCCATTATTTTTCTCAATATTCTACCATCGAAGACCCGTTAATAAGTTCCTCGGTAGGCTGCTCGGCTATATATAGCTAGGGTAGGGGATGCTTCAACGACAGATGAGTTGAAGGGCCACTTGTCTTTTATAAATGGTTTACTCAACAATCATTTGATAAAGAACTATGCAGAATAATACATTCCTTGCTGCCATTACCTACCCTGGTCACCTTAAAACGCCAAGCAAGGTTGGATTTTCATCGGCAATCTTCGTACTCGCTTAAACAAATCATCCACGTTTGTAAATGCCTTCTGCTGACGACATTGGATTATATTTTTAGCCATTACCTCGCCGATCCCTTCAATAGTCATCAATTCAAAACGATTCGCTGTGTTGACATTCACTGTTGAACGAGACGCGAACAAACATGCACGTGATGCAAAGATTGGACCGTAAAACTCTTTAAACGCAGAACCATGCAATACAATGCTATTCATTGGCAGATTGTCTAATGCTGAACCAGATAATTTCGTTGCTACTACAATCAAGACATAGCGTTGATTCTTCAGACGATCCTCCACTTTGGTTGCCTCCTCCGATATAATATCGCCAGTGACTTCTGTACACTTGTACAACTTGGTCTGGCTACAACACAGAACATCTTCAGTCTCAATACGCATTCTCTTCGCTTTCGATTCAATATCTACTCCTTCTTCTTCTTCT
>JACCEA012139110.1_pt1 | contig 10010 bp, 9 predicted proteins | sample 7449851 | NCBI WGS metagenome assembly JACCEA01 (sample SAMN15323453, study PRJNA562643) | freshwater metagenome | isolation source: river surface water | place: USA:Blue River Watershed | collected 2017-08-18 | reverse complement strand
TATTTAATTCCAACGATATTTTCCCAATTAGTGCTGATAGTACAATGCCTTTTCAACAACATCGTGATATTTTGAGTTTATCCGGGGTAGATCAAGAGGAGTCCATTTTAGTTTTATTTCCAAGTTGTTCAAATGAAGCTCATAGAGAAGTATTATTTCTAAAGGAAACTAATGAACACATTGCGGTTTGGGAAGGAGAAAAACTTACAAAGCAAGCAGCTTTTGAAACTTCAGGTATTAAAACAGTTTACTGGCTGCAACAATTCCCTACAATTTTCAAACAATTAATGGCTGAAGCAGAAGGAATCTATTTGAATACAAATGAGCATTTAAGAGCCAACACAGAAGTTGAGACCCGAGAAGATCGATTTATTAAAAAGATTAAACAAGATTTTCCAGCTCATCAGGTGTTGAAATCAGCTCCTATCATGCATAAAATAAGATCTATTAAAGACCCCATCGAAATAGAATTAATGCAAAAAGCATGTAAAATAACCGAAGCTGGTGTGAGACGACTATTGAATTTTATAAAGCCAGGTGTATGGGAATATGAAATTGAAGCCGAATTGGCACATGAGTTTTTACGAAATCGTTCAAAGGGATTTGCCTATACCCCAATTGTTGCGTCAGGAAAAAATGCTTGTGTTTTGCATTATATAGAGAATAACCAGCAGTGCCAGGATGGAGACGTTATTTTGCTGGATGTTGGCGCAGAATATGCCAATTATGCATCTGACTTAACTCGTTGTATTCCTGTAAATGGAAGGTTTACTCCTCGTCAAAAAGAGGTGTACAATGCTGTTTTACATGTCAAAACCGAAGCACAAAAATTATTGATTCCTGGCACAATCATGGCGGAATATCATAAACAAGTTGGTTTATTAATGGAAGAGCAATTGGTGAACTTAAAACTGATTACCCTTGATGAAATTAAAAACCAAAATCAGGATTGGCCCGCATACAAAAAGTACTTCATGCACGGCACCTCACACTTCCTAGGACTAGATACTCACGATGTTGGTATTTGGCACGAGCCGATTCAAGCAGGAATGGTGTTCACATGTGAGCCAGGTATTTATATTCCGGAAGAGGGACTTGGGATCCGCCTAGAAGATGATTTGGTAGTTCAGGAAAAAGGAGAACCGTTTAATTTAATGAAAGATATTCCTTTACAAGCTGAAGAGATTGAGGACTTAATGAACTCATAAACGTGTTACATTTTACTGTTGAAGGAGAAGGTAAAACCTTGGTTTTTCTTCATGGATTTTTGGAATCTAGCACTATGTGGTCTTATCTGGACCTAAATGAGCTACCGGCTCAACGTATATTTATTGACCTTCCCGGACATGGAAAATCAGAGCTAACCGATACATCCGAATGGCCAAGTATTGATTTTATGACGGATGAAGTGATGAATGTTTTAACTAAATTACGAATAGAATCATACAATGTCATTGGTCATTCCATGGGTGGATATATTGGTCTTTTGTTGAAAGAAAAAGATAATCGTTGTGAAAAAGTAATTTTGATGAATTCCAATTTTTGGGCTGATTCAGAAAAAAAGAAAAAAGATCGTTTGCGCATAGCGGAAATCGCATTAAAAGCCAAAAGAATTTTCATTCAAGAGGCCATTCCAAATCTTTTCGCCTTTCCTGAAAATAATGAGAATGATATTTTACGACTCAAAGAGGAAGCCATGACAATGAACTCAGAATCAATTGCCTACGCTGCTCTTGCCATGAGAACTAGAAAGGATTTTAGCTCGGAAATAAGATCCGAAAATGCTCCCTATTTTGTTATTCATGGGGAAGAGGACAATCTGGCTACAGCAGAACAATATCTGCCATACATAAAAGACGAACATTTATTTGTTGTTAAACAGGCCGGACACATGTCTCACATTGAAAAACCAGGTGAAATTCAACAAATTTTGAGAATAATATTATTGAACTTATTTTGACAAATGCTTTAATGCTTCCCTTCTTGCCAACCCTTGAATGCCACTTTCATCCACAAACAAACGCACAAGTTCAGGTTCAGTTTTAGCATACTGTCGCAAACTCCACCCGATCGCTTTTTGAATAAAAAACTCTTTCTCGAACTTAAACTGTTGTATTAAGTCCTTAAGCAGATTAAAATCCGTTTGGTGATAGTATTTCAATTGAAAAATTAAGCAAGATCTCCTTAACCACATATTCTCACCATTTCTCCAATTAGCTACCAACTTCTTTTTTTGATCAGGGAAAATTGCCATATAACGAGACAAATAATTACTAGCAAGATTATCAACAGAATCCCACCAAGAATTATTCGTCAAAAGAAACTCTAATTGTTCACTATCAGATGGATGAATATCATTTGTTTTCCATTTACTCATCCAATCCATAGCCGTGTAATGAAATTCTCGTTGATCCTTTTGCCAAAGTTCTAGAACCAAATCCCAGCGCTGATCTCGCGTTAAATCAGAAGGAATAGCATTGAACCATTTTTTTTGAATTTCAGCGCGAATAGGCTTTTTAATACCAAAATAATCAAAACGATTTTTCATATATCGCGCCATCCCGATGGATTCTTGCTCATTTCGATTTTTTTCAAACTCGATTTCTAACTGGGTAATTAACTCTTGAATCATAATGAAATAAAAAAAGGCAAATCATAAGCCGGGTTCTGTATTCCTCGCTGCACGCAGCTCAGTAGTCTATCATTTATCTAGCACTGACGTCACCATCAGCGTCAATCAACCTACCCTCCGAGATTGGGCGAGCAACCCTCAAGCCTCGGTATATTTGGTCTTTCAGTTCGTAAGGTTTACCTTGCCGTTCTTGTCACCAAAAACGCGGTGGGCTCTTACTCCACCTTTTCACCTTTTCCTTGAACAAGTGAACTTGTCTAGGTAGTTTTCCTTTCTGCGGCACTTTCTGTTCCCAAAAGCTTGAACTAATGAGACCTTCCCGTTAGGAAGTACGATGCTCTATACTGCCCGGACTTTCCTCTCTCTTGATTTCTCAAAACAGCGATAGACCGATTTGCCTACTGCAAAGGTACGGATTAGTTTTTAGTTAGTCGAATTGTTTTAGACCCTTCACCAGTCGTAAGCATTAGAAAATATAAACCTTGGCCAAAATTGGATAGGTCTATCTTATAAGTTAATGAGTTCAAATCAACGAATTCATCCAACAATGTACCTTTGGAATCGAGTAATCTTATCATGCTCAAAGGAGATGAACTTTTAACCTCAACTCCATTACTTGTTGGATTAGGAAAAACAGAAGCTTCTAACCCATTTTCGGATAAACCAGCGTCTAATCCAAGATAAATATCTTGATATTCAATGGTTCTAATCTGACTTGTCCCATTGTTATTGGCAAGTACAATTTTTAAGAGTGCATCTTTATTATTCTGACCAATCCATTCATATTCCACCGTCTGTATTGGAGGAGTTCCAATCCATGTACCTGCCCCAAAAAACGTTTGATAAATTGAATCTATTTCATTGATTTCTCGCTTCAATCGCAATACATCAAATGTACCAAAAGGCAATATTAATTGACCATACCCATCCAATGTACTTGTAACTGAACGATGTTGCTTGATTTTAAAATCTGCTGCCGGATTGAGATCAATAAACGTATAGCCGTTCGTATGAAAGACTTGCTGAAAAGTCATTGGGAACTGATACTTTGTCTCAATAGTGTCTGATTTAAAAGCAACATCCACACCGCTTACTTTAATTGAAAAACCAACTTTCGTTATTGAATCTTGCATGGATTTTTGATAAGACCTAGGATCTGAAAGTGATACAGGTAAAAATCCATTTAATTGATCTACTGGAAGGGTGTTTTCTGGAATAAAGTAGGAAGCTTGATAATCTTGAGGAGCAAAAACTCCAAACGTAAATTGAACAGGGCTAAAACCGATGGAGGTAAATTCACGAACAAATTGACTATTTGCCGTTAACGATGAATAATCCCAAGTCATCGCCATACCAGTTTGAGCAGGATCATTCACAGTTTGAGAGGCAACACTTATCCTCAACGTATCCCCTGGGTTTGCAAAATCTGATTCTACAATTGAAACTTGTGCAAAAACTCCTAGTCCATGGAACGTAAGAAATGCACCAGAAAGTAAATGCTTAAACATTATTAAAAAGGTAAGTCGTCAGAGTCATCGTTAGATGAAAGTAACGCATCAACAGGGGAATTAGTAGGAATTGCATTTAAATCCATTGAAGATGGCCCACCTGCTGGAATACCTTGACCCATCTTTTCTATTCTCCACGCATCAAGGGAATTAAAATATTTCACTTCTCCTTGTGGACTTGTCCATTCGCGACCACGAAGATTAAAGGAAACTTCTACTTGCTCACCAACATTCATAGTATCCAACATAGCACATCTATCTTGAACCGCTTGAAACAAAATATCTTGTGGATATTGACTTGTATTCTCTGTTAAAACAAATTCTCTTTTTGCAAATTTCTCTGAAACTTGAACAGTAGGGTTCAAAACCTTAATGGTTCCTGTAATTTTAAACATATCTATTTTTTTTATCCGTTATTAAAAGCTAAAAGGGTTAACCAAGCTTCCTGCAATTTATTCTCCTTCAATAAACTCAAAGCTCGATGATGCAACTCATATTCTAATTTTTTCGCATCGTTATCTAAAGATACAAATAAATCACTTAATTCAAGTAATTTGTATTCATTCACATCTGTTTCATTTGGCAACTCTTCAATTCCAGCAAGTTGACCTAAATCATTTTTACTAAAAACATTACTCAAAACTATATCTGTTGGTAATTGATCAAATCCAATTCCGCAGGTGGTTACAGGTTTTTTAATTTCAAACATAGCTTGTTTATCAGCCCTACAATACCAATCTCCTCCCATTCGGGCAACTAAATCTATTTTATGTTGGTCAATCATTCCATTTTCATCTAACACGTCTTCATTAATATGAATACGAGTAACCTCACAAATGATCAAATTACCAGCACCGCCTTCTGTACCTAATTCAACAACTTGATTTACTTTACATTCAAATTGCACAGGAGACTCAGCTACTCGCATAGGCTGAACTGTTTCAGATTTTAATGCAGTAAAACCTGATTTCACAAACTCATTCACACCAGAAGGATAGGGAGAACTTGCTAAACTCATTTGATGGACAATCTGATAATTAACTACATTAATGACCACCTCAGGCACTAACTTAACATTATTATACGTGTCTTTCGTAGTATTGCTCCTTCCCGATCGTGCAGGTGAAAAAATTAATATCGGTGGATTTGCACTAAAAACATTAAAAAAACTAAAAGGAGCCAAGTTAGGATTACCATCTGCATCAATGGTAGAGGCAAAAGCAATCGGACGTGGACCAACTGCTCCCAACAAATATTGATGTAATTTTTGAACCGGTAATTCAGAAGGATTTAGTGTTAACATCGATTAAATTTTCGTGACAAAATTAAATAGAATATCATTTTTCGAGGCAAGCATCAAAGAATAGTTATTCACAGAAAAAAACTACTTCCTTCTCAATAAAAAAAAACGTTGAATTAAATCAGAAGATTCCTCAGCTAATAAACCATTAATGACAAGTGTTTTCGGATGATATATAGATTCGCTTAATTTTCCCGCCCCCCTCTTTTCATCTCGAGCACCAAAAACGACTTTGTCAATTTGTGACCAATACAAAGCACCACCGCACATAACACAAGGCTCCAATGTTACATACAAAGTACATCCCGTAAGATATTTCGATCCTAAATATTCAGAAGCTGCCGTTATCGCTTGAATTTCCGCATGAGCAGTGACATCATTTAATCTCTCAGTAAAATTGTGTGCTCGTGCGATAATTTGATTATTTGCAACTACTACCGCACCTACAGGAACCTCTCCTAAATCGAACGCTTTTTGTGCTTCCTGAAGCGCTTGTTTCATAAAGAACTCGTCGTTGTAAGGAGAAATCATAAACAGTTTTTTGTCAAATATATTTATTTTAACTGTAGCTGCAATTTGATTTCAAAAAATGAATTATATTTGAATAAATTAAACGTAAAACTCATGAAAAAAGTAATTTTATTTGGTGCATTTGCACTTTTAACATTAGCATCTTGTAAAAAAGATTGGACGTGTACTTGTACTTCATCCGTTGGCGGATCATCATCTTCAACTATTTCTGATATGACAAAATCTGACGCTAAAGCTGAATGTGACGGAGGAGACGGAAGTGCTTTAGGTATTACTGTTGATTGCGAAATTCAATAAATCCTAATTAATTTAATTCAAGGGGGCTTGCCCCCTTTTTTAGTATGAATTCAATCGAAAGTTTTTTCTTAAATCTTGGATTTTCTTGGACTATCTCCAAAATAATACCTTATACATGCTGTATTATTCTTGGTGTTATATTTGTGTTTTTGCTGAAAAAATGGAAGACTAAAAAAAAATACATTTCTTTTTCAGTTAAGGCAATTATCTTCCTGCTTCCTTTTTCAATTTACTTCGCATTTTCTCCTATTTATCAAGGAGATTTCTCTAACAAAGGAGCTGCATCAACCTCGAAAATTGTTTTCCCTAAAGCGAAAGCATTGACAGTGGTAGCGCTCCCTAATTGTCCTTATTGCTATCAATCTCTTCGGTTAATGATGAAACTTAAAAAAAGAAACCCACATATTCCGATAACATATTGGGTTGCTTCGTCAGATACTTTACCTGAAAAAACAGCCATCTTAAGGGTTATTCCAAAAGAATTCAGCGCTCTTCAAAAACATAACACAGAGGAAATCTCCTTTTTAGCAAAAGGGACTTTTCCTTGTTTTGTAATATCATCTGATTTTAAAGCGGTGAAAGTTTGGAACAACAATCAATTTGGAGTTAGAGCCTTAGATGAAATAGAAGCTTTTTTCAAATAAAAAAAGAATCTTTAGATAAAAATATTACTCGTGCTGGTGATATCAGATTTCAATCACTAGTAAATTCAATTAATCTTGATAGATGTCGAAAGTTAATTATTTTTGTTTTACAAAACATTGGACATAACCAATTGTTATTAAAAAAGTATGATCGAAAATTTAATATCTACCGAAAAAAACGAACCTACTCGAATAAAAAAACCGAAATGGTTAAGAGTTAAGCTTCCAATTGGTGAGAATTACCGCAAAGTACGCTCCCTTGTGGATGAACACAAACTTCATACGATATGTGAAAGTGGAAGTTGTCCCAATATGGGTGAATGCTGGGGGGAAGGAACAGCAACCTTTATGATACTTGGGAATATTTGCACGCGATCTTGTGGTTTTTGCGCTGTACAGACAGGAAAACCAGATGAAGTAGACACATTTGAACCAGGTAGAGTAGCCAACAGCGTTAAAATTATGGGGGTCAAACATGCGGTGATAACCTCTGTAGATCGTGATGATTTAAAAGACGGAGGCTCGGAAATCTGGGCGCAAACGGTGAGAGCAATTCGACAACAATCACCGAACACAACGTTGGAAACTTTAATTCCTGATTTTGCTGGAAAATGGGATAATCTACAAACCATTATAGATGTTGCACCAGAGATAGTCTCTCACAACCTAGAAACGGTTCGAAGATTAACTAAGCAAGTGCGCATTCAAGCAAAATATGACAGGAGCTTGGAAGTACTTTTTCGCTTAAAAAAAGGTGGGATGAGAACAAAATCGGGTGTAATGTTGGGATTGGGAGAAACGGAGCAAGAAGTAATTGAAACAATGACAGATTTAAGAAGTGTTGGCGTGGATATATTAACGCTCGGTCAATACCTACAACCGACACCTAAACACTTACCTATTGCCGAATTTATTACTCCAGAGCAATTTGAAAAATTAGGTAATTTAGGAAAGGAAATGGGCTTTCGTTATGTCGAAAGCGGACCTTTAGTTAGGTCTTCCTATCACGCAGAAAAACACTTATTTTAACTTAATTTTAGACTAAATTTTAAATCACAGGCATAACAATGTTAAAAAACCCTTTAAAATTGAAAAATTGGCAGAATTATTAATTCTTCAACAAAAATTTTAAAAGTATTTGATAATTATTTTATAACTTGGCTCTCTGAATAAATTTCATTTTTTAAACAAACCATGAAAAAGAAAAACATAATCTTAGGATCACTTGCATTTACAGGAGTTTCTGCTGCATTTGCTATTGGTATGTGGCTCATGAAAAACGACGAAACTGCATCTTACAAACAAGAAGCACTTTCTGTTTTAGAAGCACGTAAAGCTGATGAGGCGCAAGCTTGGTTGCGAGCGCGCTATGTTGACGTTACAACAGGCCAACAAATCACCTCTGAAAAATTGGCTGAAATTCAAAAAAACTTCAACAAACTTCCACAGGAAAAAACGATTGTTTGGGAAGAACAAGGACCCGATAATATTGGTGGTAGAACACGTGCAATTGAAATTAACAGAAATAATCCAAATGATATTTGGGCTGGTGGTGTTTCTGGAGGATTATTTTACTCTTCCAATCAAGGAAACAGTTGGACTAGAGTTGACTCTTACATTAATCAAGGTGGATCACCATACATTTCAAGTATGACAATGACCAAGGATGGTACATTATTCGTAGCGACCGGATCCAATCAAGAAGGATGGAATGGAAATGGAGTTTGGTATTCTACAGATCTTGGAGCAAACTGGACTAAAGTTCCTGGTTCAGGTGATTGCACAGAAATTGTAAGTGGAGACGCTTCTGATTATGCATACATGGCGACTGGCTCAGGTATGAAAAAATGGAAATTAGGAGATGCTTCTATGACATCGATAACTGCTGCATCAGGCGGTTGTTTTGCTTTAAAAATTTCTAAAAATGAACAAGTGATCGTTGGTGCATATGGAGCTAATAAAACGTATGTTTCTACAGACGGTGGCGCATCATTTACAGACAAATCAGGAACTGCAGCAAACAATCTTGTTCCAACAGGAGCATCTCGAATTGAATATGCTATTTCTCATGATTTAAATTCATCGGGAAATTACTCTTTGTATGCAGTTAGAACAAATTCTAATTTATTAGGAATGAATGTTTCTCATGACAACGGTGCCACTTGGACTGAATTTGTAGGTAATCCCGGAACACCTGCACCATCTGATTTTGACATTTACAGAGATCAAGGAACTTATAATTCAATTGTTTCAGTTGTACCGAATGATCCCGAGATGATTCTTATTGGTGGTATAGATGTTTGGAGATGGAAACAAACAGTAAACAACCCTCCTTCAGGCGGATTCAGAAAAGTTAGTCAATGGTTCGTTGACCCAAGTTCTTCTATTTATGTGCATGCAGATAATCATGAAATGAAATGGGATGGTAACGGTCGTTTTTACGCAGGAAGTGATGGAGGTGTTAGTATTTCAAATAATGTTGACGCAACAAATCCTGATGTAATTGAATGGTTTGTTGCCAACAGAGGTTATAACGTTACTCAGTTCTATGGTATAGCATTCGACAAATTCGGTGCTGTAATGGGTGGTGCTCAAGACAACGGAACACTATACAACGACCATTCAATGAATACCTACAAAGAATTTAGAGAAGTTGGCGGAGGAGATGGATTTGAATGTGAAATTTCATATTTCAACGAGCGAGTTATGTTCTCTTCTGTTTATTATAACTCTATTTCAAGATCTGGAGATAAAGGTCAAACTTGGACAAGTTTTGTCCCTACTTTACCTGGTACTTATGATCCTGCTGGAACGGACGGAAGTAATTTCCACCCATTCCATACAGAATTTGTACTTGCTGAGTATTATGATTTAAACTCTGAAGATTCAGTTACTTTCATTCCAACTCGAGATATAAGCGCAGGCGAAACAGTAAGAGTTGCAAGTTTATCTTCAGGTGATTCAATTACAATGATAGCTAGTCAAAATTATTATTTTGATGAAGAATTAGCCTATGATCCTTCATTGACAGTAAATGGAGTGAACTATGGTGTTAATCCTGCAACAGGAGAAACTGTTGAAATGGGTTCTGATACAGT
>JACCEA011956462.1_pt1 | contig 10013 bp, 5 predicted proteins | sample 7449851 | NCBI WGS metagenome assembly JACCEA01 (sample SAMN15323453, study PRJNA562643) | freshwater metagenome | isolation source: river surface water | place: USA:Blue River Watershed | collected 2017-08-18 | reverse complement strand
TGTGCGTTTCTCCCTGAAAGACCTCTTGTTTTGATCGGTAAATGCGCATGGAAATGACCGTTTCAGGTGCTAGGGGTTTTTCGGTGACCAATAAACAAGGTCCAATACCTGCGGAGGCGTCGTACACTTTAGCTTGTGGGAGGTAGAGTGGATTTTCGCCTTCGATATCACGGGAGCTCATATCGTTGCCGATGAGGTAGCCAGCAATTTGGTGTTGTTTATTGATAAACAGGGTTAATTCAGGTTCGGGTACATTCCAGGCTGAATCTTTGCGGATGCGTACCTGACCGTTTTGGCCTACTGCACGCATTTTATTGCCTTTATAGAATATTTCGGGCCTTTCAGCATCGTATACTTTATCGTAAAAGGTATCGCCTCCGGATTCTTTGGATTCTTCCATGCGGGCCACTTTGCTGCGCAAATACGTTACCCCAGCTGCCCAAATCTCCTGGGAGTCAATGGGTGTTTGGATGGCTTCAGGTTTGGAATCTGTAAAGATTTGTTGTTGGCAGATTTGAAAAAGCTCAGGCTGATTAATGAAATCATCCCAATTTCCTGCGTGAGGGTTAGTGAATTTGCCGTCCTTATTTTCGATTTGAATACCGTTTGCGACGCGGTAGATTTTGTAATAGTTCATAGGTTTAGTTTTACATACGGATATGTGAAAAACAAATCTACTGAATCAAGGGCGAAGGGGAAAGGGGAAGGGTTATAAATTTGGGAAAGAAAGGTCTTCATCGATGAGCGGCCAATGCACCCCGAAACCTGATGGACTTATTTTATAGGTATTTCGTTCGATGGTGGTGGTTCTGATTTGATTTTCCATACGTGCATAAGTGATTCATTCATCTAAGTCCAGAGAAATAATTGATAATCACTGTTGTTCTTATGTATAGAGAACAAATGTTTTCATCATATTTTAATTTTCTGCAAGAGTTCCTTCAAAATTATCTCTATTTGCTGTTCCAATTTTACCTATTAAAATATCCTGTACTTGGTCTAGCGTGTAGGATTTTCGTTGGATTTCTTTATACCATTTGATGTATTTTTCGGTTTGCGATACTAGGAAATAGGGTAAATTTAGAAGCTGATATCTTTTGCCTTTGGGTGTTCTAGATTCTGAAAGTTTTAATTCTCCAGCATAAAATCGAATTGCTAAATTTTGAGGTGATTCATCCATAAAAAGTTGGAGTGATCTCAAGGTTCCTTCTTTTCCTGATTTTACTTCGATAGGAATAATTTCTCCTTCAAATGGATATAAATAGTCAACTTCCGCATTTGATTCCTTTTTCTCTCTAACCCAAAAATGAAGTGAACTCAACATGTTAAATTGAAAAGCCAATAATTCTTGACCAGTTAGGTGTTCTATGAGCTTTCCTTGGTAAATCGTATTAAGGTCTTTTGTACTTAAAATATCTTTTTGTATTCCAAGATAGTAGTTCATTAAGCCACTATCTAAAAGTTGCAATCGAGGGGATTTTTTTATATCTGGTTGTAATGGTAGGGTGGCCGATGTATTTGGGTAAATCAAATGAAGTAATAAGGCTTTTTCTAATATTCTAAGAGACTCTCCCATTTCGCGTGACTTATAGCCTGAATTGCCAAAACCCTCAAATTTAATCCTTTTACCAGTTTCAGAAAAAGTGCTTTTAATACAATGACGAATATGCTGTATTTGTGATTGATTGGAAGCATATTTTTCTACGTCTTCCAAATAGCCATTAATTAGGGAATCGTAAAGTGGTCCTAAAGCAACTAAATCACCATGTTTAACATAATGTTGTACGATTTCAGGCATGCCACCAATTAATGCATAGGTGTTATACAATGACAAAAGCTTTGTATGTGCGAAATTCGCCATAGGTACCTCGAATAATTGTTCAATTGCATTTCTTTCCCCCATGGCTTCGAGGAATTCAGGAAAAGAAACTGGACGAATGACTTTGTACTCTACACGGCCTACCGGATAGCTAATTTCTTTGTCAAATAAACTCTCGAGCATACTTCCTGCCGCAATTACAGCTATTTCTGGATAGAATTCATGGAAATATCTTAAGTAAGTTAATGCCTTGGGAACTTCTTGGATTTCATCAATAAATATCAGCGTCTGTCTTTTTTTTGCTAGTTGCTTATTCTTCATGAAGAAAATTGCATTAACCAAATTTTCAATGCTTGCAAACTGAGTGAATATCGCTTTATCTTCAGATAATTCTAGATTCAGATAAATGTATTCATCAAATTGTTTTGCGAATTGATTAACTAGGGTTGTTTTCCCAACCTGCCTAGCCCCTCGAATGATAAGTGGTTTACGAGGTTCTTTGTTTCTCCAAATTTCCAATTCGACAATTAAATTTCTTCTGAACATTTTGCAAGGTAGTTAGATATTTTAAAATTTTGTAACAAAGTTAGGGTAATATTTTATTTTATTTGTCATAAAATGATACCATTTTAGTGGCAAATATGATATAAAGTTAGGGATAATTGAGGGTGATTTTCTCAAATTCCAACTTGATTTCAGTAGACATTTTTTGTGTAAAACTTACTTTGTACCAGCAATCATTATTCACCTCCTGTTCCACGATTTGAATCGGATATTTTTTGATAACCTTCATCACCTCATTCATTTGGGCATAGGTGAAACGAACTTCTAGCGTTTCCATGGGTTCGATTTCAATGATTTCAGTCGCGGCAAAGGCCTCGAGACTGGCCTCTTTGTAGGCCTGAATCAAACCAGGTACCCCGAGTAGCGTCCCACCAAAATAGCGAACAACGGCAACCAACGTATAATGGACATTATTCGAAAGAATGGTATTTAAAATAGGTTTTCCCGCGCTTCCAAAAGGTTCACCATCGTCATTGGATCGCGCTTCCTCCGGCGTAAAACCGAGCCGATAGGCATAACAGATGTGCCGCGCTTTGGGATGCAATTCTTTCAGTGTATTTATCCGTTCTTTGATATCTTCGAGATCTTTCACCGGAAATACATACCCGATGAATTTACTTCCTTTATCTTTGTAGAGTCCCTCAGCTGGTTGTGATACGGAAAGATAGGAATCGGGTAGGGACATGCGCGAATTTTAAAATCCAATTTATGCATAACAATCATTTTTTCCTACGCATCCTAGCTCAGCAGCTGCGTCAAATTTTGACGTATGCGCGTTTGAAGCAGTGTTTTTCGCAGGAAAAAGATGAATTGGTTATCGGTTTTGAACGTCAGAATGGCGATGATTTTTGGATCAAATGCTGTTTTAGTTCCCAGTTTTCTACGCTTCAATTTCCCTCCCAATTTCACCGCGCAGGTCGTAATTCCATTGACCTATTTTCTGATTTATTGCTGCACGAAGTACAAGATGTCTATGTTTTTGAGAATGAACGGGCGATTGGGTTGGATTTTTTAGGCCAACAAACCCTCGTGCTTAAATTGTTTGGCAATCGGTCGAATGTGATTCTTTTTCAGGAAGGGGAACATGTCGCGCAGTATCAAAAGAAATTAAGTAAGGATTATGAGCTAGTATTGCCTGAATTGCACCGGTCGATTGATCAGGATTTTGATGCTTTTGAAGCTGCAGATGGTGATTATAAAGCATTATATCCCACACTGGGAAAAGAAGGGGCAGCCTATTTTGATGCCTTTGGTTATGCCACGAAATCGCTCCAGGGACAATGGGAATTCCTTCAACAAACCCTAGAGAATCTATCCGAACCGCTCATCTCGATCGTTGAAACAACCAAAGGGGTCGGTCTAACGATTTTCCCAATCCATGGCGAAGCGCTTTTTCAAAGCCAGGATGCCGTGGAAGCGCTCAATCAATTTTATAGTCTGCATTATTCCATCGGTGAATTTCGTCGGGAAAAGGGCTTATTGATCGAATTGCTAACGAAACAACGCGTAAAGGCCATCCATTATCTGGAGAGCTTAACCAAGCAGCAGCATGTGCGCGAAGTTAATCTAGCCTACGAGGAGATTGGAAATATTTTAATGGCCTTCTTGCATCTCATACCTGCTGGCGCCAAATCCGTCGAGCTCGAGGATTTTTACCACGGCGGAACGATCCAAATAAAATTGAATCCACTTTTGTCGGGTCCTGAAAATGCCGAGAACTACTACCGAAAGGCTAAGAATTACGTCAAAGAAATTGCGCATTGGCAAGGTAATGTTGACCGAAAACAAGCTGAAATAGCCCTATTAGGCGAGCAGTTAAGCCAAATTTCAGTGGCCGAAAATCGCAAACAATTAAAACCTTATTTACCATTGCTACGTGTGCAAACTGCCGCGGTGGCCGATGCACCTGATCTGCCTTTCAAGCAATTTGAAACGGATGGCTGGGTGATCTGGGTAGGGAAAAACGCAAAGAATAATGATTTATTGACGCTGAAATATGCGAAGAAATTTGACATTTGGCTACATGCGCGTGATGTTTCTGGCTCGCATGTGGTTATTCGGAATCCCCAACAGCGTACAGTGCCTAAACATATTGTCGAGAAAGCCGCTGAGCTTGCCGCACATTTTTCGAAGCGGGCTACCGAGTCATTATGTCCGGTGATTGTCACTTCCAAAAAATATGTGCGCAAGACTAAAGATCTTTTACCCGGGCAAGTCATCGTAGACCGAGAGGAAGAAGTAGTGCTCGTGAAGCCTACTTTTTGGGAATAGTATAATTCCATTAATTCCTTTTAATTTCTCTTGAAATCCCCTATTTTCGTACCTGTTAACCTAAACTAATCCCTTAATTTATGCAAGCACATAGTCTACAGCTGCTCGATTACCTAGTCTTTTTATTCTATTTTATTGTTGTTTCAGGCTACGGTTATTGGATTTACAATAAGAAAAAGTCAAAAATTGCTGATTCAAATGATTTCTTTTTAGCCGAAGGTTCATTGACCTGGTGGGCGATCGGTGCCTCATTAATTGCCTCAAATATTTCTGCAGAGCAGTTTATTGGTACCTCCGGGGATGGTTTTCAAATGGGTTTAGCCATTGCTACCTATGAGTGGATGGCGGCAGCGACGCTCTTAATCGTTGCGATTTTCTTCATGCCCATCTACCTGAAGAACAAGATTTTTACCATGCCGCAGTTTTTAAATAGACGCTATAATTCGACGGTGAGTTTGATTATGGCGGTATTCTGGCTGTTATTATACATCGCAGTTAACCTAACTTCTATTTTGTATTTGGGTGCCTTAGCGGTTTCTACGATTTCAGGATTAGACTTCACGGTTTGTATGATTGCGATGTCTGTTTTTGCCATTGTCATCACGCTCGGTGGTATGAAGGTTATTGGTTATACAGACGTAATTCAAGTCGTATTCTTGGTATTGGGAGGTTTGGTAACTTCGTATTTGGCCTTGGATTTAGTTTCACAACGATTCGGAGGCGAAGGTGTATTGAATGGAATGAATCATTTAATGACCAAAGCTCCTGATCATTTTCACATGATTTTCAACAAAGACAACGCAAATTATCCTTCGTTACCTGGTTTAGCGGTGTTAATTGGCGGTATGTGGATTGTCAACCTAAACTATTGGGGATGTAATCAATACATTACGCAGCGTGCATTGGGAGCAGATTTGCCTACAGCCCGTAATGGTATTTTGTTTGCTGCTTTCTTAAAAATGATGATGCCTATCATCGTGGTGTTGCCTGGTATTGCCGCTTATTTATTGTGGAAAGATGGTATGTTCCAACAAGAAATGATGAAGGATGGTGTATTGAGCAAGGATAATGCATACCCTGTTTTATTGAACCTGCTGCCCGTTGGCCTAAAAGGTTTATCCTTTGCCGCGTTAACGGCCGCTGTGGTTGCTTCGATGGCGGGTAAAGCAAATTCGATTTCGACGATTTTCACCTTGGATATCTACAAAAACTATATCAATCCTAATGCAACGGAGAAGCAATTGGTTTCTATTGGCCGTATAGCTGTCGTTGCTGCTACGGTTATCGCCGTTTTGATCGCTCCATTTATGGGTATTGATAAGAAAGGTGGTTTCCAGTTCATTCAGGAATATACTGGGTATTTTTCACCGGGTATCTTTGCTTTATTCATCATGGGATTCTTTTGGAAGCGTACTACGTCAAAGGCCGCGTTATTCGCACTTTTAGGTGGGGTATCGTTCTCCATCATTTCCAAATACATTCCTACCTGGACTGGAGTGACCGATAGTATTTTCTACAGCTCATTCCCTGATGCTGATGGCATGTATGTGATTCCATTTATTGATCGTATGGGATGGGTATTTACCTTCTGTATCACGTCGATGGTAGTTATTTCATTACTAGACCCAGAGTCGAAAAACAACCCGAAAGGATTGGAAATCGATGCTTCGATGTTCAAATTAACTCCTTCGTTTATCGTGGGATCCGTGATCATCGTAATGATGTTATTGGGCTTGTATACGTATTTTTGGTAGACTCCAGACGTTAGACGCTGGACGTCGCCATTTTCAATAAAAAAGACCCTAGGGAGTAATCCTTAGGGTCTTTCTTTTAATAATTATTTTTTCTAACGTCTAACGTCCAGCGTCTATTTAAAGCGCTCCTTTAATAATCGAATCTACCACACTTGGATCCAGCAAGGTAGAGGTATCTCCTAAACTGCCAAATTCCCCTTCAGCGACCTTGCGTAAAATACGACGCATGATTTTACCTGAGCGAGTTTTTGGCAAACCAGTCACAAACTGAATTTTATCCGGCTTAGCAATAGGTCCAATCACCCGTGCCACGGTAGCCAATATATCTTTGCGCGTTAATTCATCGTTGATGGTTGGATGCTCGCAAATGACATAGGCATAAATTCCTTGTCCTTTGACATCGTGAGGAAAGCCAACGACCGCAGATTCGATCACACCGGTGTGCATGTTAATCGCATTTTCCACCTCAGCCGTCCCAATGCGGTGACCTGAAATATTCATGACGTCATCTACGCGTCCGGTAATGCGGTAATAACCATCTTCATCACGCATACAGCCATCACCTGTGAAATACAATCCGGGATAGGTCGAGAAATACGTTGTTTTGCAACGCTCGTGATCACCGTAGGTCGTACGAATGATTGATGGCCATGGGTACTTAATGCATAAGTTTCCATTAACGCCATTGCCCTCAATCTCTTTTCCGTTTTCATCCACCAGTATGGGCTGAACTCCGGGTAATGGAAGTGTCGCAAATGCAGGTTTTAAAGGCGTAATTCCTGCAATCGGCGATATCATTAATCCCCCTGTTTCAGTTTGCCACCACGTATCTACGATTGGGCAATTTCCCTTGCCGATTTTTTCGTCGTACCACTGCCATGCTTCCACGTTGATGGGTTCACCCACAGATCCAAGTACACGAAGTGAACTTAAATCCTTTCCGGCTAAGTACTCATCGCCAAAGCCCATCAGTGAACGAATCGCCGTAGGGGCGGTGTAAAAAATATTCACTTGGTGACGTTTGATGATATCCCAGAAACGTCCCGCATCTGGGTAGGTCGGGATGCCCTCAAACAATACAGAAATGGCGCCATTTAATAGGGGACCGTATACCAAATAGGAGTGACCGGTGATCCAACCGATATCCGCCGTACAGAAAAATACATCGCCTGGATTGTATTGGAAAACATTGGCAAATGTATAGGCCGTGTAAACCATGTAACCGCCGCAGGTATGAACAACCCCTTTCGGTTTACCTGTTGACCCTGAGGTATAGAGTATAAATAAAGGATCTTCGGCATACATGGCCTCTGGAGGGCATACGTCAGAAGCCTGTATTTCTTCTTCTTCCCACCAAAGGTCACGTCCTTTCACCATGGAAATCGGTGTTTGGGTGCGTGTTTTGACGATAACCGTTTCCACGCAAGGACAAGAAACCAAGGCGTCATCCACCGTTTCCTTCATCGGGATGGTTTTATTTCCGCGCACGGCGCCATCTGTTGTGATGACCAATTTACATTGCGAATCGTTGATCCGATCTGAAATGGATTGTGCGGAAAAACCACCGAAAACCACCGAATGAATGGCACCGATGCGTGCGCACGCTAAGACAGCAATCGCTAATTCCGGAATCATGGGCATATAAATACAAACACGATCTCCCTTTGCAACTCCTTGTGCTTTTAACACATTGCTGAACTTACACACCCGCGCATGAAGCTGGCGATAGGTCAATGTGATCGCTTCATCCCCAGGTTCATTGGGTTCATATACGATGGCTGCCTGATCCGGAATCGTTTTCAGATGTCTATCCAGTGCATTGGCTGTAATGTTCATTTGGCCATCCTCGAACCACTTCACGGAATAATCGTCGAAACTCCAATCCAAGACTTTGGTAAATGGCTTAATCCAATCGAATTCGTTGGCAATATCAGCCCAAAACTGTTCCGGTTTTTCTACACTTAGGGAATACGCTTCGTGGTATTCTTGTAAATTTTTAATGCGCATGTTTTTTTTGATCAAACTCTCCTGTCAAGGCAAAATATCCGAATAGGGACATACCAATGCTGATGAAAGGAGCTAAAATAAAGGTATAAATGATGGCAGGAACTAGGTCGTTTCCGCCTTTTTCCCATAAAGGAAGCGCCTGAAAATAGACGAGGTACAAGCCAGTCGAAATGCCTAGCATAATCCATACAATGCCCAATAGTCGTTTCAAACCGTCGAGTTGGTACGTCTTTTTGATTTTAACATCCTGCATATACACCAATCCGATGATCAAACAAACGGAAATCATGGCGATCGGGTAGTTTAATCCTTCCAGATAGGGTTTCGCAATGGTCGTATCGTTTGATGCAGTTGTCACTAAAAAAGTCGCAATGGCGGGCATTAATCCGCCAAATATTCCATTACCAATGTGGTACGGAAAGGACATGGAAGTGTACCTGATTTTTATAGGGAAAAGTTCAACCAAAAATGCAGCAATCGGTCCATAGGCCATGCTGACAAAGCTGATCAGGCAGAAAATTAAGCCGATCATTTTCCATTGTGCAGTCGCAGGGATATGAATGATTGGGCCTTTTTCGGTAGTTGTTTCAACTGTCCCATCCGTAAAGGCTCGAATCGTATGGCCCTTTTCATAGGTAATCGAGCCCTTTACTTCCGTTTTTTGTTTCGTATCGACTAGGTCGTACATCGTGGAAAAAATCGGTCGGTACAGAAATAAGGCGAGTGCCATGCCGGCCAACATGATTCCTTTTCTGCCTAATTTGTCCGATAAGGCACCAAAAAGGACAAATAGGGGAGTGCCAGCGAGCAAGCCGATAACTAAGATCAGGTTGGTTTGGGTTTCTTCGAGATGGCAAATTTTCAACAAGAATGTTTGAGCGTAAAATTGGCCCGTATACCAGACCAGACCCTGTCCCATGGTGGCACCAAACAACGCAAGTAACACGAATTTCAAATTCAATTTATTGCCAAAAGATTCTTTTAATGGGTTTTTGGCGACATTTCCTGTCTTTTTGGCCTCTTCAAATAAAGGGGATTCCGCCATGTTTTTACGAACAATGATGGAGCCGATGACCATGACGATGGAGATGAGGAAGGGGATGCGCCAACCGTAATTATCAAATTCTTCGGCAGATAGGAGACTGCGTGTCAACATGATTACGCCTAATGAAATAATTAGTCCGAGTGTCGCCGTCGTTTGAATCCAAGACGTATAAAAGCCTCTCTGATGCTCTGGTGAGTGTTCCGCGACGTAGGTGGCCGCTCCGCCATATTCTCCACCAAGTGCCAAACCTTGTAATAAGCGTAAAATTAAGACCAGCATAGGAGCGAGGGCGCCGATACTCTGGTAGGAAGGAATCAAACCAATGGCGAACGTAGCTCCACCCATGAGCATCAGGGTCACCATAAAGGTGTATTTCCGGCCTATGACGTCTCCAATTTTTCCGAAAAAAAGTGCACCAAATGGTCGTACAACGAAGCCAGCCGCAAAGGTGGCTAGGGTGTTTAAAAAAGCAGCTGTGGGGTTGTCGGTAGGGAAAAATTTGGTCGACAAAACCGTCGCCAAACTACCAAATATGTAAAAGTCGTACCATTCG
>JACCEA010606314.1_pt1 | contig 10014 bp, 6 predicted proteins | sample 7449851 | NCBI WGS metagenome assembly JACCEA01 (sample SAMN15323453, study PRJNA562643) | freshwater metagenome | isolation source: river surface water | place: USA:Blue River Watershed | collected 2017-08-18 | reverse complement strand
GTAATTATGAGAAATCAAAATATTCACCCATTCACCCAGTTATTCGAAAGTACTATTGAAGCTCTATCCAAAAAATCTATTTGTTGGTTTCCTCTTTATAAAGACGAACTTAATACAAGCGGTTATTTTCTTGGAGTAGAGACTGAGATCTCTCGCCTCTGTAATACGACGATTATCAATCCATTTATGCAACAATTGGGATTGTTGCATACAAGCGATGCAGCAAACTTACTGATGGCTTATTTAGTCCTTACACGTCCCGCATATGAGAATGCGCAAACTTATGAATGGAAGAGCTCATACACCTGTCGCCATAATCTGAAAATACCATCGTACTTCGTAAACAAGTCATCTCCTTTGCAATTGGCTTATTCGAACGGAAAATGCAGTAATACACCGCAAGACGTCAGGTTTAGAGAATTTGATAAAAAATGCGCTGAATTTGCCCAAGAATTGGGTATGACCCCAATACATAGGGGAAACAGCGTATGAAAAAAGCAATTACTGTAAAATTCGAAGAGAAGGAACTCGCGGAAATACGACAGACGGCAACTGAAAAGCAAACGTCTGTGTCAGCACTGATCCGCGAAAGTTATTACCGTGATCAGGACGCGCTCTACACAATTAGAGCTTTAGATGTCCGTATCGCACAATTGGAAGCCAAGCTGGATAATCTCAACGATTACCAGCGAAAGGCTGATAAAGCACTCGCCAGCTTGCTTAAAGAGCTAATTGCTCAAGGTGGTGCGATATGAAAAAACGTAGTGTATTTGAAAATAGCCTTAATCCAAAAGCTACAGCTCCCAATGAGAAGTACGTTAGTTTACCAATCTATCTAACATTAATGCTGATAATTGCCTTGGCTGCGGCAATTGCGGTCTTGCTTGTACTGCATTATCTAATGGCAACTACTCCGAACTATCGTGAATTAGCGAGAAGCAGTTTTTACCTGTTAGCTAGTTGTTGGCAAAACACTATTACGCTAAATGAGTGGGGAGTCTGGTTGGCGTTGCTTTCTGATGAAAGCTTGACGACGAGTTACAGTTTCCTTGCTATCAGCTTAATTTTCTGGTTGATCAGCATTGCAAAAATCGGCCAATGGTTATTTAAAAAAATGACCATCGACGGACTTTTACACATTCGAGGTCCTTTGCTGGTTGAAGGAAAACCTGCAGTTGAAGCACTTAAAAAGACCTTTAAACCTGAATACCGATTTTCAGGCAATGGGTTGACGATATTCCCCAACCTTATTTTGCCAAAGCAGCGGGAAAATCAGAATATGCTGATTTTAGGTGCTGTTGGTAGTGGGAAAACACAGTTCTTACTTCCATTGATCGAGCAAGTAGTAGATAGCCCAAACAAAAAATCAATTATTTTTGATTTCAAGGGCGACTTTACAGAGTATTTCTTGAATGACAGTTCGGTCAAATTGATAGCTCCTTGGGATACTCGTGGTCTCACTTGGGACATTCGAGCGGACATTAAAACCGTCGAAGAAGCACAGCTTTTCGCCGAAGCCTTAATCCCTGAAGCTCAAGGCAATTCAGACCCAATGTGGGTAAATGGGAGTCGAACAATTTTAGCGGGGTGTGTGTTCGCAGCAATAAGAACCAAACCCAACACTTGGGACTGGCAAAGTCTAGCTGAATTGATTCAGAGTGACCCAGATACGTTGCACAAGGTACTTCAAAAATATTATCCGCAGGCAGCAAGCTTGGTAGACAAAAGCTCTAAAACGTCGATGTCATTTATTATGACACTACAAAGTTATTGTCAGCCTATCTTCAACTTTGCTGCGTTCAGTACAAAAACGGCAGTTAGGTTTTCGGTAAAAGATTGGGTGAAAAATGACCAGTCCGAGATCAGGCATCTTATCGTGCAGTACTCTACTCAATACGCTCCTTTGGGAAAGGCGTCTGTTGAATTGACGTTGTATTTTGTGACCCGATACCTACTATCACTACCTGATAACCCGCAACGAGAGCTGTATTTTTTTCTAGACGAATGTGCTCATTTAAATTTCAAAAAGCTACCAGAATTGCTTTCAACGGGGCGCAGTAAAGGTGCAAAAGTCTTTGTCGGTGTTCAGGATTTAGGTCTATTAACGACGCGTTTTAGTGAAAATGAAGTGAATGCGATGGCGTCAATGATCGGTACTTTGGTCGTATTCAGAATGGCATCATTAGGTGGTTCAGCGTCAAAAGTTGCAGAAGGACTTGGAAAGCGCCTTGTGGAACGCCGTGACATTAGTCTGAATTCTGAAGAATCACGTCAAGCCAGTTGGGCACAAGTCGAATTGCCTGTGGTCTGTGAGTCAGACATAACTGGTTTACCGCAAGCAGGTAAAAATGGTGCGACTGGTTATCTGGCTATAGCTGGAACGGATATTGTGGCAAGACTACGCTGGCCGCTTACAAAACTACCAAAAATTGCACCAGCCATCGAGTTAAAAGTTGTTGAAGAGGAGCTAGCAACAAATTTACAGGCAACGGCAGATACTGAATCAACAAAGCATCGAAAACAGCGCTTGAAAGAAGCTGTTGAGGAAATTGATTCTGCGCTAGGAGGTGCTGGAAATGCTTAGTATTCAGACACTTGGAACAATGACCAAAGATAAAGTAGCGTATTACACAGAGCTTGCGGCTACGGGCTATTACACCGAAGCAGAGGAACCCGCTGGCCAATATTTTGGTAAGCTAGCTAGTGTTCTAAATCTTGACGAAAAAGCAGTTACACAAGAAGATTTAGCTGAATTGGCGAAAGGTTTTGATCCAAAAGGTAAAGCCTTGGTTGGTAATGCTGGTGCAGACCACAGAATGGGCATAGATCTTACGTTTAGTGCACCTAAAAGCGTGTCTGTCTGTTTTGGTTTAGCAGGTGCAGAACTTCGCACTTCAATTCAAAAGGCTCACTTAAGTGCTGTAAAAGCGGCTCTTACTTTTGCAGAAAAGCATTTTATTCAAGTCAGGCACGGTTTTGACGATAACCATAAACGACAAATGGTTAACACGAGTAATGCATTGTTTGCATTGTTCGAACACGGTTCGAGCCGTAGCAATGACCCATTACTCCATACTCACGCTGTACTTTTGAATTTTTCACAGCTCAAAAATGGTGAGTTCCGTTGTCTGGAAGCCCCCGATTTATTTAACTTTAAAAAGGCGCTCGGCGCATTGTATCGCTGTGAACTTGCGAACGAGTTAGAGAAACTTTGTTTGGAGACGGAGGCCGACGAAGAGTTTTTTAAGGTTAAAAAAGTGCCTGATGAGTTGTGTCAATTGTTTTCAAAGCGAAGCAATGAAATTCACGATTTGCTCAAAGAAGGCGGTTTTAACATTGCAAATTCAAAGTTAAAGCAAAATGCTGCGTTATTTACGCGGCAAGCCAAAACCCACCAATCAAGAAGCTTGCTTTATAAAAATTGGTCATTTGAAGCTGAACAGCTAACAGATTGGAAGCCAGAACAAGCCGTTGAATTAAACAGAAAGACAAAAACTGTCGACACTGAACAGTTATTAGAGAGCCTTACAGAAAAAAAGTCGTTATTCACTTACCCTGATTTTTTAGAGCAAGTATTTATTCATTTCCAGCACGCAGGACTTTCAAGTTGCGAAGCAGAAGTGTTTGCAAAGGCAACACTAGAAACCAAAGCGATTCGACGGATTCAGCATCCTAACGCAGGGGTATGCTATACAACTGAAAAACAATATCAGCTTGAAATGTCCTTCTACAAGGAAATGACAGAGTACGCCAAACACGCAGCTGTTGTAGCTTCACTTGACGGTACAGCCAAAGCTTCAGCTTCACATACTTTAAACACTGAACAACTAAACGCATTTCGGTTCATTTGCAGAGGTTCTGGGAATTTGGCGATTGTTAATGGTGGTCCAGGAACAGGTAAGAGTCACCTTTTAAAAGGTGTCCGTGAGGCATATCAATTATCAGGGTATAGCGTTTTGGGCTGTGCTTTGGCTGCTAGTGCGGCTGAAGAATTACAGAAGTCGAGTGGAGTAAATGCACAAACGATAGATAGTTTGTTGATAGAAATTGATACTGGTCGAAAATTATTGAAGAAAAATTCAGTAATAATTGTCGATGAAGCTGGTATGGTTGGTGTTAAGAAGCTAAAAAAATTGCTAGATCACGCAACACGAACACAGTCGAAGCTTGTACTCGTAGGAGACCACAACCAGCTTTCGCCGATTGAGTCTGGTTTAGCCTTTAGTAATTTAATCAAAAATCAACCGGTAGCATTCCTGCAGGATATTCAACGTCAAAAAGCAAAGCGTGACCGAGAAAATATCCGACTTATAGAACAAGGTAGATCAGCTGAAGTTTTGATTGATTTAAAATCTCGGTGCTTGCTTCATTTCGACACAGATAAAATTAGGTGTAAGTTCAAACTGGTGGATGATTGGTACAAAGCCGCCAATAGCAATTTTCGCGAAACTCTCATTCTGGCATCTACTCGTTATGACGTTGCTGATCTTAATTTAATTGCACGCGCAAGACTTGCCGAAGCGGGGAGGTTGAGTCCAGTCAGTGTTCAAATCGTTAATCACGAAGAATCAACTCTGGACTTGGCTGAAGGGGAACGAGTTATGTTCCGCTCGAACAATAGAAAGTTGGGAGTTAAAAACGGGTCTACTGGGACAATCACAGCCATTAAACAAGACAGACGAAGCCGTAAAATCACTTTATCCGTCAGTTTGGATTCTGGAGAACAGATTCAATTTAATACCTCTGATTACAACTCGATGGAATATGGCTATGCCGTCTCTATTCATAAATCACAGGGCAAAACGGTTGACCGAAGTTTTGTTTGGCTTAATGAGTCTTTTTTAAACAAAGAGCTGAATTACGTTCAAATGTCCCGTTCTCGCTATGAAACACAAGTTTACGCTGGTTCATCGGTTGAACAAGAACTGGACTACTGGGAAACGATCAACCAAAAATCTTGTGTCAATAGCTTAAAGCCTGACTTATACGATTTGATAAATCAGGTCTAAACCTAACGACGTCAATTCGACAGTTGATGGTTAACTTTCTATAGCAGCTGTTATGAGTTATTCGTCTGGATCGAAAGTATGCTCTGGGTGATATTTCAATATTGTATATGCTTTAGGTTGACCATTAATTGTCTGAACCTCAACGTCAACGACGAAAGCCAATTTGTGCCAAGGTTTGTCAAATCGGCTATCACCAGCAAGCATAGATTCTTTGACCGTGTTGTTTTCAAAGATTACTTTCAACGGTTTCTTTGATATATCTTCTATGGTTGCTTTGTCACCAGTATGGGAGTCTGAATCAAATTTTGTTTGATACCAACACATTACGCGATTTTTATGAATGTGTTCGTTTGGTTCTTCAAGCTGACTGATATGACGCTGTATTGCGTTTTGAGCTGCATTAGCTTGTTGTGAGTCTATGAAAAACTGATTGATAACAACTGCATTTTCAGACGCAGATATATTGAATTGCGAAGCGCTATCTTTAGCCACAGGCTCTAATATGTTATGCCATTGCTTAAGATCCTGTTTTGTCATGTCTTTTGGGGGAGTACTGACTTTTCCAAGCAACCAATCAATTGTTGCTTTTGAAAAGTTAACCCATTCTGATAACGAACCACCACTCCAAACTAAAGGAAGGATAGGCATCGCTTGAGCGACAAGCTCTACTACAATCGACCCTTTTCTTACCTCTTTTACGAATAGCTCGGCACCAACTTGATAGTCTTGGTTTGTTTCAGATTCGATAAACCGCTGAAACTGCAGACTTATGCCGAGTAGTGAAAGCGTCAAATCAGTAAGAACAATGGGTTTACTGTTTTTTATTTTGATTTCAAGTTTTTTGCCAAAATCGAATTCAATAGTATTGCGTTCCTGCATTAACGGTATCCCTAATTTTTGTATAAATTTGCCTTAATCCTGACGTTACTTGTAAACTTTGACAGCTCTTACCTATGGGTTAGACGACTTCAAACTCTTGGGTACTTTGTAAAATGCCAGAAGTCTGACCAAAAGTTATATAGGTTGCAATTTTATCGATAAATCCTTGATCTGTCAGATAAGCGGAGATCAGCGACGAATAGCTCTTTTGCGTTCCTAATTTTTTTATTTTTTCAAGATCATCTGTGTTAATTCCGTAATGGTCAAGTAAAGTAAAGACAGCCTTTTGCGTGACTTTACTGTCGTTAATGAAATGCATCATCTCTTGGTGGAAAAGTAGCGCGTGGTTAACAACGTTAGCTATCGATTCGTTTTCAGCTAACGACTTTAAATGCAGAATATCAGTAACTTCAAACTGGCTGATTACTGTTTGTATAAAATGGCCTTTAAGGTTGATTAGGTCTGAAAAGTCTAATTCCCTCATTGCTTCATTGTAATTCCACAAATAGAACTCTTGTAGATCTCTAGAATAGGAAAAAAAATCTATAAGACATTGATCGTAAATGTCTATTTCTGAATGATCATCCCCATAGAGGTCGATAATTGACTTGATGCTTTGTTCGAAATTTTCAATTTCGTCAAGTTCGTAAATTTTGTTGAAGTGGAGCAACGAGGCAAAGGCAATATGTATAGCGTGAAAATACGCCTGCTTTTCCTCATTCTCGTTCTGTTCAACGATGTCTAAATATGGGTCAAGACTTTCGTCATACCCTTGTAAATTACAAATGTAATCGATGGCGTGTTTTAACTCATAAGGACTTGTATCATCGAGTACGATTCTTTTAATAATCTGCTCACCGGTTTCTTCGATTGAATCCAAATAAGCGCGCACGGTTTCAGGTGTCAGTTCGGCTGGTACGTTATCGAAACGTTCTTGCACGGTTAACTCACCGGAAGGATTAAGTTGTGGCTCGTTGTTTTCTTCATTAGATTTCGAATCAAACAGATCTAAATACTTGCTACTAGACTGAATTGAACTTACGTGCGCATAGGTGTTTTGTATTAGTTTTGCGGATGAACCTACGTGCTGTGATAGTTCAGCTAACGATAATTTGCTATCAGAACCTTTTAGCAGGGCATTAGAAACGAAAAAGTGTCTTGTGCTGTAAAGTGTGTATAGGTGTTGCTTATCACTCTCGATAATGCCTTTTTCAACAGCAATTTTTCTCACTTGTTCCCAGAGGTCAGAAAAATTAGGTACGGTTTGGTCTGATGGCCGAGCAAAAAGAACGGCATTAGGATATTTTTCTCGTGCTTCGTCCAAATGGCAACCAAGCGTATATTGTGTCAGTTGTTCTAAAATCTCTTCACTTTTTCTTGAAATTGTCATTTCGCGACTGGGTGAGTAGTTTTCAGTTTTACCTTGATAGATATGTATAGCGTAGTAGGTTTGACCTTTATGAGTGTATTTCTTTACATCTTTGTAATGGTTATTTACTATTTCTCTCCCAGGTCGTGAACCAAGATAGAGGTTAAAATTAAACAAGTAATACAGCAACCAGCGATTATCTAGAGTTACTTTTGACGGGTTGGTTTGTGTCGGCCATTGAGCCATATCTAACATAATTTGGTTAATTGCTTCGACTTGAGAGTCAGTAAAGCTTGACCGAATTTTTCTAATACGAGTCTTAATTTTCGGAAATTCAGGAACTTGGTATTTTGTTAGATACTGTCTATCAGTTGCGTAGGTGAAAAACTTGTTAAAAAGAGCCTTTCGCGCCGAAAGCGTTGATTTCGCTAATACTTGTTCTTCTTCGTGATCCTTGATTAGCAAATTTTCCAAGTGATAACTGCGAATGTTATCAATAGGTATTTCTTGAGAACGAGTTACCAAATGGTCAATAATGAAACGCATTTCACGTCTAACTGTTTCATTTAATTGAAACTTTTTACCCTTATATTGGTAGACACAAGCACCCTTTGATTCAGGTTTTTTGATAACGTAATCGTGATACTCAACAAGAATTTCTGCTAACGATTTTGGTATCGGGTTAAAACCAAGGTCTAACCTTGTTTCAGCTTCCATTTTTTTCTTAAAGGCAAGAGTGTTAGCTTCGCGTACATCCGTTGTTTTTAATGACAAGTGCTTTGCTTTTTTTACCTTTTTTAAGTAAATGTAAGCAAACCAATAGGGTGTCCCATCCTTTTGATAAATCGCGAGACCGTTATCTAAATGAATGTACTGTTTTTCAGCCATATTAACTGATTTCCCTTTTAGTTTTATCTACGGCGAAGCTCACGTAACCGAAAAGAGTCATATGAGCTTTAAACATCAAACTGACGAATTCGCTTTGATAAGGTCGTAAATTAAGTCATTGGAAAATTGAGTTTTAAATTCGACTTTTACTGTCTGACTTATCTTATTAAACAGCTCTTGGGCGTGTCTAATTTTTCTACTTTCCTCGTTCCGCAGTTCGTCCTTACCTTCGATCGCTTTTGTCTCAATGATAAAGTTAAGGTAATCGCCATTGGTAGTTTTAACTACATAGGCAAAGTCGGGGGAGTAGGTATAGCCGCCGGATACAGGAATCTTTATTGAGTTTTTAGGTATTTTTGTAAATACGACAACCGATTGAATCTCACCGTCAGTAATGTTTAATTTTTCCAATTCGGAATCATAAAACACTTCTTCGAATAGGTAAGCGTCCAAAGGCGGCTTTGTCTCTTCCTTAAACACACCTAGATCACTGGATACCACTTCGGCCAAAGGTTGACCGTTGTTATCAGTGAATTTAGTCGGGTGTATTGTTTTAGAAATAACGTTATAGCCGAGACCAAACTTGTTAAACGAGTTATGTAAAAGGTACTTGCTGAAGCCAGACTTAATTTTTCGAATGGTCTGGATGTTCAAGTATTCAGTAATATCTAATGTTGCTTTGAGTTCGATAAATGCTTTATGAAGTGTTGATAATTTAATCAATGCTTCTTGTGATAAGAGTTCCAAAAACTCTTTATAGGTCATTGTGCTGAATTTAGAAAAATCGTCGTCATTGCCATAAACAGATTTAGACATTGCTATGTCGTTATGGATATAGACTTTTTCAATTCGAGTTTGAATACCTGTTTTTTTGAAGTTAACCGATTCATCTAACAGGTAATTTTTAAACAGGTTAAAAAACTCATTTTCGTCAGCAATCTTGTATTCGAGAATTGCCTTTTGGTTGATAAGTTCCCATAAGTCTTTGAGTTCATCAAACTTACCAACTCGCATTTTTGTTGTTTTCTTGGTGTTATCAGCAACTTTAATTTTGTGAGGTTTTACGCCAGCAGGGAACGCTTTAGGGTATTCTTGCTTTAACCGAGAATAAGCGTCATTTCCCGTAAAATTCTCATTATCGTCAATAATGTTCTTGTTGATTAAGTCCATCATTAGTTTTAGAGAGGATAGGTTAGGGTATTGAGCGATAATTTTATCTTTCAATTCTTGATTGAGTTTATTCGGTATCTCTTCGATATGAGAGCTGGAATTGACTTCATTTAAGAGGCCAGCAACAAAATCTTTTTCTGTAAAATCTACATAATAGTTAAGGGTAAATTCTCGATCTTTTACCCGACACATATACTCATTTACAGGAAGTCGAAGACCCCGACCAACTTCTTGTAATTTATTGGTATTGCTTCCACTCGATCTTAACTTACAGATCTGGAATACGTTAGGGTTATCCCAACCTTCCCGAAGTGTCCATTTTGAGAATATGAAGCGTCTTGGGTTCTCCAAAGACAGCAGCAATTCCTTATCGTGTAAAATCTCGTTAATTTCTTTCTCAACGTTTTCGTCATTGCCGCTATTATCTTTCGAGAAATAGCCACCGTGAGATAAAGACACTTTCGAAATTGTTTTTTCGAGGTAAGACTTATAAAACGGATCTGTTTCAATGGCTAAAAGTCGTTTTGCTTCGGCTAAAACCCACTCTTCAAATTTTGTCTTCAAGCTTCCTGCTGTAATAGCCCCTTTTTAAAACGGACACTTTTTAATTAAGCGATAGGCTTAAACCTATCTTTAAGGAGTGTCTATGGAACGTATTGAAATTTTAACTGGCGAACAACGTCGCCGTCGTTATACTCC
>JACCEA011336003.1_pt1 | contig 10019 bp, 8 predicted proteins | sample 7449851 | NCBI WGS metagenome assembly JACCEA01 (sample SAMN15323453, study PRJNA562643) | freshwater metagenome | isolation source: river surface water | place: USA:Blue River Watershed | collected 2017-08-18 | reverse complement strand
GCAAGCTCTTCAAGCTTCAGACGGTCAACCGATCTTCTCAGCTCATCAATCTCAACCGGCGCAGAGTCAATCTCCATTCTCAACCTTGAAGCTGCTTCGTCGACTAGATCGATTGCCTTGTCTGGTAATTGTCGACCGGTGATGTATCGATTAGATAATTGTGCGGCAGCTACAAGTGCACTGTCCGCAATTGTTACCTTGTGGTGAGCTTCGTATCTTTCTTTTAGTCCGCGAAGAATTGCAACGGTGTCCTCAACACTTGGCTCACCAACAAACACCTGCTGGAATCTTCTTTCCAGTGCACTGTCTTTCTCAATTCGCTCACGATACTCATCCAAAGTGGTGGCACCAATCAGTCTGAGTTCTCCCCTTGCAAGCATTGGCTTGAGCATGTTGGAAGCATCCATCGAGCCATCAGCAGCACCGGCTCCAACGAGAGTGTGAAGCTCATCGATGAATGTGATTACTTTTCCTTCAGCCTCCTGAATTTCTTTCAGGACTGCCTTAAGCCTTTCTTCGAATTCGCCGCGGAATTTACTTCCGGCAACCATGGCACCTAGATCCAAAGAGATAAGTGTCTTTCCCTTCAGGCTTTCAGGTACGTCGCCCGCCACAATGCGCTGGGCAAGGCCCTCGACGACAGCAGTCTTTCCAACCCCTGGCTCTCCAATTAGTACCGGGTTGTTTTTGGTTCTTCGAGATAGGACCTGGCTCACTCGCCTGATTTCGGCGTCGCGACCAATCACTGGATCGAGCTTTCCAGCTCGCGCCTGTGCGGTTAGGTCGATGCCAAAGGCTTCGAGTGCTTTTACCTGCTCCTGCTGCTGTTGATTCATTACCTTCTCCTCCAGAGCACTACCGAACCGCTTTTCGCTGGTCTCTCTCCAGGATTCAATCGAATTACTCCTTGCTCACCTGCAGCAAAAACTCTGCTGCCAGGTTGCTTCATCAACTGATCGGCTAGTTCTCTTTCTAAATCTCTGACACGTGCTTGCAACTGCACATTCTCATTTACTAGCTCAAGCACGCGTCTTATGCCCTCGAGCGAAACTCCCTCTGCACTTAGGCGCGCAACTTCTCTGAGCTTTGCCACATCCTGCATGGTGTAGCGACGTGATCGACCCTCGGTTCTGGTTGGTGAAACCAGACCCATGCGATCGTATTGGCGAAGCGTTTGCGGATGCATGCCACACAGTTCGGCCGCAACCGAAATCACAAACAGTGGTGTGTTCTCATCTATCCGCATTCTTCACCTCCTAGAGAAGTCCTGCTTTGCTGAGAAGATCTGCTCTTGGATCTTCCTCAGGTAGTTCGCCTTCAAATTTCTCCAACAGCTCTTTGGCCTTGCCAGATAGGTGTGCTGGGACTACCACTTCCAAAGTCGCTAGTAGATCTCCCTGCTTGCTACCAAGCTGAACGCCTTTGCCTTTAACTCGAAGGGTTCTTCCACTCGGCGTTCCTGGGGCAACCTTGAGTTTCACTGGCGACTCACCAAGCACGGGAACCTGGATGGTTGCACCAAGTGCTGCTTCGGTGAAAGTCACCGGAACGGTGACGCGAACATCATTTCCGTCTCTTGTGAAAATCGGATGTGGTTTGACCTTGATGGTTACAACTAAATCGCCAGCGGGTCCTCCATTTGGTGATGGTTGCCCCTTACCTCTGACCTTCAGCTTCTGCCCGTCTTTAATTCCAGCCGGAACCTTCACACTCACGCTCTCTGAGCGAATGTTTAGCTTGATTGTGGTGCCGTGAATAGAGTCAATGAAGTTCACACTCGCAGTGGTGAGCAGATCCTGACCGGGCTGAGGGCCGAAGCCACCGAATCCTCCAAATCCACCTGGGAAGCCGCCTTGAGGAAATCCGCCACCAAAAAGGTTCGAAAAGACATCTTCGAATCCGCCCTGGCCACCTGCAGTGAAGCGAGCGCCGCCTCCCATTGCCCGAATTGCGTCATATTCTTTGCGCTGTTCAGCGTCTGAGAGAACGTCGTAGGCCTCAGAAATGTCCTTGAAGCGAGCTTCTGCTTTGGCATCCCCTGGATGAAGATCCGGGTGATTGTCCTTAGCAAGTTTTCGGTAGGCCTTCTTCAGCTCTGCCTGTGAGACATCTTTACTCACACCCAGAATCTTGTAGAAGTCTTTCTCTAGCCAGTCTTGGGAAGCCATTGAATCTCCTCTACTCCGAGACAAACACCGCGACCTTGGCTGGTCTCACCAGTCTGTCGCCGAGTTTGTAACCTCGTTCGATTACATCTGCAATGGTTGGTGCGCTAACACTTTCGGAAACGTTCTTTACCAGTGCTTCGTGAATCTCGGGATCAAACAGCTCTCCCTTTTCACCGAAGGCAACCAGTCCAAACTTCTCCCCCGCTGCGCGAAGCTTTTGTGCAACAGCAGCCATGGGAGTTCCCTCCTGCAGATCTCCGTGTGCTGATGCCCTGTCAAGATCATCCAGTGCTGGAAGAAATGCGCGAAGTGTTTCGGCAACAGCAAGCTGCCTTTCAAGTCCTCGGTCTCTTTCGACTCGAGCCTTGTAGTTGACAAAGTCAGCCTGAAGACGCTGCAGATCTTGGAATATCGCTAGCTCGCGATCGATTTCATCGACCACTTCTTCTTGAGCTGCTGATTCCTCAGTAATTTCTTCAGCTGGCTTCTCAGACTCTTCCTGCATTACTTCTTTTCCTCGTCGTCTTCATCAACAACCTCAGCATCAACCACGTCTTCGTTTGAAGAGGTGCTTTCTGCTTGTGGCTCGTCAGACTTAGCCGAGTAGATTGCCTCACCCAGCTTTTGGGAGGAAGTCATGAGTTTCTCCTGAGCGGATTTGACCTTTTCAATGTCATCGCCATTCAGAGCACTCTTTAGCGCATCAACGTCTTCCTGAACTTCCTTCTTTACCTCTTCGGGAAGTTTGTCCTCGTTGTCCTTGATTAGCTTTTCGGTTGAGTAGGCGAGCTGCTCTGCAGCGTTCCTAACCTCTGCTTCTTCGCGGCGCTTCTTGTCCTCGGCGGCGTGCGCTTCGGCGTCCTTAACCATGCGCTCGATTTCGTCTTCAGAAAGAGAAGATCCACCGGTAATGGTCATGGACTGCTCCTTGCCGGTTCCCTTATCTTTGGCGGAAACATGGACGATTCCATTGGCATCGATGTCAAAGGTGACCTCGATTTGCGGAATGCCGCGTGGTGCTGGGGCAATGCCGGTTAGCTCGAAGTTTCCAAGGCTCTTGTTATCGCGAGTGAATTCACGCTCTCCCTGGAACACCTGGATGGAAACCGATGGCTGGTTGTCATCAGCGGTGGTGAAGGTCTCGCTTCGCTTGGTAGGAATAGCGGTGTTGCGCTCAATCAGCTTGGTCATAATTCCACCCTTGGTTTCAATTCCCAAAGACAGTGGAGTTACGTCAATCAGCAGAACGTCCTTGCGCTCGCCTTTAATCACTCCGGCTTGAAGTGCAGCACCAACGGAAACGACCTCGTCTGGATTTACACCCTTGTTTGGTTCCTTACCGCCAGTTAGCTTCTTCACAAGTTCAGTAACTGCTGGCATACGAGTCGATCCACCAACCAGCACTACGTGGTGGATGTCGGAAACCTTGATGCCAGCTTCACGAATTACATCTTCGAATGGCTTACGAGTTCTCTCAAGAAGATCAGAAGTCAGGGATTCAAACTGAGCTCTGGTTAGAGACTCATCAAGGTTCGCAGGACCATTTTCAGTTAGTGAAAGATATGGAAGCTGCACCTGGGCGGTAGTGGCTTGGCTCAATTCTTTCTTGGCCTGCTCAGCTGCTTCCTTCAATCTTTGAAGAGCAATCTTGTCCTTTGAAACATCAACTCCTGATGTCTCCTTGAATTTCTTAACCAGGTGATCAACTACGCGCTGGTCCCAGTCATCTCCACCGAGTCTGTTGTCACCCGATGTTGCACGAACCTGAATAGTTGAGAACTCATCATCCTTACCAACTTCGAGAAGTGATACGTCAAACGTTCCACCACCGAGGTCGAACACCAAAATCAGTTCGTCCTCTTTTCCTTTATCGAGTCCATATGCAAGTGCTGCGGCAGTTGGCTCGTTAATGATTCTCAAAACATTTAGACCAGCAATCTCACCGGCCTCTTTGGTTGCCTGACGCTCAGCGTCATTGAAGTAAGCGGGAACTGTGATGACGGCGTCTGTGACGCTCTCGCCAAGATAGGTCTCGGCATCGCGCTTGAGCTTCATCAGAATGCGAGCTGAGATCTCCTGCGGGGTGTATTCCTTGTCATCGACCTTGAACTTCCAGGAAGTGCCCATGTGGCGCTTGACCGAGGAAACGGTGCGATCGACGTTGGTTACCGCCTGGCGCTTAGCTGTCTCACCAACCAGGATGTTGCCATCCTTGGTGAAGGCGACCACCGAGGGGGTGGTTCTGAAGCCCTCTGCGTTAGCGATGACCTTCGGCTCCCCTGCCTCCAGCACGGTTACCGCACTGTTAGTGGTTCCTAGGTCGATTCCTACTGCTCTACCCATCTATTTCTCCTATTTTTGAAGCTTTCGTGACCCAAGTTGAGTCTTCTAGGCTCAAGTTTATTTATGTCAACCTGCCTGTCAAGATTTTCTTCCTGAAAGTTGAGTGTGAATGACTCAAGAATGGCTGTTTAGCGAAAGCTAACCTCTTGGCTACAGAAAAGCCTGAGAAATAGGGCTACTCTTTGGGCTATGACCAACAGCGCCGTTGAACCTAAGAAGCCAAGAGGCACCTTTGCCTGGGCACTATGGGATTGGGCCGAGCAGCCCTTCCCCACAATCTTCTCCACCTTTATCTTCCCCATCTATATCACCTCGGCAGCCTTTGGGCCCGAGGAGGACACCTCTAGAGCACTGGGAGTAGCCGCCACCCTGGCCGGTATTGCAGTTGCGCTGGTTGCTCCTGTCTTTGGCAGAAGGTCCGATGAGGCGGGCAGAAGAAAGTTCTGGCTGTTTATCAACACCCTGGTGCTGGCTGGAGTCATGGCAAGTCTTTACTTCATTGAGCCAACTCCCCAGATGCTGTGGCTGGGACTGATCATCTTCTCCTTTGGTGGCTTTGTTCAGGAAATTGCATTCATCAATTACTACGCCATGCTCAGACAGGTTTCGAAACCATCAAACATCGGAAAGATATCTGGTTTTGCCTGGGGGCTTGGATATATAGGTGGAATTGTCCTGCTGCTAGTTTCGCTAGTTGGATTTATTCAGACCGATACGCCTTGGTTTGGAATCCCAACAGAAGATGCACTTAATGTTCGATCTGTCTTCTTGTTCTCAGCTATTTGGTTCATTGTCTTCTCAATTCCGCTTTTCTTGACGGTGCCAGAGGTAGAGGCAAAGCCAAACAGAGAAAAAGAAAATATCATCGAAAGCTACTTCAAGCTTTGGGATCAACTTAAGTCTTTATACAAGCAGGCTCCTGAAACTCTGAAATTTCTGATTGCAAGCGCGATTTATCGTGATGGGCTTTCTGGTGTCTTTGCATTTGGTGGAGCACTTGGAGCACTTGCTTTTGGATTTGAATTAGCAGAGGTAATTCTGTTTGGAATTGCTGCCAACGTGATGGCAGGAATTGGAGCTGCCATTGGTGGTATTGCTGATGATCGAATTGGTGGGAAGCGAACCATCATGATCTCGCTGATTGGTTTGACCGTTGCTGGCTTTGGCGTATTTGCCTTTGCAGAGCTTGGCCCAATCACCTACTGGATTGGTGGTCTTGCCCTGACTCTCTTTGTTGGTCCTGCTCAGGCCGCCTCGCGTGCATTTGTTGCCAGGTTTACACCCCCCGGAAGAGAAGGTGAAGTGATGGGTCTATACATGACAACCGGGCGTGCTGTTAGCTTCCTAAGCCCTCTGCTCTGGACAACTTCAATCTCAATCGCGCTTTCACTGGGAGTTAATAACGCACAGGCAACCGTCTGGGGAATTCTCGGACTGATGGTGGTTTTGGTTGCAGGTATTTTGCTACTGGCGAGAGTTAATGCCAAGCCGCAGGTAATTACAAACTAATTCAGAGGCTCATTTCCAACATCTGTGATGTGGAAATTAAGGTGGCTTCTTGACGCAGTTGGTCCACGCTGACCCTGATAGCGAGATCCATACTTCTCACTTCCATATGGATTTTCACTCGGTGAGGAGAGCTGGAAGAAGCACAGCTGCCCAATCTTCATGCCCGGCCAGAGCTTGATCGGCAGGGTTGCGACGTTAGAGAGTTCGAGGGTGACATGTCCTTGGAATCCAGGATCAACGAATCCGGCTGTTGAGTGGGTGAGTAGGCCCAGTCTTCCCAGTGAGCTTTTGCCCTCTAGTCTTGCCGCAATGTCATTGGGGAGTGAGACGTACTCATAGGTTGACCCAAGAACAAATTCGCCTGGATGCAGGATGAAGGCCTCATCCGATGCAACCTCAACAAACCTAGTTAGTTCATCCTGCTGCTCGCGGGGATCGATAAATGGATACTTGTGGTTGTCGAAAAGCCGAAAGAAACGATCCAACCTGACATCAATGCTAGATGGCTGCAGAAGTTCGAGGTTGAGTGGCTCCAGACCAATTCGCCCTGACTGCAGCTGTTTTCTAATGTCGACATCTGATAGCAGCATGGGGGAAAGGTTATCAGTGGCTAAGGCCAATTTTTTCGTGGATTCGCTTCATCCACTTTGGTGCCCACCAGTTGGCAGAGCCCATAAGTCTCATGATTGCGGGAACCAGAAGACCTCTCACGACCGTTGCATCCAGCAGGATGGCAAAGGCGATTCCAAGTCCCAGCATCTTCATGATTGAAACTCCGCTTGAGGCAAAAGCTCCAAAGGTGACAGCCAAAATCAATGCAGCCGCGGTAATTATTCGACCGGAGCGCTGCAGACCAAGAGCCACAGAGTTCACCGTGTTATAGCCAGCGTCATGCTGCTCTTTGATACGACTGAGCAGAAACAGCTCGTAGTCCATGGAAAGACCGAAGGCAACTAGCGCAATCATGACAACGGATGATGTGTCAATTGTTCCGGTCACGGAGTACTCACCCAGTAGCCATTGCAGTTCTCCGTTTTGGAATATCCAACTAACCAAACCAAGTGTTGCACCAAGTGAAAGAACATTGAGAACTATTGCCTTGAGTGGAATCAAAACACTGCCAGTGAATAGAAACAGGATTATGAAAGTTGTAATGAAGACCCAGATTGCTGCAATCGGAAGAGCTCCTTCAATTCCCTGCTGGCTATCTGTATAGAAAGCTGCACCGCCTCCAATCAGAACCTCATCCAGTTCTGTTTCAACGGATCGTAGGGAAACAATTAGATCTAGACCTTCTGGGCTTCTGGTTTCAATATCAGCGATTGCGTTTATGCGAACCCAGTCAGTGTTTTCTTCAGTTGGCACAATCGCAACCCGAACAATGTTTTCCTGCTCTTTTACATCATTGATGTATTGCTGGATTTCACTATCTGAGCCTTGAACCAAGATTTCAATTGGCGAGGATTCTCTTCCCTCGAACCTCTCTCGCAGTAGGTCGCTGGCTACGTGGGCGGGATTGTCCTTGGGTAACACCCGATCATCGACCTGACCAAACACAACCTGGCTACTGAGCGAGAACAATGAGGCCAGTGCAATGACTGTGACAAACAGGATTGGCAGAGGTCTTCTCATGGTGAATCGAGCAATCTTTTCCCAGGTTCCGGTGTCCTTGGGAGTGAGATCCCTCTTGATAACCCTGAGCTTGTTGACCCTGTCGCCTAAGAGATTTAGCTGGGCTGGAACGGCAATGGCCGCTCCGATAACCGCGAGGGTAACGACCGAGACTCCAGCTAGAGCAAATGACTGGAGGAAGTACTGGGGGAAGAAAGCCATTGAAACTAATACCAGTGCGACGGTGAGACCAGAGAAAACGACTGTCTTTCCAGCAGAAGCAACCGTATTGATGACGGCAGTCTGGACATCGTTGCCCGCTGCACGTTCTTCTCTGAATCGATTAACCACCAGCAGGCTGTAATCAATGCCAAGCCCAAGCCCAAGACCCGTGATCAAGTTCAGAGAAAAAATCGAGACATCGGTGAACTGACTTGCCACCCAGATGACAAAGAACGATCCGACGATTGCAAGGCCTCCGACAAAGAGTGGAAGACCGGCCGCGACCAAAGAACCAAACACAAACAGAAGAAGAATGATGACGATTGGAACTGCCACAATCTCGGCTCGAATGATGTCAGATTCAATCTGCTCATTGATTGCCTTGGTTACTGCACCAAAACCAGAAACGTGAACTTCAGCTCCGCGATAGTCTCCTGTGTAGTCATCGACGATTTGCTTCACAATCGGAGCTTGGTTAGCCGAATTATCAAGGTCAACCAAAAGATAAATAAGTTTTCCGTCTTCACTCTTTAGTTGCGGGGGAGAGCCCAGCATGTAGTAGTTGACGGCGGATTCCACGCCCTCTATCTCGGCAATCTCATCCGTTAGGTCTTGAACCAGTGGGAAGAACTCAGGACCGCTTGCGGTCATGCTGTCAGCCTGTCCTGGCAGATCAACCAGGACGATTAGCTCAGCTGGATCTACTCCAAACTCGCTTTCGAGGATTTCTTGGACCAAAGCCGAATCTGAATTGGGGTTGTCATAACCCCCGCCCTTAAGGTTTCCAAATACCTGAAAGCCCCAGAAGGTAGAGGCAATTATCAAGCCGACAAAGCCAAATAAAACTAGTTTTGAGTGATTGGTGATGAATTGGCCAAGCCGCCGCATGTGTTCCTTATTGAGAGATACCCTGAATACAAAACCAGATAAACCGAAAAGATTCCTGAATGGTCAGAAAACACACAGTTAGAAGCTGGATCTACCTCACTCTAGCCATCCTTGGCCTTGTCACAGCCTGGGTATTCAATGCCCTGGCGGTCTTTGAGCAGGCCGACTATTTGCGCTCTTGGTTTGGGAGCTCAGTTGACTGGGTCTTGTCCCTAGACCTACTAATTGTTGGGGGAGCGGTAATCACCTTCATGCTGGTCGAGGCAAGAAGGCTAAAGATGAAAAGGGTCTGGCTCTATTTTCTTCTCTCTGGCATTACAGCCATGGCTTTCACCTTTCCGCTGTTTATGTTCTTCCGCGAACGAAAGATTCTGAAGAGCGCTCTTGCTGGTGGCAAACTTCAACGCTTTGACTTTGATAACCACAAGGTTGATGTCTGGGTGCCACCGACGCTTAATGACAAGACGCCAGTTGTTCTAATGCACGATGGAAGAAACATCTTTGATGAAGCGGATAGCTTCACCGGTAAGACTTGGGAAGTTCTAACCGCGCTTAGAGAAGAGGTCAGGGGAGAGCTGCCACTGGTTGTTGCAATCTGGGGACTTAGCGATGACACCAGACTGCGTGAGTTATCACCACAGTCGATTGTTGAGAAACACCCTGAGATATGGGATCTAGTTCCTGCTGACTACAAGCCAACAGGAACTCAAAGCTTCGGTGATGCGTACGTTTCTCTTATCTCTGATGCCGTGCTTCCCTTTGTGTTAGAAAGATATGGAATCACCCACAGCAAAGACAGAACCGCGGTGTTTGGCGCTTCAATGGGAGGACTAATTTCTCTCTACACAATGGCCAATCGACCAGAGCTTTTCGGAACAGCCATATGCTTTTCCACCCACTGGCCCTTTGGACAAGAAACTATGGTCAAAGAATTAATCGCAATGTTGCCAAGCGGAGAGAATCACCGAGTTTGGACTGACTGCGGGACCATGGAACTTGATCAGTACTATCCGCCTCTGCACGAACTTGCGGTAAGTGAACTGAAGGCCAAGGGATACCAGGAAAGGCAGTCGCTAGCGGCAACCATCTATCCCTACACCGGTCACCACGAGGGTTACTGGTCTAGAAGGGTGGCAGATGCTCTGAACTGGTGGCTAAGGGCGCCGGGTCGATATGAAACGACCTGGGTTCCCCCGACATAAACCTAACTACATCCTGATCCACCATCACATCGCGCATGTTTATCGGGCGATTGAGATAGAGACCTTCGAGCGATCT
>JACCEA012547789.1_pt1 | contig 10022 bp, 5 predicted proteins | sample 7449851 | NCBI WGS metagenome assembly JACCEA01 (sample SAMN15323453, study PRJNA562643) | freshwater metagenome | isolation source: river surface water | place: USA:Blue River Watershed | collected 2017-08-18 | reverse complement strand
TCTCCGCAGTGCTGAAGACAGGAGACTTCACCGGAGCCACCGAGTCAGGTGTCGATGCCGAGAAGTTCGTCGCCTACCGGCAGGAATGGGAGTGGATCGAAGACTCCTACGCCCGGCGCAAGACCGTCCCCCTCACCGCTGACTTCTTGCGCCACTGGAGCAGCGTGCAGCTCCAGGAAGCGGACGACGTCGTGCTCTATGCCGACCAACTGGTGCGCTCGTGGGCGGCAGACACCCTACGATCCAACATGGTCGACGCAGCTGATGCTCTCGCCTCGGGAGGGCCAGGCGGCTTGACCAGAGCCGTGGAGGGTCTGTCGAGCGTGGTACGCACCATCAACAAGAGCATCGAGCCCGCCAACTCCTACAGCTTGACCGGCAACGGCAAGGAGATCACCAGGGAGATCCAGCGCCGCTTCCACGCTGCGCAGACCAACGGCGGCATGGCGGGTACCAGCTTCGGGCGCAACACCCTGGACTACTACACCGGCGGGAAGCTCGGGCAGCTCTATGCCGTGATCGCCGCCCGCACCAACGTGGGCAAGAGCTGGGAGCTGCTGGCGTGGTTGCTCCACGCAGCGGCAGCGGGCAAGAAGTGCCTGCTGTTCTCGCTGGAGATGGACCGCACCGCCGTGTCGCTCCGTCTGCTCCCCATGGAGAGCCACCTCAACGGATCGCCGAACCCGTTCGACCCCGGCGCACTCGCTCAGGGCCGGATCAGCAAGGACGTCGGCAAGCAGTTCGGCACATGGGTCGACCAGCTCGCCAGTCGCATACCGGGCAGTATCGAGATCATCGACAAGCGTCGCTCGAACGTGTCGACGGCCAGCGTGGTGGCTGCATGCGACCGGTTCCAGCCCGACGAGGTCTATGTGGACGGCATCCAGATCCTCAAGCCAGGACGTCGCCTTGGCAATCAGACCGCCGACTGGCAAGCCGTGGCCGAGGTGAGCGCTGACCTCTTCGACCTGTCGGCCGAGGGCGGCATCCCCGTCATCGCCACCAGCCAGATCAACCGGACCCAGGTCTCCAACCATACCCCTCCGGATGTCGACGGCCTCGCTCGGTCGGACGCCATCGGGCAGGACGCCGATCTGGTCATCACCATGACCGACTACGCACCGAACGTGCTGCGGGCCAAGATCGCCAAGAACCGCCTCGGTGGGGGCAAGGGCACCATCTACCCGCTGGCCTTCGAGCCGAACCGGGGCCGGGTGGAAGAGATCTCGGTCACTGAAGCCGAGCAGCTGCGGGTGCTCGCTGCTCAGGCCGCCGCCTTGCAGGGCCTTCAGCCGTGAAGCTGGCCACGACCAAACCCAAGTCGCCAGGAAGCCGCCGCAGCCGGGCCGAGACCATGCTGCGGCGAAAGTACACGGGCGAGTACAAGGTCATCCGTGAGCGGATCAGGGCAGCCTTCGAGGTGGACGTACCCAACGGTATGCCTGTCCCGGTCGACGTTCCTCAGGACACGACCGAGACGACCACCCTGTTCTCCCGGGTGGAGGCAGCCGAGCGGGTCGGCGTCCACCAGTCCACGCTCTCGTGTTGGATAGAGCAGGGCTACCTCAGGCCCCGCTACTGCGTGGGCAAGGCATGGCTCTTCACCCACGATGACATCCGCCGGGCCACCGCCTTGAAGGGACAGCTCAAGCCTGGGCGCAAGCCGAAGAGCCCAGTGCCGTGGAAGGTCATCCAGCGCATGGCCATGAAGGAGCTGACCACTCGCTACCACGACGACCTCAAGGCGTTTGAAGAGATGCTGCGGTGAAGTGGGCGTCGTGGGCCGAGAGTGCGTTCCCCGATGGTCGATGGGAGAATGAGTCCAACTACGTCGCCCCGTGCGCCTTTCACGTGGACGGGAACCCGTCGATGGCGATCGAGGTGGAGAAGGGTGTCTTCGTGTGCCGCTCCTGCGGAGCACGAGGGCGCATCGAGAAGTTGGCTCGGCAGCTCGGCATGCCAGCCGTCCCCACCGTGTCCGACGACTACCTGCGTCGCAAGCTCTCGCCCCGCAGAGTTGAGGATACTCATGCGGAGTTGTGCCAGCCGATGCCAGAAGCCTGGCTCGACCAGTTCGATCACTGGAACGAGTACTGGCCGCACCGCTTCCCTGCTGAGATCGTGGCGAAGTTCCGGCTGGGATACGACCCGGTACGGAACTGTGCCACGATCCCGGTGCGCAACGGTCAGCGTCAGGTCATCGGTGTCATCCGCCGTCGACTCGACAACCGCAAGCCGAAGTACATCGACCCGAAGAACCTGCCCAAGGCCAGCCTGCTGTGGGGATGGTGGGAGGTGCCTACCGCTCCCGACCGCCTGGTGATCTGCGAAGGCCCAGCCGATGCTCTTGCCTGCTGGTCGGTCGGCGTACCCGCTGTGGCCTTGTGCGGCGCATGGATGAGCCAGGAGCAGAGCGTGCTGGTGCGGCGCCTCGCTCCCAAGACCATACTGATCGGTCTGGACAACGATCAGGCCGGGCGTGGTGCTCCGTACGAACAGGCCACCAAGAAGCCATCGAGCGGGACCTGGAGGGTGCGAGAGCTGCTGCAAGGAGCAGGCACCTTCCAGGTGGTGGTGTGGTCGGGCAAGGACCCGGGCGACGTCGACCCGGCTGTCCGACTCGGCGACATCGAGTGGCCGATGGACTGGTCAGAGTGGAAGCGACACGCCAAGGCTCTACAGCCAGTGAAGTGACAGCTTCACCCAGTGACCGCCAGGAAGAAGTTGGTCACAGGAGACCCGAGGGTGCTTGCGTTAGCCCTGGTGGACTCGTTAGTCTCATCAGCACCTCAGGAAGTTTGCTCCTTCCGGCAGGTGAAGAGTCGTAGGCTTGCTCTCCTGCGATGCTTCTTGGTGAGAGAGAACTGCGGCCTCGGTTTGAACACCGGGGCCGCAGTTCCATTTCCGGGGGTGAAACCGGATCTCCCTTGGCAGGTTCCCGCTTGCTCCGCTCGCTTCTTGGGTGCCAACACCCTGCCATAGGCCGCAAGCATTTGCTACAGATCAAACTAGGTAATTACACCCATAGACGCACTGAAGGGGAGCCTCGGGGGCTCCCCTTCTGCGCTGCTCTCCTGCTTCTGACTACCAGCTCATCACACAGCTGGGCTGCCACTCAGTTGAGGCTAGAAGTGGCCGTTGCTGATCCCACCGTTGAGGCTGTGCCGGTAGCCGCCGTAGACGTGCAGCTTGTCGCCTGCCGTCATCGAGAAGGGCGTGCCCGAAGCTCCGGTGATGCCGCCACCGGCACCCACTCCCGATCTCCAGTAGTTGAAGAATGCGTTGTGCCCGTCCCGCACTTCGAGGTAGCCCCAGAACAGCTGGTTGACCGAGACGTCGTAGTAGTAGGCAGGGACTTGCCGCTGGAAGGAGATGAGGTCGTCGAGCGGCTTGATCTCGTCCGGCAGGTCGATCTTGTTCGGTGCCCAGCTCCCGACGAAGCTGAACCCCATCCACACCTCGATGTCGATGAAGACCCAGTTGCCGAAGATCCGGTACATCCCGAGGCGGGTCGTGCCGCCGGTGGTCGGCCCGCTGTCAACGCCGGACGTGCTGCTCCACAAGAAGGGGGTGAAAGGAGTCCAAGCGAAGTCTGGATCGTTGACTTGGATATCCAATTCCTTCTTCTGGCTCCTGAAGAACTCCCTGGCGTAGTCGCTGGGGAACAGTACGGGGTCTTGTCCTGGCATGAGTATCCTCAACTCCTACAGGTAAGCTGACGTATCAGGAGCGAGATCGACCAGCATCCACTCGTTGCCTCGATCGTCGAGCTGCAGAGTGATGTTGTAGATCCGCAGTTTGCCGGTCCAGTTCATGCACTCGTTCTTGATGGTGCATCGCACCCGATCACCGAGGGCGATCGTCTCGAAGCTGGCGAGAGCGTTCGGCTGCTGCACCTGGGCAGTGAGGAAGACGGTCGGCAACCCGGTCACGCTGACGATGCCCTTGGCCCGGTTGTCCACCATCGTCTGCGTGGTGAGGAGCGGGTCGTTCCAGGAGCCGTAGAGCTGCGGCAGGAACAGGCGGTAGGTGTCGGACATGCCGTAGCGCTGGTGGAGCTGCAGGCCCTGGTTGCCGTAGCCGCCCACCCGAACGTTGGAGGCTGTCTTTCTGGCGCTGTAGGTGACCTTGAAGCTGTCGACGTTGTCCCTGGTGTCCGGACCCCACTCGAAGCCCACCTGGGACCACGGGTACACCGGTGTGGGCGCCGCAGTGGAGCCCGACCCCGAGACCGTACCCAGCTCGATGGGGTTGTTGCCTGCCGTCTCCCAGTCCCGCCCGGCCGAGCCCGAGAAGGTCGCCGAAGGGCCGAAGCCATAGATGCCCCAGAAGGCACCGAACCCAAACGACTGCGTCTGGAAGTAGGGCGAGCCCGAGCCGTAGAACCACTCTCCAGATGAGTCGTAGCGGTTGATGGCTTGGCGCCAGTCGCAGCCCTGTGAGCCCAGGAGCTGGCGCACCAAGTCCCCCACCTTGAGCTTCTGGTACTCGTACCAATACGGGGTGTGCTGACCCAGGTAGCTGGTGCCCGGCACGAGGGAGGAGAAGTCCACGATGCGCATCTGCGCTGTCTCCGTGCCCTGCACGTTGAGCAGTGACTGCACCAGCGAGCCGACTGCAGTAGAAGCTCCGTTGCCGCTGAAGTTGGTGCTCAGCTCGATGCGGTCATAGATGCCGATCAGCTCCTCACAGGCGAGGGTCGCAGTGTGGTCGTCGGTGTCGAAGTCGATGTCCCAGATGTAGCCAGCCCACACCACGATCTCGTTGCGGAGCACCCATACCGAGGTGCATGGCACCAGAGTGTTCTTCCAGGACAGCGGGTAGTTGCCCCACGTGTTGCTGATGTCGGCCTTGTTCACGGTCAGGCTCATCTGCCCGACCTTGTTCAGCGAGAGCGTCAGAGAGACCGACTTGGGCACCAGCTCACATACCGGCACGGATGTCCGGGTGTAGCTGAAGCCGCTCGCCGAACCAGGGTTGTCGTGGAAGTGGACGACGAAGCGGTACTGAGCGGTCACGATGGCATCACCCACCAGCCGACCTGGTATGCGAGGGAGGAGGCCACCGGGGTACCGCCCGGCATGGACGCCGAGCCGGTGTGCGAGTTGTCGACGGCGACCACCAGCTTGTTGGTGACCGGCATGTTGTTCATCTCGAACCAGTGCGACGGGTAGGCATGGTACTCACCAGCCGAGAACCCCGTACCGGTCCGTATGTCACGGTTGTGCCACGTCACGACGACGCTGAGGGTGCTGGCGACGGTGTAGCCCGCCGGATAGGCCAGCCACAGCCACTTCGCCGTGGTGGTGTTCACCAGCACGGGGTTGCGGGCGGGGCCGTTGATGGTCACAGCCCAGCGAGGAGGAGCATCGCCACCGATGTCGATCGCCGTGCTCGCCCCACCGCTGAGGAACGAGATGTGGCTGGCGTAGTTGATGTGCCAGTTGGCCAGCGTACCGGTCCAGACGGGCACGGTGACGACGGTCGGGGTGGCCTCGTAGATGATGGGGTCAGTGGCGGTGAACCTCACCCGCACCTGCACGGAGTACTTGCCCACCAAGGAGGTGTCGATCACGTCGACCTCCCGGTAGCGCCCGTACAACACGTACTTGGTCGAGCCGAACATGAAGCTGACTTCCTGCTCGACCCCGGCGACGAACACCGGCTTGGTGGCTGCCGCCAGTTGCGCCAGCTTGGCGTTGAGCGATGCAGCGTCAGGCTGGTTGATATCGATGGTGAACTCGATGCGCCTACTGGTCGGTATGTCGGCGCCCGGCTTCATCCCGGAACGATGCCAGTAGGCCGTGTCGTCACTGGAGATGTCCGGCCACACCCAGGGGTTGAACTGCAAGGCTCGAACGTAGTTGGCCGGGTTGAAGCCGTGGACGCTCGATGCGCACAGCAGGTAGGCGTTGTCGGTACCGACCTGCACATCGCCCTGGTGAGTGAGCGCTGTCCCCGCCATCAGCGACCGACCTCCCACAGCACTCGGTCGAACCATTCGTTCGGGTTCTGTTGCTCGAAGATGTTCACTGTTCCTATGGAGCCTTTCGATCCGCCACCAAGCCCGACGCCACTACCAGCAAGCGCACGCACTTGCTCTTCGGTGAAGACGTACTCGGGCTTGCCTGTCTTGTTCATCGCCGTGATGGCACGGCCTGGAGCCAGCATGCCGCCACTGTCGAAGAGCTGCACCGGTCCAGGGCCGGTAGGAGCTGGCGGCGCCTGAGTCAACGGGTCGGTGAACTTGATCCCCGTGATGGCGTCGATCAGATCCTTCATGGTGGTGATGGTGCCCCGCAGCCCTTCCTGCAGATCGGCGTTGAGAGAGCCGATGTTGCCGAGCGAGTCCTTGACCCCTTGGATGTCGGCCTGGGCCTGAGTAGCGTCCAGCTCGATCTGGATCTTCGCTGTCGTGAGCGGAGGCACCTGCGTGGTGATGTAGCTGGAGATCTCATCGATCTGGCGCTTGGCATCGTCGATGAGCGCCTGGACCTCTGTCGTCTTCTCCTTGGGGATGGAGTCGAGATTGATGAGGTAGCCGTTGATCTCGTCGACCAGCTCGGGGTAGCGGTCTCGAACGGCAACGAGCGATTCCTTGAGCTTGGCGTTGGCCGTGGCCTGATCGGCCGAGATCTTCCCAGCAGCCTGCTGTGCCTTGATCTCGGTCTGCACCGAGCGAACGTAGTCGTTGAGGGCCTTGGTCCCGCCCCGCTTGATCTGATCTCTCTGGTCGTCGTTCAGATACACACCGGTCAGCAGCGAGCGCTGGTCGGCGATTTGCTGCGCCAGCTTGTCGAGACTGTCCTTGCGAGCGCTCTCCGCATCGGAAGCATCCAGGAACTTGTTGAGGTACTCGTCCCAAGCATCGGAAATGCCCTTGATGCGATCAGTCAGGGACATGGCGGCGTCGCTGGACTCGTTGAACCCCTTCACGATGCCCGGGAGCTGATCCTTCACCTCACCCAGTCGACCGGCCAGGTAGCCGCTGATCGATGCTGCGTCCTTGCCGATCACCCCCGCCTTGGCCATGGCCTCGGCCTCTGAGGTGAGCGAGCTGATGAGGCCGGCCACCTCCTTGCGCAGTGCTCGGGACTTGGCTGCTCCGTCAACCGTGGAGCTACCGATCTCGGTGATGGCTCGACCGAAGCTGTAGAGCCCCTCCACTGAAGCATCCTGGGCGGCGGTGGCGCCGATCATGGCGCCCACGACCTCGTCGTAGGCTTCCTTCCACTTGCCCACGTAGTCCATGTTGGCAAGGGCCTCGTTGTACCGGCGGGCGTTCTCCTCGGCTTGCTGGCGCTGCTCGTCAGCGGACCGTGCAGCCTCCTCTGCGGCCTTGTTGGCGGCCTCGATGGCTGCCACGGTCTCCGGACGAGCGGAGGACGGTGTAACGGCGTTCTTCTGGATCTGGGAGACCTGAGCCTCGGCCTCCTTGGTCATCTGATCAAGCTGGCCCTGCAGGCCCTGAGCGAGCCCGTCCATGGTCGCTGCGCCGAGCTTGTTGAAGAACCCATCGGCGCTGCGCATGATGGCAGCGATGGACTGCACCGCCTCGATGGACTTGGCGACGGCCGCCACCTTCAGACCGTTGCCGAAGTTGATGCCCATCGACTCGCCAGCCTGGTGCAGCGTGATCTGGTTGCCCGAGATGACCGACAGCATGGCGTTGATCTGATCGATCATGGCCTTCTGGGCAGGGTCCACCTTCACCACGTCGGAGCCGAGCTGCGCAGCTCCCGCCAGCGCCGCCTGCACCTGCTCGGCTGTGGAGGCAGCATCCCCCGCCACCGAGAGGAAGTTCTGCACCGCAGTCATGTAGGACTCCGATGCTCCCTTCGCTGCTCCACTGGCCTGGGCCTGCAGGATGATCAGCGCACTGGAGACGGCGTTGGAGTCATCGGTGACCGCCTGCTTCATCCTCGTCAGCTCGTCGGTGAGCGTCTTCACCTCGTCGGCCGTGGTGGCCTTGAACGCTCCGCTGGACAGCAGCAGCTGCTCGACGATGGCACGGTTGGACTCGGTGGTGGCGTCCCGAGCGGCGGCAGCGTTGGTGTTGATCTGATCGACGATGTTCTTCGAGTACTCCGTGCCCATCTGCTCGGAGTCCCGGATCAGGTTGCCCAAGGCATCGCCTACCGCCAGCGGGCCAGCCTTGATCAGATCCTCCACTGCCGTCTGGTCGAGCCCCATGGCGATGAGCTGGCTCAGGTCGCTCCAGAAGTACTCGATCCGAGCCCGCTGCGTCTCGTAGAAGTTCAACAGGTCGCTGAAGCCCATCACCTCCTTCTTCTTCAGGCCCTCAGCGATGGAGGTCATCTGGCTCGTCCACTGCTCGGTCGCCGTGGAGAACTCCGTGACCTTGTTCTCGATCATCGAGACCTGGGTCGTGGTGAGCTTGCTGTAGTCGATCCACGCCATGGCGTTGGTCTGGAGCACTGTCGAGATCACGTTCATGGAGGACTCGACGCCCTTGTGCTGCGCTTCGGCGGCAGCGATGGTCGCCGTGGAGTACTCCACCCACGAGTCCTTGGCCTTCTTGACCAGATCGGTGAACGCAGCCGCTTGAGCTGCGTCCTTGGCCACCATGGAGCCCTTGCCAACGCTGTCGCTGGCCTTGCCCGTCTTGATGAGCCCGGCGCTCCACCAAGTGCCTTTCTGCCCCTTGGTGCTGTGCTGCTCCATGTCACCGATCTGCTTGTCGGTGGCCTGGATGGCGGCACGGGCGAGATCCATCTCGGCCTTGAGGCTGATGAGAGCCTTGGCGTATCCCTGCACCGCCGCCTGGTTGTTCCAGTACTCCTTGGAGGAATCGATCAGCTTCTGCTGCTCGTTGTCGGTGTCCCGCATCGCCTTGCTGAGGTAGTACAGCCCGGCGACGAGCGCAGCGATGCCCACGGTGGCCCAGCCGCCCATGGCGATCCACGTTGCCTTGGCGGCGAGCCCGAGCTTGACCACTGCAACGGCCATCTCGAAGATGGCGGCAGTGGCTCGCTGGTATGCCTGCACGACCAGCACAGCAGTGAGGGCCACGGCGGCGATCTTGGTCTCGGCCAACACCTTCACGAGGAAGCCCAGCACCTCCAGGAACGGCCCCAGCGCTCGCAGCGCAACACTGAAGGCGATCGCCACTCCCCCGATGACCACAGACGCCAGCTCGGTGAAGTCACGGACGATCTTGGCGATGCTGGGGGCGATGTCCTCGAAGAAGGCGCTGAGCTGTGCGGCGGCAGGCGCCAGCGAAGCAGCGATGCCCGCTGCCAGCTTGGCCGCCGTGGCAACCAGCCCGAGGAAGGCGTCTCGCAGCTCCTTGTTGGTGAGGATGAGCCCGATGAGAGCGCCCTGCACGCCTGCCAGAGGGGCGAAGATGCGACCGATGCCTGCCAGAGTGGAGAGCCACGTGGCGAGCCCAGAGACGGCCAGCACCTTGCCTGCTGTGCCGATCTGGGAGATGAGGTCGTGCACCCGGCGCAGTCCAGTGGAGACAGCGGTCAGGTTCATCCCCGACTTGGTGAACTGATCGAAGTACTCCTTGGCCCTCGCCATCGGAGTGGCCAGCTCGGTGGCCCACCCCTTGATCTGCGCCGCCATCGGGTTGCCGGGACCGAAGGTGGCCAGCGCCACCTTGGCCATCGACGTGAGCAGGAAGATGGCCTGGTTGAAGATCGGGAGCATGGTGTTGCCGATGACCGTGGTCAGCTCGGTGGCGTAGCGGGAGAGCGAGCGATACGCCTTGTACCCGCTCGTCAGCGAGTCCTCGTAGATGCCCTGCACGTTCGCTGCATCGGTGATGACGGCGTTGACGAGCGCCTGCGTCTTCTCCACTTCGGTAAGTGCGCTGGCGGTCTTGCTCAGCTCCTTGGCGTACTCGGCGAAGGCCCGGTCCTGGGACACGTTGACGCCTGCCGTGCGCAGCACCTCGGTCTGGCGAGAGGTGATGCCGTAGATGACTCGGTCCAGGGTCTCCGAGGAGGGGAGCCCGGCCACCACCGCCATGTCCTGCACCGCTCGGGCGAGCTTGT
>JACCEA010946889.1_pt1 | contig 10022 bp, 21 predicted proteins | sample 7449851 | NCBI WGS metagenome assembly JACCEA01 (sample SAMN15323453, study PRJNA562643) | freshwater metagenome | isolation source: river surface water | place: USA:Blue River Watershed | collected 2017-08-18 | reverse complement strand
TGAGCTACGAAGACTGCTGTGAAGCTAGAGCCGCAGAACTTCTAGAACTCAGCGAACGCATCAACAAGCCTATATTGTTCTTTTATTCTGGGGGTATTGATTCTACACTGGTAGCCATTAGCTTTATACGTGCAGCCAATGGCAGAAACATTCGAGATCGTGTTAGTGTGGCCATGACACCTGACAGCATCATTGAAAATCCTAGATTCTACTATGATCATATTAGAACTAGATTTAGCCTGGTCAGCAGTGAGCAGTTTAATCACTTGTTCACACAGGATTGGATCATAGTAGGCGGAGAACACAACGATCAACTATTTGGTTCAGATATCGTGGGCAAGATTGACACAGCCATGGGCTTTGATAGACTGCATCTGCCCATGACGGACGGTCTACTCAAAGATTGGTTTATTAGAAATCACATGGCACCTGCTGAAGCTACTGCATGGTTTGACATGCTCATATGGCATGCCCAACAAGCACCCTGTGAAGTTAAATCTAGCTTTGATCTGCTGTGGTGGTTGAACTTTAACTTTAAATGGCAAAGCGTGTTCTTTCGTATGCTCCTACGTGTTAGCCCCGAGAATCAGGGTCGAGTCAATGACCAATGGATCAACGATCAGTTCCATCACTTTTTCAGCAGTGAAAACTTTCAAAAATGGAGCATGTTAAATCACCCCTTGAAGATTCGTGACTCTTGGCGCAGTTATAAATATCACGCCAAAGATGTAATCTACAAATTTACTGGTGACATGATCTATCGCAACGAAAAGCTGAAAAAAGGCAGTTTGTTCAAGTTATTCCTCAGTAGACGTACACCTGTGGCACTGACCACAGATTGGCAGTATCTATATCAGCTCACACCCAGTGAGCTGTATCAAAGCGGTAATAATTTTCAAGGAGAACAGCCGTGGAGTTTATAAACCCCGGAGCATCACTGACCTCAGGTCTAGAAGCATACCCTACCAAACTAACACACAGTCAAGGCATTGGATTTTACACCCTGCCCGCAACCAGCACAGTCTACGGCATGGTCCTAGCAGGTCACATTCAAGATCCCTGGACACAGGTCCGAGCAGGGCAATGGTTTTGCCTAACCAGCGTAAGTGAACAAGAATTAAAGATCACACAGAGCTATGACTGCCATGTGGTCTATATTGAACGTATAGGTTATCGTGGGCAAAGATCGCAGGGCGGACCCTTGGAAAGTCAGGGCAGATTGGTCTATATAGATGGCTGTTCGGACAGCCTCTTGGCCTATCCCCCACGTCAGGGCGATGCCAGCCTTAATCATCTACACTTTCCCCGGGGCATTCTACAGAGTTTTCACACGCATCCTTCATCTAGATTTGGCATTGTAGTAGAAGGTTCGGGTTGGGCTGATTATCACACAGCCAACGGAGAAGTCAGTGAGCCTTTGATGCAGGGTCGAGTATTTTATCTACCCGCTATGATCATGCACAGATTTCGCACAGACAACTCAAGTATGACCATAGTTGCTTATCATCCAGATGGAGATTGGGGACCCACAGATCACAATCACACCATGTTAAATAGAACTTATTTAAAGTGATCTATGGCTACTTTTTTAAGATAACTTAGTTCACTGGCCGCGGGTACTACCACAATTTCCTCTTGATCTTGATCCCAGACAAAGGTACGCCAAGTGCTCCATGCCAGTGTTCTTGAAGCCATGACTTCGGTCCAAAGTGCTTCTTGCCGATCCAACCATTGTGTGTAGTCTGCTAGAGTAGATGAAGTTTGCAGGCTCACTGTTGAAGTCCAGTAGTTTAGACTCTTAGATCTGCACTCGTGATGCTGTACACGATCTACCCAGTATAGAGTCACTGAGCCCGGAAACTCATGAAAATATTGCCAGTGATCCAAAGCCCAAGGTCCTTGTATGATCACATCTCGAACTCCGGGATTTGCTTCAGCCAGAGCCTGTGATCGCTCTATGATACGACCCACGGGCCAAAAACTAGAGCTAGAAGGTTGCCACGATTCCCACGCTCCCCACCGCACCAAAACAGCAGAGTCGTTGTCCCCTGAGCTTTCTGCGATGACGTTGCGTAGTTCTTTACTGAGTGTGCCCTGTCCAGAGCCTAGTAGTCCAAGTACAATGTGATAGTTCATGGATTATTTATGAGCAGGGTCAGGAGGCGCAGATATTCTAGAGCGCGAAGCGCCAGCGGTAGCAAAAACGGGTAAGCGAATTTTTTGGCCCCTTAATCTACCCATATTATAAACCCACAGTAGCTTAACTCTACGCCGTGACCCTGTCCAGCGTAAATACACAGTGAGTGGGGAATTCATATGTGGGCAAAGAAAGAAATTTACAAGATCTTAACTGAGTGTAATCAAAGACAGGGTTGGCAGATACCCGAACACCTAGTCAGCTACGAATCAACTATACTGGCTAATAAAATAGACAAGAATCCTTGGCAACCAGAACCCAGCTATGCAGAAAGGTATTTGACAGTGACCAGAGTATCAGAACTCTTAGAACTGGCTGAAACCTGCTGGTTTACTCGTGCTGTGTTTCCAGAGTTGGGACAGCGTAGAGGCATTAACAGTAGATACTATGTGCAATTGGGTGAATCATGTTACGATCGTGCGCTCAAGCATATAGATAGATCTACGGCACACACACTAGAGCTAATGAGTCGACACTTTGAGTTTCTAGCTGAATCAGCATATACTGCTATACGATTGAACTCAGAATTTCGTGAAATGTGGGATCTAGACTCGTAGATCTATGTGTGAGCCTTTGGGTAGTCGGTTTCTACGCAGATACTGATGATTAAGGGTTATATAACGATGCATGACAGTATATAGCCCGAAATGGGTCTACAGCCCAAAAAAAATAGCCGCGCAAAAAATTTAGGTGGAGTACTTTTCTTTTCATGGTGGTGATTTTGCACCACTAAGTGCTAAAAGTTAGTAATAACTAACTAAAAATATAAACCCCGACCCCCCATAATGTCACCAACCGACCACCTCACCATAGAGAAAAAAATCCCCGACCACCGGGAGCGAATCGGTATTGGTCGGGGCAAAAGTCGAGCTTCACAGCTGGACTTTATGGGCTAAATACAGTGCCGGGAGCGAATCGGACTTATCTGTGTGTACCTAGCCCTGAAGCTAGTGTATGTTATATTAACGGCGCATACACGTAACTTCTGCTACAGCCTGCCAGCGAGCAGGCATACTCTTACGCAGGTCTGCAATCTTAAGCACAGTACGCAGACTCAACTCACGCAAACGCTTCTTGTTTGCATCCACAAACTCAATGACTTCTTGGTTACCCTGCTCACCAAACTCATAGTCATCTAGCATACCGCAGTCCTGTACCACTTGACGAATACGCAAGACTTTCTCACGCTCAGTGTCAATGGTCAAGTCCAAGTAGTGGCAACGGCTTTCCAGTGCTTCCAAGTGATCACGTAGCTTCTTAGACTTTACATTGTCGAACTTGATGTTGGTAATGAAGATCGCACCACCTTTGAACTCAAAGCTATTGGGCACACCTTCTGAACGCAGTAGACGGCTGTCAGTGTGCCAGTGAATGGTACGCTTCTTTGAGCTGTCCAGTGCGGCTTTGAGAATGTTCAGGCTCAGGTCGTCAAGCAGAACTGAGTCACAGTCATCGAATACTAGGATACACTTCTTGTCTGAGAACTCATAGAGCTTTTTGTAGAGTCCAATGGCACTCATAGCACCCTTGACCACTTCGTACTTCTTGAGCTTCTCGTTCTGTGCTACATCTGCGAACACATCGTGCTTTGACAGTACTTTCTCAACACCAAAGCTCTTGCCCACACCCGGAGGGCCCGTGACAATCATAGCACGAACATCACCCTTCTTAACAGCGCGGGTCATGTCGTCTAGGATATCAAAACGTTGACGCAGACGCTCAATGATCTCTGCATCGGTGACACCCTTGAGATGTGCTTCGGAAACTCGCTCTACTTCAAGACTCTTGCTGGTGCCCTTGCTGGGGGTATCCAAGCTCAAAACTTTGTAACCTTTGGTCAATTTGCGCTCCTGTGTGTTTAAAACAATATTATATATGCGATCTGTCTAACTGTCAAGCCTGCTCACGGCTCATTTTGAGCACACCCACTGCCATGATGCTCAGACCGACTAGGGCAATGATCACGCCGTCCAGCAAGGGTGCATCGTTCTCAAGGCCGCCTACAGCGCCAAATGTAAGCATGAAACCCGTAAAGATCAAGAATGCTGTTGACTTCATAGTTCGCTCCTATGTGTTAATTAATATGTATATTATACAGCAGGTTGGGCCTGCTGTCAACCATTAATCTACCCAGCTCTCTACCATTAGTACAGGCTTCTTCATAACCCGCTTAACAAAGGATTCTGGAGTGTCGTCAGTACGCACTAACATAAAGCCCATGCTCTCTACCAAGTCCACTTCTGCTACTTCCAAGGGCAGGTCTGCCGCATCTAAGGCAATGTTCATCTTGGCCAGTGCATAGCGAACGCCTGCTTCAAATGCCGCATACTCGCCTTCACCTGTGTCTTCAAAGTCGAAGTCCTTCTCCATAACATTGACGAACTCTTGTCCGTCTGCTACGATGAACTTGCCAATTTTCTTCCAGTTGCTCTGCTTCTCGCAGTCAAAGAAGTCACAGGCTTCGTTGAGGTCAAAGCCGGGGAATTGGTTGTAGTTTACTTTAGCCATTTGGTTCGCTCCCTTTTGTGTTACAGTATGTGTCTATTATACAACTACTTTGGCTAGTTGTCAACCTAAAACCCTTGAACTTCTAGGGTTAATCCCAAGACTTCTTGTCGCCGTGGCATTCATTGTACTCGTAGCCACGGAAGTATTCACGCATCTCTTGCAGAGTCAGCTCGGGTGCTTCGATGCGGGGAGGATTACCAGTGCCATTTGGGTATTTGTGCGGGCACTGTGGGCGACCGTAGTATGAGTCTGCTGAGCCACGATCAAATGGGCTACCGTGTTGGGCATTGTAAGTAACGCCCTGGAATTCTACTGTACGTTCTTGATCTACAATCATCTTTCGCTCCTTGCTTGTCTATGTGTTAATTATACACTGATTGGGCAGGTTCGTCAACCAAAATGTCTGCGGTAATCACGTGTCCGCCATAGGCCTGTTGGAACTGCTCTGCTAGGGCATGTACATAGAAAGTATACACCTTTCCAGTCTTGGTGATCAGTGTGTATTTCATTATCGCACCGCCAAACGCTTGAACACAGCCAAGATCTCGGGCTTGTTCATCAACTGATCGAAACGCTCTTTTGGGTTGTAAAACTCACCAGTCTTGCGATCCTGCACACGATTGACTTCACGCCCTGTGAGTTGTGCCTGCTCCTTCTTCTGGAACTTAGCGATCTCTTTCTTGCTGACTTTCATTGTGTGCTCCTTGCTGTCTATGTGTTAATTATACAGGTTTTGGGTAGGAGCGTCAACCAAACGAGTGTTGTATTTTTACAACATCAAGCACCGTAGTAGACAGCATCAAGATCAGCGGCCTGCTCTGCATACTCGCGGGGATCTTCCAGGTTCAACCAGCGACCCACAACATCCGCAAACTGGATAGTGGGCTCAGGGTAGGCAATGCGGCCTTCGTACTCGAGTTGGCTCTGCTCGAAGTCGCTCATGTAGTCATCAGCGTGGAAGCTGGCGCCAATGATAGTGGTTTGGAAGTACTCATTGTTCTGCTCGATCTGATCACGCACCATGTCGATGACCTGAGCTTCGGTATAGAGACTAGGGTCTACACCCAGAATCTTGATGTCGGAACCGCCTTTGGCCTTCCAGTAAAACTCACCTGTGAAGCCCTCATGAGCCGCATAGTTCTCGTAGTCTTGAGTGGAAATTACTAGCATCATTGTTCGCTCCTTCGTTATCACAGTATCATTAGTATACTGCAGACCAACAAGATTGTCAACCAAAAAAAAGACCCTAGTGTTAGTAGGGCTTTGTGTTTACATAGTTTCCAGCTCTGTTACACTATAGTCCTCAAACATACTAAGCTCTGCATTATAAAATGCAATAGCTTCTGCTTCGCTTTTAAATGCATAGCTAATAAGTTCCCACTCGCTGGCACTGTTAAGCACTTGCAACACAAACATTATCACTCCTCTTGTTTAAGTGTGTGTAGTATAGCGCAGGCAAGCCAAATTGTCAACTAGTGTGCTAAAGACCCTGTAATGTGTAGGGTCGTTTCTTGGATGTGGCCTGCCCGGAGGGATTCGAACCCCCGACCTACGGATTAGAAGTCCGTTGCTCTATCCAACTGAGCTACGGGCAGATTTGGTGGGCCCACCTGGACTTGAACCAGGGACCAATGGATTATGAGTCCACTGCTCTAACCAACTGAGCTATAGGCCCTAACTTGGTGCTCGGAGCCGGAATCGAACCGGCACGCCTTTCAGCGAGAGATTTTAAGTCTCTTGTGTCTACCTATTTCACCATCCGAGCGAATTCTTACTTTACGATCTCAACTTCGACAAGATCACCTTGTTCATCTTCTTTGTAGATTATACACTCATCAACATCATCTTGCAATGTTTCTCGAGCAATACGTCTAGCCTCTTTGAGGTCTTTGGTGGTATCAATGAGGTCCTCATGACCGTCAGAGTCGACGGCCCAAACTTCGTAGAGTTCCCAGTTCATTTTGAATTAATGTCTTGATTTAGTAGATCGCAGATTCGTTGAGCTAGTTGTTCAGCTTCGTGTCTGTTTTCTCTTGGAATGATCGCTAGTACACGGCCTTTAGGAACTGATTCAAAATCCCTGATAACCACGCACTCGCTGTCTAGATAGTCTTTAGATAGTGAAACCCCGTATCGCATGAATATATTTACACTCGTCTACGATACGGGGCTGTAGTTTAGAACGGAGCGTCTTCCATGTCGGAAGTGTCAGCAACCTTTGCAGTTGCCTTGGCTTTGGCAGGTGCCTTGGCCTTAGTTGCCGGAGCCTTAGTAGCTTTGGCAGGCTTCTCGTCCTTGCGATCGAGATAGTCAGCGATAGCAGCCTGTTCTGCAACGCCAGCAAACTCATCAAGACCTTTGATGAACTTAACAGCTTCGAGCTTGGTCATAGCATCAGGAAGCTCTACGAGAGTGATGTCCTCGTGACCGTGTTTAGCAAGAACTTTGATACGCAGTGTATCATTAGCGAAACGAACCTTGTATTCGCCGTCCAGCTTAGAAGTGCCGCAAACCGTATATTGTTTATCTGTAGCCATTGTGTGTGCCTCTTTGTGTGTTAAAAATTAATGCCTCAGAACCCGTTTCTTCAGCATGTTCTTATTGTAACTTCGAGCTAGCCAAGTGTCAACCTATTTTGGCTAGCTCAAAGCCAATAATTAGTCCAAACGCGAACCAGCGTAGGCTTGGAAACCGTACTTCTGGAACACCTTAGCGGCCGCCTCAGCACCCGCTTCTTTGCAGTCGATGTTCTGCACAGGCAGTCCACTAGGATTCCAAATGCTGAATGCTTTGGTGTAGTCCTGACGAACACCTGCCTCTTTGAGCGCCTTGCCCAATTTGGTATTGCCTTTGACACCGTAGATGTTAACCCAAGCAAAGCCACAAGCGAACTGATCGCGTCCACCCAGTTTGGTCTGGAAGAACAGTTCACCGGCGGTCTGCGCCTCACGGCAAGCTTCAGCAACGATGTCTTTGATTTGTTGGACAGTGTAGTTCATTTCAGCTCCTGTTTTGTTTAACTTAGCCTATAGTATAGCAAACCCTGCCCAAACTGTCAACCATTCTTTCGTGGCTTTTTTGCCACAGTTCTAACCCTGGGATCTTCCGGAGTTCCGAACTCTCGATCTACATAATACTGGATCAAGCGCCGCTGAATCATCGTGATCAGATCGCCGTGATCTTCATCAACTACGAATCTAACAGGGCAATCGCCCCATTTGGCGTTTCGATTAAACTCTGCGAACCAGCGACGGTGGTCTTTGTTATTTGCATCAAAGACTACCCAGGGTCTGCCGAATAACTGTAATTTACTCATGTTTTTCTAACCTTGTTCGAATCCATGTATTTACAATCTTCTCCAGCTCAACAAACTCGTAGTTAGAGTTCTTAGGACGAACACGCATGAGTTGATCGCGTTCGTGCTGGGTGTTCTTTTCACGATTAGTCTTATTCATTCTCTTCTTCCTCGTTTTCTTCTTCCCACTCTGCCATGCTCTCCGAAATACCATACTCTTCGTCGAGCTCTTCACCGATGACGTCACGAACAGTTTTGGATGTTTCGCCACCGTATTCGTAAAACTCGTCATCACCATTGAACCAACGACCCACAAAGGCCATACCGGGCTCATAGTAAGTTGCTTCAACTTCGAAACCCTGCTCTACTAGAGCCTCGTAGACGCCAATAGGAGGGCTCCATGCTGAGTCAAAGCCAAACTCAATGCAGTTGTCTTTGATCACAACATCTTCGGGGTCGTAAGGATCAACATCCCATTTGGTGCCCCAGTGGCTCACGCAGAAGTCATACCAGTTACCAGCACCATACTTCTCTACATTCTCAGCAGTCTTGCGAACCAGTTCAATCTGCTTAGGGTCATCGTCCGAACCCACGCACCCTGCTACAATCTTAAGATCTTCGGGCACAGGGATAACATGGTTACAGAACTTGCCCTCTTTGATTGCTGAAACAAGGGCTTCCATCTTGCTTGAGTCTTCGTGGCTAATAACCACGCGGTTGTTGCACCAATTTGGCATACAGGCTCCTTAGTTGAATTCGTAGAACTTAACACCTGCATCAATGCTCTGCAACTCACGAGCACAACGAGTCAGGAACTGGTAACGAGCTTGGACTTGCGAACGAGGCAGTTCACCATCGCAGGTCAAGTTCTCAGGGCTAAGATCAGCATCGATGCTGTCTGCGATCTTCTGACGATCTTCTGCTTTCAACAGGCTCAGGGGCTTGCTACCAAAGATCTTACCCCAAGAGTTCTTCTGCTCCACATACTTCTCAAGATTTGCAATATTCATCTTCGCTCCTGTGTGTGTTGTTTCAGTATTAGTATTGTAAGCTCAGTTGGAAAACTTGTCAATCACGGCTTTAATAACCCTATCCGCATCAGGGGTATCAGTGACCTGATCGAAGGTTGCGGCGATCATCATCTCATAGACTACACGGGCATCGTGCCCAAAGACCTTGAGAACCACATTGACTTCTTCTTGGGTCTGTGCTACCCAGAGTAGGTCTGCGATTTGGCGCTGGAGAGCGTTCTGAAGTTTGAGTTCCATTATTCGTCCTTGTTGCGATGCTTGGGTTGACGTTGATAGCGAGTCTTAAGTTCTACTCGCTTCTGCTTGAAAGGCGTGTTGGCACAAAAGAGAATGATGTGTTCTCTGTGCTTTTTTGGAGTGGCTTTCTTATTCATCATACGAGTATTATATAGCCAAAAAGAAACCCTGTCAACTGGCGGGCTAACAGGGTGTGGCTTTTTTACAACACTAAGAGTTGATCGTATCGTAGGGATCGTAGGCGTCCTCGCCCTCGTATAGGCTATTGGACTTGACCCACTCGTTGACTATTTCTACAGGACAGTTCAGCTCTCGGGCAATGGTCTTGGGACTCATTCCCTCAATGTAGAGCTGTTCAATGTCGTAGCTCAGTTCTGCCATTTTACTCATCAAATGTTACCTCCGGTAGATATGCTTCAAGGGCCCTGTCAGGAATATAGACCAACAGTTCAAAGATTGCAGTAACGTCCCCATTGTCTAGATCCTTGCGGATCTGTTCAATGACACGATCAATTAGGACTTCGTTCATGCGTACTCCTTGTTCTTAGCGGCTTGGAACTCAAAAGCGTCCTCAATAGTCAAATACTCGTCGTCAGTGCCGTAGAAGCTGACAAACCATTGTGCCTTGCCGTTGACCTGACGCAGGATGTACTCGTACTCCTCACGCTGGTGCTCACGTGCATACTCCTGGAAGTCCTTGAAGCGTTTAGCACCCGTACCTGTCTCGCCGCGATCACGTCCGTAGAAAGTAGTC
>JACCEA011177534.1_pt1 | contig 10024 bp, 15 predicted proteins | sample 7449851 | NCBI WGS metagenome assembly JACCEA01 (sample SAMN15323453, study PRJNA562643) | freshwater metagenome | isolation source: river surface water | place: USA:Blue River Watershed | collected 2017-08-18 | reverse complement strand
GAAACTTGCCCCTAAAGATCTAGCCTATTGTTTTTTAAGACCGCAAGGTGAAGTATTCGGCAATGATGACATTTGCCACGTAGCGTCACCTGACGATTGCGGAGAATTCCACAATGATGACGGTGAGCACAGCGGCAAATATTACGTCAAATATCAATTTTTTGATGATGGAGACTACCTAGATGAAAACGTCTATGTGATCCAATAGTTAGTGCAGCCAAGATGTCCGTTTAAAGGACATCTTATTGGTAACGTATTTCTTGTTGCGACAAAATAGCTGATTATTTGTCTCACAGCATCTGCACGGAAAGCACTTGACAACCTAGCTAAGCATGTTTTTGATCGCCGCTTTTTTCTCACGAATTAAAACGCTGCGAGCTTGAAGACGTTTAGCGATCAATGGGTAGTCATAGCCAGCGGACAAAACGGGACGGTCAGTAGGAAAGAGTCCTCTGGCAGCGTTTTCGGCAATGGCTTCGTACTTAGTGAGATACCGAGAAGTGATCTTGCTCATGATGATTCGATCATCTTTCTCAATGATCGTTTTGCTCTTTTTAGGAGCGTTAGGGTCAAGCACACTAGAGTAGCTGTCACTCAATTCAGCTTTTGCCCCTAACCTCCATAACTCCCAGTTAGGTCTAGCAGCTTTCGTCCAGAGAAGTGTTAATCCTTTGTACAAAACATCGGGTCGAAGGCGCTTACTGACCAATTTCAATTGAGGTTTTTTTTCAAGTTCGGTACCAACACCACCATGATCGGAAATTAGCTTTGAAATTTGTTTGAGCAGATCAGACCGTTTCAACGAGAGTGGGACCGAAAGCAAGAGTGATTCATTCAAGCCCTCTGCATCACGCTCGTTATTGAGATAACTAATGATTGGTTCAGCAATTTCATTCAGCTGCAAATTCAATCCCGCGTTCAAAACACAAATACTATGAACACGTGGCTTCTTGTATGGATTACCGAAGACCTGTAATCCACGCTTGAGCCACCACGAGCGAAAGAAATCGGCACTCACATCACCCAGTAAGTCATACGTCTTTAAGACTTGATCAAAATCTTCTGGCAGCGATGCTGTTTCGCGCTGATTCAGCCCCTTTGTTCGATGCTTGCGAGCCAACTCATAACTTGGACTTAATCGCAAGAACTCGAACATCAGCTGGAATCCAGCAGTTGGTACCACATGCCAGTCTTGCTTACTGAAATCACTACCTCTGAGAACCCATGGGAGCTGTTTTGTAGCCATATTTTGTCAACATATAAGAAGGTGTTTTTATTGTAAGACGAATTAGTTTGTTGAAAGAAATAAAGTACTTACATCAACAAAACGAAAGCAATTCAGCCCAAGTTTGATGTTGATGAATCGCTAGATGAGCACAACTTTAAAACGCTCTGAAAGCAAATCTGAAAGGTATCCGCTATGAAAAACACTAACAACACACCCGCAGCAATTAACTATGTTGCTGCAACTTTGGACAACGCTTCAACTCAAATGCGTGAGCGTATTCAAGATCTCGTGGTTATCCGCGAAGCCTTTGAAACCACTCATCTCGCAAGGAGCAATCAAACACTATACGGTTTGATGACTAACTGCTTGTCGCTCTACCGCGACTTGACTGAGGGCGACAAGTTGAAAGAAAAGAAATTGGGCTTGCAGGACTTCATCAATTTGAAAGGCTATGTATTCAAAGATACATCTCCGCTGAGTCTGAAAGTGATTCGCTGTGTGTTCGGTGAAAAAGATCGTCGCCGCATATCGACTTATCACACTGTTTTGCGTGTTGCGATTGCTGAGAAATGGGCGTTGACAGAAGTAGCAACAAAGATAGCTGAGCGTGGTGGCGTTCAAGAAATTTCTGTGCGCAAAGCAAATGCAATGTCACAAAAAGACAAAGCACTCGCAGCACAAGCAGCGTTACTGACTAAGTCTGTCGCTTCGATTGACAGTCAGCAACTGAAGCAAATGCACAACAGCGAACAAAACGAGCAACATGCTGTTGCTGTCGTCACACAGCATCAAGACGGCACGTTCAGCGTTCACTGCGTTGTACATAGCAACACAGCTGTAAATGCTGCTCTAGCTGCGTACTTCAATGCAAACAAGTCTGAATTGCTAAAAGTTACTGAGCAGCAGCAAGCATCGCTTGGAACAACCACGCAGTCAACTTTGATTGATCAAGCTGTTGCTGCCGCAAACGACATCAATGCAGCAGCTGCTGCCTGATTTCAACAGGGGCGTACTAGTTACGCCCCATCTCAAGATATACAAAGGAATAAAAATGTTTAATGAAAAAGACTTTCTCCCCAAAACTCTTGACGAGTGCGTCATCAGTGATGTCCGTTCAAAGGACATCTTGGCAAGCATCTTGAATGGATCTATGCCCTTCCCCGCTTTCGGCAAGTGCGGCATCTTGCTTCACGGCGATTACGGCACTGGTAAGACAACAACAGCTCGACTATTACCTGAATTAATTGAAGTCAGTCACGGCGGAAGGAATGCACTCTACGATTTCTATGCGTGTGCCCAGGGTATGAATGGCGTCAGCTTGATCAATAAGATTTCTGATCGCACTTCATATATCAGTCTCAACGATAGCGGTCTGCACTACTCTGTTCTTGATGAAGTTGACAACTTGACTGATGCAGCACAAGCATCATTCAAGGCGATCATGGACTGTTATCACGGCATTTTCATAATGACCACGAACGACATTTCAAAAATCGACAAGGGTGTTGTAAATCGAAGTCATGTCATCAACATGCTTGTAGCTCAGTCTCAGAGCTGGCTTCCATTAATCAAGCGAGTCATTACATCAACTGGTGCGACATGCCCACCTGATGCATCTCTGTTGCCCATCATCACATCTTGCAACGGGTCAGGACGTGATATCTTGACTGCTGCAATGAAAATTGCAAGTCAATCTATCCGCAAAGGAGCAACCAATGTCTGATGCTTATGGAATGATCACTCTCGCTAAGTCTACTGACTGCGATATTGACGCTAACGCAATGCTAATTTCACTAAATGACTATGCATGGGCGAATCACAATACTGAATGGGTTTTGAGCGATCAGGAAACGTTTCACATAAGTGAAATGTCACTTCAATATCCAACAGTGTTTAACCTCGTACTACAAGTCAATCCAAATTCACAATGTACAAATAGTGACGATGACGATGACGATGACGATGACGATGACGAAGTTTCTCTTGATGAATTAGTCACCAAGCTCGCATCTCATATGAGCACTGGTTGGATAGAAATTTCAGCGGTCGCTCATGAAAAGAATCGCTATGTCTACTACGAGTGCTTGAAGATTTACTCCACGGGAAAAGGCTTCAGGTCATATAAATTTATTAGCGGCAATGAAACAAAAAAATTCGTTGAAACTAATTAATAAAGCGTCCCATTTCGGGACGCTTTTTTTAGTTCATCAACTCAACTGCATTACGCATCATGGTGGGCGACACCTCGACGTAACGCATTGTTGTTTGTAGGTTTCGATGTCCGAGCAAGTTCTGAAGCACTTTGGGGTTCGTACCGGCTTCAGCAATTTTTGTTGCAAAGAACCTGCGACCTGAATGTGAACTAGCGCCCTCGATCCCTGCATCTTTGTACAAGTAATGAAAGTACTGAGCGAGAGTGTTCGGGCTGAAGCCATCACTTGGATGACGCTGGCTGTAGAACAACGCACGTGATGTATCCGTCTGCGAAACAGATTTGAGATCTTTCAAACGAAAACGAATGCTCAAATAGTTGTGAACTTCATCTTGAAGTTTCTTCGGCAGCAAGACAGTGCGCCCCCGATCGCCCTTCGTCTTGTCTGGGCTTAAGTAGATCTCATCTTTGATTGAACCATCTTCGTTCAACACATCTGCAAGCGTCAAATGTGAAATCTCCCCAACGCGCAGTCCTGCGAGATGACTCATGTACAACATTGCTTTATTGCGTGAAGCGTGACGACGGCTTGAGATGTAGACGAGAACTTTGCGGTACTCGCGGCTTGTGAGAATGCGGGCTTGACTCATTGATGAACTCCAAATATCTAACTATTTATGAGCTCAACGTTATTCCCTTAGAAAAGAAATTCCTAGCCTTTCGCTGCCAATATTTTTCCTGAGTGAAATCAAGTGGTTACGTGATTTCATAATGAAATGCATATTTCATTAGTTAAGTGCACGAAATTTAAGCATTCGATCTTGTCCTTTCAAAGGACGAACTTAAGCATCACCGATCAAGAAATCCAAGCCGATCACGACCTGTGCGTTCTGCCGTATATGGTCCGTGTACGAATGAGTTCATGCGTGTGTGGGGCTGGAAATTAGGTCCTACCTCTACTAGATCAATGAAGCAACGCCACGATTTCGCCATTCCTGTCCCTACACCAAGAATCCAAGCTCTAGCGCTTCCGCTAAGTTCAAGTAACCTAGGTTAAGAAGTGAATGCGTTCGTGCGAGGCTGTTGGATCTGACGCTCTTTAGACATGTTCAGCTTGTTCAAAGTAACTCGATAGTCCCATTCCTATCAAAACGCAACGTATCTAGTCCACAGCTCGTCCACTTATCTAAGTAATTTGAAACAGTTACCAACGAGACAACATTCGTTTCACACAATCTATAAGTACTCTAGAATATTTCTATGAAAGAAATATATTTACGCTTTATCGCTTTGTCTCAAGCGTTGGAAGGTTCATCTTCGCAAGTGTCATCAGTTGATGAAACTGCTAAGCAGTTACTAAAAGTGATTGCATCAAAGCACTCGCAAGACAAAACAATGACAGTGACAGACGCTATGGCGTTAACTGAAATTGCAAGCCCTGCAACTATTCATCGCAAACTTGATGACTTACGTGAAGCTGGTTTGATAGATCAAGTGTTCGCAGAAAATAATCGCAGAACCAAATACCTCGTACCAACAAAAGATGCAGACAAGCACTTTGCGAGCCTTGGCGATGTAATGAAGCAAAGTCTCGCTTCATCTTGAAGCTGCTATCGTTTTGATGTGTAACTAGCGTGTAACTTTTTGCATACATGGCAGTTTTAAGTTTGTGCAGAATTTGCAAATGATCAAACACAATGAATCTACAAGTTATGACGGCTTGCTCATCAAGAGTGCCCTTGCTGTTTTCTGCGCAGTTGCTTACTTCTTTGCGTTCAAATTGAACTTCGTACTCTTTGAGTCATTGAAGTTTTCTGAAGGTGTCAATTGGGTGTTCATTCCAAGCGGACTAAGAATGTTGCTCGTCTTGGTTCTTTTGTACTTTGGCTCAATAGGCATCGCATTAGCATCATGCTTCATCAACTACATGATCGGTAATGAAAATCAGCATTTGTTCAACATAGTTACAGCAATTATTTCTGGCTTCGCACCCTTGATTGCTCGTAAGATTTGCATCGATTTCCTTCAGCTTCAATCTAGCTTGAGTAACCTAACCTCGAAGACACTTTTTCAGCTTTCAGTCGTGTTCTCATTGATCAGTGCATTGCTGCATCAAGTTTGGTTTTATTGGAACGGTGCAACTGAAGATTTCATATCTAGCTCACTGGTGATGGCACTTGGTGATTGGGTTGGAACTGTGCTCGTGCTGGCAACTGCGTCATTGCTACTCAAGCTAAAAACTTCTGTCACCACCAAGAAATAAATCAGAAGTCATTCTGATTTTGATGTCTCTTCTAAAAATTTGATTAAGCCATGGGTCAGTCTGTGTGTTTACAGTTAATGAATGACTGACAAACCACAAAAGCACAAGGTCTCTCTACTAAGAAGCCTAGCTTTCGAAATCATTGACACAGACGAACGCAGAGAACAAACGAAGCAGCTCCTTGATGAGTTGCTCCCTCATCTAGTTGCTGACATAGAGAACAGCTTGCATGATCAAGAAGCAAAACTGTTTTATGAACTGTTCACCGAACAGCGTCGCCCCAAGATTCGTGTCGTTTTAAGACTATTGAAGTTTGAGCATGAGGTGTTGATTCATCTCGATTCAAAGAATGCCATGTTCATCGTTGGCAGCGAACGCACTGGTGAAACTGCAAGCAACGCCTTCAACGCATGTGCAATTGTTCAAACAATGCTGATGCGAGTTCGCTCAGACTAAATTCCGTTTACCTCATACAACGGAATGGCTATCGCAGGCTAGGAATGAAATGGAGCTGGGTTCAAAGTTGAGTCATGTCAAAAGGAAAACACATGTCTCAAATCAACTCGCTCTCAACCTCAGACCTCGCTCAGTTCACTGGCACTGAAAAACTTTATCGCATCACTCGCCGACATGTGTTGACTGATGGAACGAAGTACTTGGCTGAAAAGGGTCGATGCTTCTGGTTGATGGATGCCATTGCGTCATACCTGACACATAGCTATGAAGATCACTTTGCAGTTGCTCGTCTTGTGGTCAATGGATCAAGTGCTGTGCTTTCACTTGATGATGGCAATGACCATGTGTTCGCAACCCAAGCCATTGAGTACACCGATTTCCCTTTGAGCGAAATCAAGTTGTACTGCGCATTTGATGGAACTCATTGGGTGATCATGCTCACATCTGAGTACTGAGACACATCTGACATCACATCCATCACACATGCGGTTTTAGAGATTTCCATAGACCTGAATTAATTCGGAATTAAATGGATTAATTTCAATAATTCATTGAGAAATTCATTGAATTAGTTCGGGTTAAGAAGTGAGTTTTCAGCTCACTTAGTGCTTTCGCAAGCTCATTCGCTATCGCTCATTCGTTTTGCTCAGCACTTATTTTTAATTAAATGATTTATGGACTTCGGTCTTCTTGGTCTTTCTCTACTCATCATTGTTTGGAGCCGTGATCACCCTTCAAAAGCGAAGAGGTGATCAAGGTTTATCTTTGTCCATCGCCATGTGACTGATCAGTTGGAATCAACAATGGATGCTCAGTGAGCATGTCGCTACGCAATGCGTACTTCATTGAAGATCTTGTTTATGGGCATTTTTCGTCCGCTCTTGGCTCTGCTCCTTACCTATACCAACAGCGATTTTTAAAGCATCTTTCAGGTGAAATTTGATGCTATGGCGGACTTTGTTCAAGTTGCTCTTCTTGTTCTGCTTGTTACCAAGCCGATTACCAATACGATGTAGAAAATGTTTTCGTGATTCACGACTCATTTAAGGCATCCCTGCGAGGATAGTTCTACAAAGCGTGTGCTGAACTCACACTCTCTACCGTCACACCACAAATGAGAACGGGGTTTCGGCATTCTTTGAAGCGATGCTTGCTTTTCATTCAGTTAAAAAAGTATTTATGCCTTTCCAATTAAAACGATTATTTTTCCAAATAGTTAAGGCTTGAAATCGGTAGGAATTAATGGAGCGTGGGAGCACATTAATAGCACTCATCAACGAATAAAGGAGTTAAACATGAGTGCATTGAGTTCATTGAAATTGGTCGCAGCAAAGCGCCCCACACAGATGCCAGCTGTACAAGTTCGCAGAAATAAATTAGCTGGAAAGATCCATCATCAAATCAAACTTGCTGAAGCACTAAGCGCTGGCACTACGTATGCACCCACTCGCTTGCGCTCAATACGTGATCGTCACACGGGTGAGACTAAGACAGTTGAGATGCCAATGCATGTGCGTCAGTGGTGGTTCGTCACAGGCAGTGGTTCTGTGGCACTGACCATCAAGTACGGCTCTAAAGTGCTTGAGATTGCACGGGGGAAAAATGCCATTGAAGTTTTAGACGGTGCTCAATTGCTGAAAGCACTCAATCAAGTGAAAGATGCTGTGATCGCTGGAGAACTGGATACTCAGATTGAGTCTGCTGCTAACACTGTAAAAGCCCGATTCAAGAAGTGAAGTCTTGAGCGTCCTGTTACGGGACACTTATGTTGTCCGTTAAAAGGACAAAAGCCCATGTTCTTAAAGTCATGGGCTTTGCCACATCAGTCATGTTCTTTAAGCATGTATTTCTGGATTTTTCCTTGATAAATATATTCCCGCTCAATTTCGATTTCGGTCATATCTTCATCAAGCATCACACAAAAGACAGATAGCAAGTGTTGTGCAGTTTCATTGAACTCCCAAATAATCCAGCACTCAAAGTCATCATCATCATCGGCTGTGTTTTCACCACGAATGCAGAACTTGAGACCATCACGAGCCCATCGCCATTCTTCGTTTGTGAGATCGATGCTGGTGGGTTCGTATTCCATTACTTCAGCAACAGTCAATTTCGCGGCTCTGTGTTGAGTTTGATACTCAAGATCTTGGCGAACTTTTTCCTTTGCCTGTAGTTCTGCCACGAATCCATCAATCCGACTGACCATCGATTTCAACTCAGCAAGTTCTGACAGCACATCTTCCAAAAGTTGCTTCTGTGTCTTCATGTTTAGCCCTTCATAAATACATCTATGAAGATCAATGAAATCACAAATACGCTCAAGACGTTCGTTGCCACTGTCAAAGTCAATGGCACATCAATCAAGACCTCAGTTACTGCTGAGAGTTCAAGTCATGCACGGCTACTGTTGCAACGGCTGTATGGGTCTGGGAATGTCACTAGCTTGAGTGAGTCGTCAAGTGATCCTGAAGAAGCTGGAGCTGGTACTGAGGTTATGGATGCAGGCAATCTTCAAGTGAAAGTACTCGCCGATAAAGCCAAGCAATTCACGCAACAGAAGAAACAGCTTCAAGCTAGGCAGAGCATGGCAAAGGCGCAGGCAAAGATGCGCGATGCCACAAAGCCCATCATTTGAGCGTCCTGATTCGAGACGGTTAACTTGTCCTTTAAACGGACAAAATATCCTTTGACGACTCATTTTGATATGGGTTATAGTTAAACCAACGCATCAAGAACTGGCTGACACCAGTGCCAACCTGCAGTCGTGCAAGGTGGTTCGCCGAATAGGCAGATGAGGCTCAAACGAGCAAACATCCGAAGTCAGCCCGCTCTTGTAGTGGGCTTTTTTATTGTCTGGCTAACATTAATAGCTAGGGGGATATGCACCAGATTGCCACCCCTGACATACGTCGAAGTGGCTAAACAGGAGATGGCATATGCCAAAGCAAAGCAGGAGTGCGATTGACCTCGCATACCGCCCAGAGTCTTACTTTTGGGCAAGAGATAGCAACATCAAGCTGTCGTCAGACATCAAAGGCGCGGAACGGAAAGCTCTTTATGAGAGAGCAATTCAGTCAGGCAATACTGACCTCGCCAACTCATTGATAGCTGCCCCCAATATTTCATACGACGAGCGCACATCACTTGGTCGAATGCATCCAAACTTTATGGGTGGTGAGTACCTGCCTGACCGTGATGGTGAAGAAGTTGAAATCGCACGAATCACGATTGCATCGACAACTCAAGACGTGACTAGCGTTTACGCACGTCGCGGCAAGAACAGGATCTATTACAGAGTTGTTGATGAATACGGGGGTGACACACTCAACAACCCTAAACGCACATCGACCAAACCTTTGACTCTTAAAGAACTCGCCGAATTTTTTCTCAATTCGTGGAGCTTGATTGATTGTCTTGATTGCAACTTTGAAAGCGATGGATATCCACGAGATCAAGTCCATTCGTTCATTGTTGATGCAAGCTCAAACTTCTACGCAGAGTTTGGTGCTTACGTACGGTTTTTAGTTAATGAATGGCTTGACACGAAGGAGGCAGATGATGAGTGATGAGTTGAATGAAGCAAAAATCTGGGAAGCGTTTGAACTATTGATGAAGATGTACGAGAACAAAGTGTTCTCAGAAACAGATCGTCAGCAAGTAACTGAAGCTGGGTTGCGTGACTTCCGCGCACTTCTCAAGAAACGCCTCCTCGATCGTGAGAAAGGCTTGCCCACTGTAGATGAAGTTGATGGCTTGAAGATCTTAGCTCTTGACTTTTTAAACCATACGCCCAATCGACCACCATCTCGTTATGGTGGTGGTCAATTCTGACGTGACTGATTGAGTCCCCCACACTCATCAATGTGGGGATCGCTGATTTAAGGGCAACTTGCAGAGCGATTCATAAAAACTGCTAAAGCGTCTT
>JACCEA010890117.1_pt1 | contig 10024 bp, 11 predicted proteins | sample 7449851 | NCBI WGS metagenome assembly JACCEA01 (sample SAMN15323453, study PRJNA562643) | freshwater metagenome | isolation source: river surface water | place: USA:Blue River Watershed | collected 2017-08-18 | reverse complement strand
GGCAACAACAGCCAGTGGGCTGTGCGCGCGCTGTACGAAATGGGCGCGTTCACCTTCGGCGCGTACTACAACCAGGCCAAGAACTACAGCGCTGGTGTGGCACCGGTGTCGGGCAAGTACAAGGCTGCTCGTTTGGCCGCCATGTACACGATGGGTGCCTCCGAGTTCCACCTGAACGTCGCCCGCGCCAGCTACGGCGAGCAAATGACCTTGGGTTACAACTACAACCTGAGCAAGCGCACCAAGCTGTACGGCTACTACACCGACCACGATCTGAACCGCGACCGTTCGAATGTCGGCGAGTTCTCGTCGTTGGCCTTCGGCGTCCGCCACAACTTCTGATCGGTCTCCGACCAGAAATGCAAAAGCGGCCTTCGGGCCGCTTTTGTTTTGGGGCTCCGCGGTTGAATCGCTCGGCCTGGCGGTGCCAGGCCGGCGTCAAGGGGCGGCGAACAGGTCCCCGTCGCGTTGGGGCGGCGTCAGGCCCAGGTGTCGATAAGTGGCGAGGGTTGCCAATCGGCCGCGGGGCGTGCGGTGCAAGAAGCCTTGCTGGATCAAGTAAGGCTCGATCACGTCTTCGATCGTGTCGCTTGCCTCGCCAATCGCCGCCGCCAGGTTGTCCAGGCCCACGGGGCCGCCATCGAAGCGGTGCACCAAGGCATCCAAGAGCTTGCGGTCCATCAGGTCAAAGCCCTTGGGGTCCACGTCCAGCAAGGCCAGGGCTTGGGATGCGGCGTCTTGCGTGATGCGCCCGTCGCCCTTGACCTCTGCCCAGTCGCGCACGCGACGCAGCAAGCGGTTGGCGATGCGCGGCGTGCCGCGGGCCCGGCGCGCCACTTCGAGCGCGCCTTCGTCGTCGATCGGCGCATTCAGCAGCTGGGCAGAGCGGCGCACGATGCGCTGCAGTTCATCGGCGCTGTAGAACTCCAGGCGCGCCGTGATGCCGAACCGGTCGCGCAAGGGGTTGGTCAACATGCCGGCGCGCGTGGTGGCGCCCACCAAGGTGAAGGGCTGCAGGTCCAACTTGATGGAGCGGGCCGCCGGGCCTTCGCCGATCAAGATGTCGATCTGGAAGTCTTCCAGCGCCGGGTACAGGATCTCTTCCACCACCGGCGACAGTCGATGGATTTCGTCGATGAAGAGAACGTCGTTGCGCTCGAGGCTGGTCAAGATGGCGGCCAGGTCGCGCGGCTTTTCCAGCACGGGCCCCGAGGTTTGGTGCAGGCGCACGCCCAACTCGGTGGCGATGATGTGCGACAAGGTGGTCTTGCCCAGACCCGGAGGCCCGAAGAGCAGCACGTGGTCCAGCGATTCTTGCCGCTTCCGTGCCGCCCCCACGAAGATGTCGAGTTGTTCGCGCACCTTGGCCTGGCCGACATAGTCGTCCAAGCGCTTGGGGCGCAAGGCACGCTCCAAGGCCTCTTCTTTGGGGGACGCGGGTGCGGCAGACACCAGGCGCGGCGCGCTGGCGAAATCGTCGGTCTGGATGGCCATGGGGCTCAGCGAGAAAGGGCCTTGAGGGCGAGCTTGATGCCCTCACTCACGCCAACGTCGGCGGCCAGGCCCTTCAAGGCGAGTTCGGCCTCGCGCTCGTTGTAACCCAGGGCCAGCAGGGCTTGCTGGATGTCGCCGCGCGCGTTGGGCGCGGCACTGGCGGGGGCCAGGGCGTCGCCCAACTTGCCCTTGAGCTCCAGCAGCAACCGCTCGGCCGTTTTCTTGCCGATGCCCGGCACCTTGACCAGGCGCCCTGCCTCTTGCTGGGCCACCGCGGCGCCGAGTTCGGCCACGCTCAAGCCCGACAGCAACGACAGGGCCGTGCGGGGGCCAACCCCTGAGATCTTGATCAACTGGCGAAAGGCCTCGCGCTCGTCGTGGGCCAAGAACCCGAACAGGATCTGCGCGTCCTCGCGGACCACGAAGTGGGTCAGCAGGGTCACGGGCTCGCCCAAGGCGGGCAGCGCGCAAAAGGTGCTCATGGGCACGTCGACCTCGTAGCCCACCCCCTGCACGTCCAGCAGCACCTGGGGCGGCGATTTGCCCGCCACCCGGCCATGGAGCCGACCGATCATGAGCGACCGAACAGGCCCAGGCGCTGCGCTTCCAGGGCCGCCTCGGCGCGGGAGCTGACGTTGAGCTTGCGGTAGATCTGCTTCACGTAGTCGGCGATGGTGTGGCGCGAGAGGCCCAGTTGCACGCCAATCTCGGGCAGGGTGAAGCCCTTGGCCACGCGCAGCAGCACCTCGCTTTCGCGCTCGGTCAGCTGAACATCCGGCATCAGGGACTGCGGCGGCGCGCGTCGGGCCTGTTGCGCGAAGTAGGCGATCACCTTGCGCGCGATGGAGGGGGACAAGGGGGGCTCGCCTTGGCTGATGCGCTGCAGTTGGTCGACGAACAGCTCCCGTGCCTGCTCCTTCAACACGTAACCGAAGGCGCCGGCTTGGAGCGCTGGGAACAGGTGCTCGTCGTCGTCGTGGATGGTGACGATGACCGATTGCGCCTCGGGTTGCTGATCGCGAAGCGCCTCCACCACCGTCACGCCGGAGCCGTCGGGCAAGCCCAGGTCGATCAAGGCCAAGTCGAAGCGCTGGCGCGGGATCACGGCCAGGGCGTCTTGCACGCGGGCGCACTCGGTCACCTGGGCCTGTGCGAACACCTGGTGCACCAACTGACGCAACCATGCGCGGATCTCGCCCAGGTCTTCGAGCAACAGGATGTGATTCATGGAGCCTCCGCCAAACGCTGGCAGCAATGTCTACAAAGGAATGGTCAGGCGGATGACGGTGCCCCAGCCTGCCCCGGACTCGACCAAGCACTGGCCCTGCATCTGCTTGGCGCGGGACTTCATGCTGGCCATGCCATGGCCGCGGTCCAGTCGCCCATCGGCCACCGGAATGCCGCGCCCATTGTCCTGGATGATGATCTGGAAAAAACCATCGCCGACCGTGCAACGCACCACGCATCGGCTGGCTTCGCTGTGTTTGATGGTGTTGGAGATCGCTTCTCGCAAGATGCGGGTGGTTTGCACGTAGGTGCGCGCAGGCAGCGTGTGCACCACGTCGTCCTCCAGGGGCAGCCAATCGGCTTCCACGTTGGCCTGGCCCAAGCGCATCACCACCTCGGCGCGCCAGTCGCCGATCGCGTCCATCAAGAACACCGGCTTGCCTGTCAGGCCGCGCACGGACAGTCGCATTTCTTCAAGGGCTTCACGCGCCAGCGTGGAAATGCGTTCGCTTTCGCTGGTGTGCACGATGGTCAACAGCTTGGCGCCCAGGTCGTCGTGCAGGTCGCTGGCGATGCGCTTGCGCTCGCGTTCGGTCACTTGATCGAGGCGCTGCTCGGCCTGCTGCTGGTGGAAGCGCTCGGCCTCCGCCAGGCGTTCTTGCATGCGGTGTTCCAACTGAACCAGTTGTCGCTCGAGTTGGTGCCGTGCGCCGGCGTACGTCAGCAAGAGCGACACCCCTTGAAGGATCATCAGCAGTGCCGTCAAGCTGGGCCAACTGGGCACCTCGTGCCACACGCGTTGCAGGGTGTGCAGGGTCACGCTGATCAGCAGCAAGGCCGGCAGGCCCACCGTTCGGGCGTGGTGCCACCAAGCGGCGGCGCCCTGGCCCAGCGGGCTGCGTCGCATCCACAGCAGCCAGCCTGCGACAGCCGTCAACTCGGCGGCCAGCACCAACCAGGGCGCCAGGCGCACGGCGTCGCCGGAAAGGCCCATCAAGGCCACCAACGGCAGCGCCAGGGCCTGGGCGGGCAAAAGCACGTCGATTCCCGGGTGTTGCAGTCCCGATTCGCGCAGCCCCAGCAGGGCGACCGCGCCGCCGATGGCGCTCATCAAGGCGATTTCGTAGGCCAGCCAATGGGCAGGGCGGATCCAGGCGCCGCCCACGTTCAGCACCATCAGGTACCAAGTGAGCATGGCCAACGCCAAGAGCACGAGCCGGCGCTCCCATCGGTGCAAGAGCGCCAGCAGGGCCAAGGCCAGCGCCAAGCCCGGCAGCAGGGTGGTGACCGCGTTCGCCAAGCCATCTTGGACGGCGCCCCATCCTGCGCTCAGCGACTGGGCTTGCGCCGCGCCGCAGCCGGTCAACGCCCCCAGCGCGGCAGCGGCGCGGCGCTGGACACGTGCAGGGGCAGGGTGGGGCAAGGGCATGGCCGGGGATTGTGCAGGAGGGGGCGAGAATGGCCGACCGGCCAGACGACCCCGAGCCCCCGTGATCCTGACGCACCAATTCGACGACATCGACAACCGACAACTGGCCCACGTGTGCGGCGAACTGGACGCGCACCTGAGCGCCGTGGCGAGCCGATTGGGCGTGCGCGTGTTGCGGCGCGGCGAGCAGTTCCGCATCGAAGGCCCCGCAGCCCAAGCCCGCCGCGCGGCGGCGGCCTTGGACCAACTGCGGGCCTTGGCCTCGCAGCCCATCGCCGCGCAGGCGGTGGAGCTCATCTTGGTGCAAGCGGCGGCGGGCCTGGACCTGCCGCAAGGGGGGCCAGCGGCCGCCCCCACAGAGCTCAAACTGCACACACGTCGCCACGACTTGGCCGCTCGCACCACGAACCAGCAGCGCTACCTGCAGCAGATCTTGTCCCACGACCTGACCCTGGGTGTGGGACCGGCCGGCACGGGCAAGACCTACCTGGCGGTGGCCTGTGCGGTTGACGCGCTGGAGCGGCACCAAGTGCAACGCATCGTCCTGACCCGGCCTGCGGTGGAGGCGGGCGAGCGTTTGGGCTTCTTGCCAGGCGACTTGGCGCAGAAAGTCGATCCTTACCTGCGGCCGCTCTTTGACGCCCTGTTCGACCTGATGGGCTTCGACAAGGTGGCCAAGGCCCAGGAGAAGGGCTTGCTGGAGGTGGCACCCCTGGCTTTCATGCGCGGCCGGACCCTGAACCACGCCTTCGTCATCTTGGACGAGGCGCAGAACACGACCCCCGAGCAGATGAAGATGTTCCTGACCCGCATTGGCTTTGGCAGCCGTGCCGTGGTCACCGGGGACACGAGCCAGATCGACTTGCCCCGCGGTGCCACCAGTGGTTTGGTCGATGCCTTGCAAGTGTTGGATGGTGTGGAGGGCGTCGCCACCACGCGCTTCACCCGCGCCGACGTGGTTCGCCATCCCCTGGTGGGGCGCATCGTCGAGGCCTACGACCGCCGTGCGGCCGCGACGGGAGGTCGCCAGTGACATCGCGCGCCAAACCCAGCTTGAGCCTGTCGCTGCAGTTCGCCGATGCGCGCCATCGGGCGCAATTGCCCCGGCACAAGGTGGCCCGGTGGATTCGGCAGGCTTTGGATTGCGACGGAGAGATCACCGTGCGCGTGGTCGGCGCCGAGGAGGGTCGGGAATTGAACCGGAGCTACCGCGCCAAGGACTACGCCACCAACGTGTTGACCTTCGACTACAGCGACGCTCCCGTGGTGGTGGCCGATTTGGTGCTGTGTGCCGAGGTGGTTGAGCGCGAGGCCGCCGAACAAGGCAAAGACCTCCAAGCCCATTACGCGCACTTGCTGGTCCATGGGACCTTGCATGCGCAGGGGTGGGACCACGAGGACCCCGTCGAGGCCGAGGCCATGGAGGCCCGCGAAACCGCCTTGCTGCGCGACCTGGGTTTTGCCGATCCCTACCTGGACGCCTAGCAGTCCGCTCAGCCGCGCGAACTGATGTAGCGCTTGCGACGGAACACCCAGGCCAAGCCCAGGGCCACGGCCCCCATCAGGCCCAGCGCCACCCAGATGCCTGTGGCGCTGTGGATCAAGGGCAGGGAGTCGAAGTTCATGCCGAAGATGCCCGTGATCAGGTTCAGCGGCAGGAACACGGCGGTCAGGGCCGTCAAGACGCGCATGATGTTGTTCGTGCGGTGGCCCAGCGCGGCGTAATGCATCTGCACCGCGCTCTCGGTGGTGGCCCCCAGGCGGTGGGCGTGGCCCAGCACGCGCTCGATGTGCTCGATGACGTCGCGGGCCCGCACGCGAAGGCTGTCGCGTTCGGCCTGCGACTCGGTGCTGGGCCATTCGGCCAAGGCATCGAGCCACTCTTGCACGGCCGCGCGCTGGTCTTCGCACAAGTCTTCCAATTTGTGCAGGCTGCTGCGCGCCACGAGCAGGCGAGGCCAGTCTTCAAAGGGGCGGTGGGTGTCCAGCAACGCCTGCTGCAGGTCGCCGTGGTGGCGCGTGAGCAGGCGGCGCAGCTCCAGGTAGCTGTCCACCATGTGGTTCAGCATGCGCAGCATCAACTCGTCGGGGTTGGCTGGCAAGCGGTGCTGACCCTCTTGGCTGGACACCAGGGTCGGCAGGCGTTGCGTGAAGTGCTCTCGCACCGGGCAGTCGTTGGGGTGAACGCTCAAGACCACGCGGGGATACACGGCGAAGCCCACGGCCTGCGTGTCCAGCCGGTCCACGTCGGCATGGGCCCCCAAGCGACGCAACACCAACAGGTCGTAAGCCTGTGTGTAATCGAAGTGCGAGGGAAGGTCCTCGTTCAGCATGTCGCTGACGTGGAGCTCCAACAGGGGAGCGCCACTCCAGTGGGCCAGTCGGGCCTGGATCTCGGCGAAATGGTCCCGCAGCTCCTGCCGCGCCACCGCCAGCCACACGAATCCCTGGGGCGGCAGGTCCAGCGGCAAAGCCGCCAGGGGTTCGATGCGGTCGTGGAGGTGCCAGGCCTGCATGGGCTCAGGCGCCCCGGAGCAGGCGCGCCGCCTCCAGGGCGTGGTAGGTCAGGATGGCGTCGGCGCCGGCGCGCTTGAAGCCCAACAGCGTCTCCATCATCACCGCGTCGTGGTCCAGCCATCCCTGGGCGGCGGCGGCCTTGAGCATCGCGTACTCGCCGCTGACTTGGTAGGCGAAGGTGGGGCGCCTGAAGGCTTGTTTCACCCGGTGCACGATGTCCAGGTACGCCACCCCTGGCTTGACCATCACCATGTCGGCGCCTTCGGCGATGTCCATGGCGACCTCGTGCAAGGCCTCGTCGCCGTTGCCCGGGTCCATTTGGTAGGTCTTCTTGTCGGCCTTGCCCAGGTTGGTGGCCGATCCCACGGCATCGCGAAACGGCCCGTAGTAGGCGCTGGCGTACTTGGCGCTGTACGCCAGGATCCGGGTGTGAATCTGCCCCGCTGCTTCGAGGGCCTGACGGATCGCGCCGATGCGACCGTCCATCATGTCGCTCGGGGCAACGACGTCGACCCCAGCTTCGGCTTGGACGACCGCCTGCTGGGCGAGGATGCCCACCGTCTCGTCGTTCAAGATGCGGCCTTGCGCATCGATCACCCCGTCTTGGCCGTGCGAGGTGTAGGGGTCGAGGGCGACGTCGGTGATCAGCACCAGATCCGGCAATGCCGACTTCAGGGCGCGCACCACGCGAGGCACCAAGCCGTCCGGGTTGAGGGCCTCGCGTCCTTCGGGGTCCTTCCGATCGGCTTGGATCACGGGGAATAAGGCCAGGGCCCGGATGCCCAGGCGGTGGGCCTCTTCGGCTTGGGGCAACAGGCGGTCCAAACTGACGCGGGCCACGCCGGGCATCGACGGCACCGGGTCGGTCAAGCCTTGCCCCTCTTGAACGAAAACGGGGAGGATCAGGTCGTGCGCGTGCAGGCGGTGCTCGCGCACCAGGTCGCGCGTGGCGCTGTCACGGCGCAAGCGGCGCGGCCGACCGGCGGGGAACGGGGCGAACAAAGTCATCCAAGGCACCCAAAGGCTGTCAATAAATTCGCGTCAAGGCTTGCCAGGTCGCGGGGGCCCGGGCTAGACTGGACGCCGAATGGTAGCCGCGAGGCCTCCGTTCCCTGCTTTTCCTCCCTGAGCAGGAGCCTTGTGTGATGACAGCATCAAGGCTTTCCGCCCCGGCCCTGGCCGGGGCATTTTTTTGTGCCGCGCGCGGACGGGTGGGCGGCACGGCTCGCCTCCCATAATTCGGCCATGCTCTGGCTCAAAGCCTTCCACATCGTGTTCGTGGCCGCGTGGTTCGCTGGCCTGTTCTACCTGCCGCGGCTCTTCGTCAACCTGGCGATGGTCCCTGCGAGCAGCCACGCCGAGCGAGAGCGTCTGCTGGTGATGGCGCGCAAGCTCTACCGTTTCAGCAGCCTGTTGATGGTGCCCGCGCTGGTGCTGGGCATTGCGATGCTGGCGCAGAACTGGCAGGGCTACTTGCACGGGATGGCTTGGATGTGGGTCAAGCTCTTGCTGGTGGTCGCGGTGGTGGGCTACCACCACGCTTGCGGGCGCTTGCTGGCCAGTTTTGAGCGGTTGGCCAACCGCCGCAGTCACCGCTGGTTCCGGGTGTTCAACGAGGTGTCGGTGCTGATGTTCGCTGCCATCGTGGTCTTGGTGGTGGTCCGCCCGTTTTGACCGCCACCGCCCGCTCCAGTTCCCTGTGGCTTTGGGTCGGCTACGGGGTGCTGGTGACCTACGCCAGCTTGTACCCCTTTGCGCCTTGGTCCTGGCCGGGGGCGCTCCCCGTCAGGGGCCTTTTTGAATTGCCCTGGCCTCACTACTGGGGGCGCTTGGACATCTGGGCCAACGCGGTGGGGTACGTGCCCTTGGGCGTCTTGGGGGTGGTCGTCGCTTGGCGGCATGGGCGGGGCGCTGGGTGGGCGGCCTTCTGGGGCGGAGTCATGCCTTCGCTATTGGCCTACACCCTCGAGGTGCTGCAGCATTTCCTGCCCAATCGCGTGCCTTCCTTGGCCGATTGGGCCCTGAACAGTGTCGGCGCCTGGCTTGGCGTTGGGATGGCGGGTGCCCTGATTGCGAGTGGCCACTTGCGACGGGCCACGCAATGGCGAGAGCGGTGGTTTCATCCCCACGCCGCTGGCGCATTGGCCTTGCTGGCGTGTTGGCCCTTGGGCTTGTTGTTCCCGGCGCCGGTGCCGCTGGCCCAAGGCCAATTCCTGCCTGAAGCCTACGGCGCGTTGCGCGCAGCGGTGGAGGCCAGCGCCTGGGCGCAATGGCCCGAATGGCCGCAGTTGCGCAGTTCGGGGCTGCTGGACTTCAGTGCGACCGCCTTGGGTTTGATGGCCCCTTGCAGCTTGGTGTTGGCCTCGGCGCGTGGGGGCTGGCACCGAGGCCTGCTGATCGTGGGCGCTCTCTTGGTGGGCGTGGGCGTGAGCAGTTTGGCGGCGGCGCTGGGCTTCGGTCCCGACAAGGCTTGGAGTTGGACCACGCCGCAGACCGTGCCCGCCCTGGCGGTTGCGACCGGGATGGCCTTGACGCTGGCATGGCTGCCGGGCCGGTGGAATGCGGTGCTGGCGCTCGTCTGGCTGACCTTGCTGCTGGCCGTGACCAACCTGCTGCCCAATAACCCTTACTTGGATGCCAGCCATGACGCTTGGCTGGGCGGCACCCAGATTCGCCTCTATGGCCTGTTGCAGTGGATCGGGCGTCTTTGGCCCGTGTTGGCCTTGGCCTGGTTGGTCGCCAGTTTGGCGCGGCGGGAAACCTAAAATCATGGGTTTGGGAGCCCGCGCGACATGAGCTACTACGAGCGCCACATCTTTTTTTGCTTGAACGAGCGAGCCCCGGGTGAGGCGAGTTGTTCTCAGCACGGCGCCGAGGCCGCGTTCGCCCATTGCAAGCAGCGCGTGAAGGCGGAAGGATTGGCCGGCCCCGGTGGCGTTCGGGTGAACCGCGCAGGCTGTTTGGATCGGTGCGCGGGCGGCCCTGTCGCCGTCGTGTACCCCGAGGCCGTTTGGTACACCTTTGTCGATGCCAGCGATATCGATGAGATCGTCACGTCGCACTTGAAAGGCGGCCAAGTGGTGGATCGCTTGGTGCTGGCGCCCGAGGTGGGGCGTTGAACGCTGGAACGCGTCGCCTGAGTTGGGCAGGGCCCGCTGGGCCGCTCGAAGTGGCCATTGACGAGCCCGCCGGCCCGGCGCTCGGCATTGCCCTGGTGCTGCACCCGCTTCCCACCCATGGTGGAACGATGGACAACAAGGTGGTGCAGACCTTGGCTCGCGGTGCGGTCGCGCTGGGTTTGCGCGCCGTTCGGTTCAACTTTCGTGGGGTGGGGGCTTCGGCGGGCGCGTTCGACGG
>JACCEA010125651.1_pt1 | contig 10024 bp, 14 predicted proteins | sample 7449851 | NCBI WGS metagenome assembly JACCEA01 (sample SAMN15323453, study PRJNA562643) | freshwater metagenome | isolation source: river surface water | place: USA:Blue River Watershed | collected 2017-08-18 | reverse complement strand
GCTGGTTCACGTTATTGCAGCAGGCGTATTTTTGGTACTGGGTATCACGACCCTCGCCATACCAAAGCTAGTTTAGGCGGGGCAAAAACTGAACGCTAACCCTACAAGCAGTTGTTGTGCTTCTTCCAGATTTCTTCGTGCCCCATCGCCTTCGCAAATTCGGGAACGACACAACGGGCCTGCTCGGCCGCGGACTTTGTCGGTGTAACAACCACAGCAGACTCAGCCTGTAAAACAGCATTCTCTATAGGTGCGATGCGAACGCCGTATAGATGAGGACCCAGCAGCACCAACCCTAAGAGTAGTGCGACGAGGGGAATGGCCTCGAAGAGTGACGGTGGATTGGACTGCTGCCGCTCACAAGCCTGGCCAGGACACAGCTGAGCCTTTTGTGGGGAAATTCGGTTGTAAATCCAACAGCCTATACAGATGCCGAAGGCTGTCTCAAAAAACAAAAAGATCAGACACAGAAGACAGGTCAAAAGGTTCAGAGGCCCCACGACTCCCTTGAAAACCACGAGGTATGTCACCACCAAGGCCAAACCAAGCCCAATTGACCAGGCAAAACGCTTCTGAGGCGCACCTACCCACTCAGGCTGCTGATGACGAACCAACCACTGGCCCATCACCAGGCTCGGTGCAAACCTTGGATTCAACAGAAGTCGTACGATAAAGTCCGTCAGAAAGGCGACTACAAAAACACGCGTCGGACCGAAGTTGCCTGTTAACCAGGCATTCATAAAGGCAATCATGGCAAAGAGGAACAGAAGACCAGCACCGGCTCTGACGGCTCTCTCATTCAAAACTGGCACCGAGAATTCGGGCCGTTTCTCACCAAAGGCAAATATCGAATTAGGCATGATCAAGTCCCGTTAGTGCTTTGACTGGGCACCCGCTGCCCGTGCATTCGCGTCCAGACCGCCCTTGGCCTTCCACTCCTCAAAGCCACCCTGCAGAATTTTGACGTTGTCGTATCCAGCGAGGCGCAGCGCAAGGCCGGCCTGGGCACTCAGACTGCCGGTGTTGCAGTAGATCAAGACCATCTTGTCTTTGGGGATCTTGGAACGCTGCTCGAGCACCTTGCGCCATTCAATGTTGACGGCACCAGGAATGTGAGCCTTGGAGAACTGACCTGCATCCCGGGCGTCGATCACCATCATCTTGGAATACTCAGCGCGGGGAATCTGCTCTGCAAAGATCACCGCACCACCGTAGTCAATAAATTCTAGATACCCAGAGATCTCGTCGATCAGGACGGCCTTGGAATCCGCCATCGCGGGGGTACTGATCGCCATGGCCGCCGCCACTAATACTTGTACGAATTTCATATCCCAATCTTACGGGTTGGCTTCGAAGTCTACAAACACACGGTTCATATTGGCCCGGTGCAGCTCAGAAAAATTCTGGAGATGCATAAATTGCTTGGGCTTGGCGAACTTGTCCAAGGTCTCGCCAATGGAATCCATATTGCGAGCAGCTGCCCCGACATTCTTGATCAAGAAATCGTAGTAATCACCAGTCTCAAGCTTGGCATGAGCCAGATCGGTCACCCGTCCGTGACCAGGAACGATGTACTTGGGGCTAAGACTGACCAACCGTTGAAAGGCAGCCTGCGCCTTACGAACATTGGATTGAGGTAAGACACCCAGGACTCGGTCGACGTAGACAAGGTCGCCGGTAAACACGACCGAAGCGTCTGGCAGATAGATCATCGTGTCACCTGGGTAATGAGCGTTGGTCTCAATCCACTGAATCCGAACCCCATCAATCGTCAAGGCCTTCTCTGGTGCAGGGTGAACCTGGTCGGCCTGCAAGGCACCCGTGCCCTTCAACTGCTGCCCAATAAACCGCTCAAGGCCCTGAAGCTGCTGCTGAAAGACCGCCTTCTGAGTCTCAACCGTATTGGCCATGGCCTGAACCTCGGCCCCTCGCTTAGCAAAGTAACTATTGCCCAGCCAGCGGTGGTCCTGTGACCCGGTGTTGAGTACCCAACGAATGGGCTTGGGCGTGACGTCTCTCACGGCCTTCTCCAGCATGGCCGCGCTGTGAGCGCTCGCGCCACTGTCAATCAAGATCACACCAGTCGGTGTGACGATGAATCCGTAGTTGGCATTGAGACCAGCATTGGCCTCGCTTCGCTGCCCCAAGGGTCCGACGATGGCGTAGACGCTCTCAGTCACCAGCTGGGCCTTGGGTCGATAGGTAGGCTCATTGGCCTGAGTCACCTGAAGAGCTAGGAAGGGCGTCAGCAAAGCCAGCTTCAAGTAGGTGCGCTTCATACTCATCATCGTTTTAGTCTCTTCTCTTCTATTCAAGCAGTTGGGTAACGCTCCGGCAAATCTGCGATGCCGCAGTTCTACGTGGTGTCGAGGTTTAACTACTAGATAGCTTAACGCGTCACAAATGTTCGCACCGTCAAAAAGCTCTGCACCCCGCAGAAAGCAGAGCTGGATGAGACCGTGCCTAGGGTGGCAAGCCAACCCAGCATTGGGGACGCCAAGGTCGGCGATCTGGTCGGCATCCGAGTTTACAAATTTCGCATGGGCCAACTGCTGTGTCTGCTGGCCTATCGGATGTTGGATGGGGCCACCATCAAGCTCCTCATGGTCGGTCCCCACGAAAACTTCTATCGGGACCTCAAGCGCAGCGACCATTAATTGGACACTACGCTGATTGCACCCTGGCCAGTGCACGAGACAAGGCGGAGCTGTTTTCGTATCCGGCCACCCGGGCTGCCTCCTTGAGTCCTCGCCCCAACTCCACAGCTCGCCTGGCCAAGGCCAGTCGGATGGCTGCCAAATACTTTCCTGGCGGCTTGCGCATCGTCTGATGAAACTTGGTGGCAAAGGCCGTTCGCGACATACCGGCCTCTTTGGCGAGGAGCTCTAGGTCCCACTTAAAGGCCGGACACTGGTGCATCGCCACCAGTGCCTTGGCGATCCGGGGATCAGCCAGACCATTAAAGAGGCCACCGCCCTGCGTATTGGGATGCGCTACGAGGTAGCGCAATAAACCAATAAACAGGATGTCGCCTGCGCGGTTCAGCAATGCTGGACGCCCGCAGCGCGGCGCATCCAATTCCGATTCAATCATCGCCACCGCCAGTCTGAGCGAGGGCTCATCGTCGGCGAGTGAGACGATTCGTGGCTGTGAGAACTCCTCCAAAAACAAGGCGGCGACCGGTCCTGTCAATTGCACCCGTGCGGCCAACAGACGACGGGGATCCTTGCTGGTGAATCGGTGAAAGACATAGGGCCGGCTGGCATGAATGGCGAGCAGCGCCGGGGAGTGAATCTTTTGCTGCACGCCGTCGACCTTGAGCTCTGCGCATCCGCGCGTCAGAAAGAACAGTTTTAGATCGGTGTGGTTATCCCCGCTGGGTGCTCCCTCTATGCGGGGCTCTGAGACCAGACCCAGGCTTACCAAGGGCGCCAAACCCTCCAGAAGTGCGGACAGGCGATCGAGTTTGGTGTCAGTCATTTTGAACGAATAGCAAATATTTATGAATTTTTGTTTGCCAATAGTACGACATACTCATGCCTCAACGTCACCACCTCAAAAATTATTTCTATTTGGAGCTCGCATGACCACCTCAGCACTCACACCCCGTCTGCCCGTCCCAGCCCTTAGCGTTCCCACGGTCAATGGGCAGACATTCGTCTTGGGAGAAAACCCAGGCCAACGCTTCGATCTGATCGTGGCCTACCGCGGCCTGCACTGCCCCATTTGCGCGAAGTACCTCATTGAACTGGAGCGTCTGGTGCCCGAGTTTAAGAGCCGCGGCGTAGAGGTGCTGGCCCTTAGCAGTGACACGGCTGAGCGGGCCAAGGCCATGGCTGACAAGATTGGTGCGACCCACCTTCGGCTTGGCTACGGCCTGAGTTTGCAGATAGCCCGACAGTGGGGCCTCTACATCAGCACAACCCGTGGGCAGACCTCCATCGGCATCGAAGAGCCCGCACTCTTTAGTGAGCCAGGCGTGTTTATTGTTCGACCGGATGGCACGCTTTACTACGGTTCCACACAGACCATGCCCTTCGCCCGCCCCTCTTTCCAGGATCTGCTCGGTGCCATTGACTTCGCCATCGCCAAGGACTATCCGGCTCGCGGCGAATACACAGGCCTTCTTCCTACTGAGCGGTCATAACCATGAAGATCCTGATCCTCGGAGCCGGCGGAATTGGCGGTTATTTTGGCGCCCATCTCATTCGAGCCGGTGCCGACATCACCTACCTGGTCCGCGACAAGCGTAAGGCACTGCTGGACGCCAATGGGCTGACCATTCAGACGCCGACCGAGGCCTTTGTGGTTCAGCCTCAGACCATCACAGCTTCGTCAGCCCAGCCAATATATGACCTCATCATTCTGGCGCCAAAGTCATACGACCTTGAAGATGCCATGCGCTCTTTGCATGGTGCACTCGGATATGGACTGGTCTTGCCCCTGCTTAATGGGCTTGACCATCTAGATCTGCTGGATCGTCAGCTTGGACGTGAGCGGGTCCTAGGCGGGGTGGCCCATATTGCCGCCACCATGTCTGCAGATGGCAGTGTTCGCAGGCTGACTGACCTGCATCGCCTGACCGTCGGGCCACGGCATAACTTGCAGCGTGACATCGCCCATGCGTTCTGGAGCCTCTGTCAGAAAACGCCCTTTGAGAGCGTGCTAACGGATGACATTGAGCAGGCACTCTGGGACAAGTGGGTGTTCTTGGCCACTCTCGCCGGTATGACAACGCTCTGTCGGGGCTCCGTTGGGCAGATCGTCGCCACCGACTATGGCCTACAGGTAACAACCAGTCTTTATCAGGAATGTCTGGCCATTGCGAAGCGCTCTGGCCACGCGATTGCGGCCGAGACCTCTGACAAGGCCCTGGCAATCCTCACAGCCAAAGGATCGAGCTTCACAGCCTCCATGCTAAGAGACCTTCAAGCAGGGCAGCCCACCGAGCACGACCACATTTTGGGTGCAATGGTTCGAAGGGGCCTCGCGCTTAATTGCCTGAGCCCACTGATGATGCTGGCCCATACCCACCTGCAGGTGCAGGCTAGCGGTCGTAACTGAGGAGGAGTGGCGGCCCAGCAAGGGTCGCTTCGCTAGCTTGCTGGGGTCAAAGTAAATCAAATTTTGGTGGTGTCGGGGATTCAAACCACACCATGCGAGCTTTATTGCCCGAGCCTCCAGCCGAGCTACAGTCATAGGGATGAATGCGAACCGTCACAGCGCACACTATTTTTGGACTGTTTGCAGCCACAGAAATACACAGTCTCTGTCTCGGTTGCGTGAAGAGCCTTGGGCGTAAATTCGCTTCCGTTATGGCTACCATCACAAAAGGGTTGATTTTTACTTTTGCCGCAGGAGCACCAGTAATAGGTTTTCCCAGCGACAACCTCAACGGCATAAGGCGATTTTTGTGCAACGGTTGGTTTCATGTTCCATCCTCGGCTTTTTGAACTTTAAGGCCTAGGCGCGCTGTGCCGCTCTACTGTCAAGGCTCCACTTACCGGCACCTGCCGATGCCAACACCAAAAGTCCACCAATGACTGCGATGTTTTTGAAAAACATCAATTGCTGCACAAAGGTCTGCTCGGAAGGAACTGCCCAAAACGCATGTCCCGCTAGACTTGCTAAAAAGGTAAAGCCAGCCAGAGCGAATGCGGTATGGCGCGTTTTGTAGCCCATTAGTAAAGCGACACTTCCAAGCACTTCAATTGCAATCGTCGCAAGAACCGCAGCGGGAGCCATCGGAATACCGAGCGAGCCAAAGTAGCCCACGGTGCCCTCAAAGCCAAACAGCTTGGAGATACCGGCAGGCAGAAATAGCGCCACAAAAAGAAGTCGGCCCAGAAACTCGATGGGAGCGGAGGGATTTTTCATGATGATTTCCTTTCAGAGTAAACACAAATTAAGTTAGGTTGAATTCGCAATGGCGAGTGCCCAGATCAATGAAAGGCATAACCATCCATCGCAATCACTTGATAGCTAATACCCCGATAAAAAGCTTCAGGCCGCGCATCTCTGCCTGCAGCTCCCAGGGCCGTGAACAAAGGCAACAGGTGTTCGTCACGAGGGTGTGCGAGCGCGCCTGTAGGCTCACGGCTGCGGTAGTTCAGCAGGGAATCGGTGTCGTGCGCGACCATGCGGCCATGTATCCAATCCGCGAACTGCCATACATACTCGGGCGTATGAGACTGCTCCGACGTGCGCAGACGCTGAAAGTCACGCAGGTTGTGGGTGACATTCCCCGAGGCCAGAATCAGAAACCCTCGCTTTTCAAGCGGTGCCAAAGCCTGGCCCACACGGTAAGCATATTGGGGTCCGCCGTGATGCTGCACCGAGATCGGCACGATGGGTATATCAGCATTAGGGAACATCTGACGCAGTGGTACCCAGGCGCCGTGGTCCAGGCCGCGCTCGACATCCGTCTCTGTTGACAAGCCTGCAGCAGCCAATGCCGCCACTACCAGTCTCGCAGACTCCGGGCAGCCGGTGGCCGGATATTGGATCTCGTGGAGTCGCGAATCAAACCCGCCGAAGTCATGAAGAGTATCGAATTTGCTTGCCGTACCAACCGTCGGAACCCAGGTTTCCCAGTGCGGGCTTAGCACGATCACAGCACGCGGTGTATCAAGGCGCGCTGCCAGAGTGCTCATGGCCGCGCCAGCAGCACCAGGCTGCAAGGCAAACATGGGCGAGCCATGTGGAACGAAGAGTACAGAGCGAATTGAATTCATGAGATGGAACTCTAAGGGGCTCAGTGAAGATAAAAAACCACCCAATCAGCATTTATTTGTTCCATAATTAGCAACAATGGACAAACTCAATGCAATGCAAACTTTTGTGCGGGTAACAGAAGCCGGCAGTTTTATCGCTGTGGCTAACCAGCTACAGGTCGCCCGCTCGGCGGTGACCCGCCAAATCGCCTCGCTTGAGACACTTCTTGGCACCAAGTTAATCACGCGCAGTACCCGCAGTCTCACGCTTACTGCCGCAGGCGCAGCGTATCTCGAGAAATGCCGGGTAATTCTGAATATGGTGGATGCGGCTGAGTCCAGCCTTAATGAAGAAAAAACCGTGCCCCGAGGCCGAATAAGGCTTGGACTCCCACTTAGTTATGGGTTGCAAGAACTAACCCCCACGCTCCTAGAGTTTGCCAAAGCACACCCATTTATTGAGCTTGTAATGGACTTATCCGATCAGCGTGCCAACCTGATTGAAGAAGGCCTGGATCTATCGATTCGCATTACCTCGGATCTACAGCCCCGAGACATCGTACGTAAGCTCGGAGAGTGTCGACTGCTTACCCTCGCGTCTCCCGCCTACCTGAAGGCGCACGGTGAGCTGCGCCACCCCAATGATCTCCAGCGCCATGAATGTTTGATCTATTCGAGCGACAGTACCATTAACACCTGGCCGTATCGGGAGGGTGAGAGGCGGCTGCAGGTGGCGGTGCGCGGGCGCATTGTTGCTAACAACGGCATCGCACTTGCCGAGGCGGCCGCCCGGGGTATGGGCATTGCGCGCCAGCCTGATTTCATTGCATCGCCCTACCTTGCGAGGAGAAAAGTTCGGTCAATACTCGAGAGTTTTGAGGCGGAACCACTAGGGATCTATGCGGTGCTGCCGAGCAACCGGTATGTGCCGTACCGGGTGAGAGTACTAATTGATTATCTAGCACAGCGATTGGCTGTGAACGCTCGAACAGCTCCCCGAGAAAAACGGAGGAATTACCCTTCAACACCCGCCAAACACGCCCTCTAGCAAAACTCTCTCTCACTAGGCGTACTGTTTAGCCGGTTCGAATCCTGTGGCGGCCCCGAAGGGGTAGCTCCGCTAACTTGCTGAGATCAAATAAATATCCCCGTCCCGCTAGCCCAAAAGATCGACACCGATTAGCCGGACCAAGTAGGCAAAACCCACCAAACACACAAACGTAAGCAAAACGCTTATGCCTATTCCACCCCAAAACCCGAACCTTGCAAGAAGCCACGGAAAGATCAATAGCATTGGGAGGGTTGGGATCACGTACAAGAAGGTGTAATAAGCCTGATTCGCAATTTTTTCTGGAGCCTGGTTCTCAAAGTAAAGCCAGAAAAGCGTTAATACTGTCACCAACGGCAAGGCTGCAATCAACGCGCCGATCTTGTCGCTACGCTTTGCTACCTCTGAGATCAGAACGACGAGCCCAGCGGTAATGAAATACTTCGTGATGATCCATGCCATATGTTGATCCTTTGCCGGAGCCTTAAAGCCCCGGCGTTTAGGTGCTGCTTTACCTTAACTTTTACTGCCCCGTGTAGTTAGCGGCAATAAAGTTTCCAACTGGGGTAAAGAACATATACAAATTAGCCTTCGTTTTGTCGGCAACTGCTAAGTTTTTGTAAACGACACGCCACTCTTTACCTTTCTTACCGTCAATCATGCCAATTGACTCATGTTTGATTGGCCCCCAACTACCGTCAAGTTTGCCGTCCTTCACGAGGGACTCTTTGCGCTGATCTGCGCACTTGATTACAACTGATTCGGCGGCGGGTTTAGACCCGTGGAAGTGACAGCCATCGCCTGGACCGGCAAGTACAGCGGTAGACAGACCGAGAGACGTCAAAAAGCAAATTCCGGCAAGTGCGTTTTTCATAGACATTCCTTTCAAAATTTAGAGTGAGTTGCGATTTTTATCCATTGTGTTTTGGATATCCATGTCTTCATGAATATGTCGGTGCTCTTCGGTTGGAAAACGGAAGGTTTCACCATTTACATCGTGCTGATAGCCGTGTAGCTGAGCGAATAAGAGATAGGCGCCCGCTGCCATCAACGCAAGGTTGGATGCGTAGCTAAACCTAGCGAACGACTCTCTTTTCCGCCAAATTGCTAGTAGTCCTACCATCACGATAAGCGCAGCAATCTGGCCGACTTCAACTCCTAGGTTAAAGCTTAAGATCCGAAGCAACATATGCCATGGGTCATCACCTAGAGGTAGTTGCTGTAATCGGGTCGATAAGCCGAACCCGTGTAGTAGGCCAAAAATAAAGACCATCTTGATAAGGTTAGGAGATGCCATATTGAAGTGCCTCTGGAATCCGCCGTTGTTATCAAACCCTTTATAGATCACGCTAATCGCGATGATGGCGTCTACCAACCAGTAGTTCCAGGTGATCTTAAAGAACGTTGCAACTATCAATGTGAAGCAGTGACCGATCGTGAACACGGTTACAAACTTCACTACGTCTTTGAACGTTGTCAAAAAGAACACCACACCGAACAGAAACAGCAGGTGGTCATAGCCGGTCAGCATGTGACTTGTGCCAAGGCCAACGTACTGTAGGTACCCTCCATCGAGCATGCGCTGCTTATCCTCCTCGCTGATGCCATGTGCGAAGGCAATCAACGGGAAGACGGCGAGCATAAACAACCCCAATTTTTGGGGGAGACTAAATTTCATAAAGAATCCTTTGAAAAAGAATAAACGCCGCCCCTTGTGAAAGGAGCGACTACTCAGGGGTCAAAGGAGAGTCTGCGGTGGGCGTAGGGGCCCTTCAAGAAAGATGTCTGGTGGATGAGCGATCAACAATGTTGGTTGTTTTGATCACCAATTAGCCCTAAGACGGACGAGTTCTCCTGGATCAAGCCAAACGGCTGAAGACTATCGATAACATGAACATGCGTGCCGGTTCCATCGTCGTGATCGAAATGAGACGAGAAGTCATCATGGTGGTGATGATCTAGTGCCAACTGATGGGCCGTGGCCACATGGAGATCGTCATACGCGGCCGCATTTGCGCCCGCAGCAGACCCAAAGAGCATCTGCGAGCAAAGAAACCAAAGCGCTAATGCACGTTTCATACGAGCCACACCGTTAGTTTAGCGAGTTCTAGCAGCGACCTTAGGGTGACGGACTCAGCCTCGCGCGCTGCGCTGTTTAGCCCGGTTAGAATCCTGTGGCGGCCCAGCAGGGGTCGCTCCGCTAACTTGCTGAGGTCAAAATAAATCAAATTTTGGTGGTATCAGGGATTCGAACTAAGGCCTC
>JACCEA010139672.1_pt1 | contig 10025 bp, 5 predicted proteins | sample 7449851 | NCBI WGS metagenome assembly JACCEA01 (sample SAMN15323453, study PRJNA562643) | freshwater metagenome | isolation source: river surface water | place: USA:Blue River Watershed | collected 2017-08-18 | reverse complement strand
GAATACCGGCATGATAATCATCACCACAAAGTAACGCAGCTTGTCCATGTCTTGATGGTTAAACCAGTCTCTATCCATTACTGCACCAGCAAGGAAGGCCCCTACCATAAAGTGTAAGCCTGCCCAGTCGGCGGCTAAGCCTATAAAAGCGAGCCAAATAAAGCCCGCATACCAACGGTCACTCTCGCTAATTTTGACCATTAGTTTTCGGAATAAGTAACTGATTGCAGTAAAGCCGACGAGGAATATTATTTGTCTCTCAACCCTTGCCCAGTCCATGAGGATAATCGCTAGTACCCCCCAGATAGCGATATCATCCAAGCTGGCATAGCGGAGAATGCGCTGCCCGATAGGTTCACGAAGAATGCCCATTTTGTCCATTAAGAGAATCAAAATGGGAAGTGCAGTTACCGCACAAGCCATCCCCACGCCTAAGAGGAATTGCCAAGTCATGGCCTTAGCTCCCATCCAGCCCTCGCCAAAGCCAAGCAGAACGGTGGCGGCCAGACATCCGAAAATTAATGGGGTGCCCAAAGCCAAGCCAGCGGTAATGCCACTTTCACGTTTTGATTCCCAGGCTTTTTTCAGATCCAGCTCAATGCCGGCAATCCAGACAAAAATCATTACCGCCCACCAAGCAATACCGTTCAGTGATTGTATGACTTGGGGGTTAAACACAAATTGGTAGTAATCAGGAAAGGCTGCACCCAAGACTCCTGGTCCAAGGAGAATGCCACCAACAATCTGTACTACGACCAGCGGAGCCCAATAGTCGGTTTTACACAATCGCCAGACCAAGTAAGGAAGGCTGAAAATAATCAGCATGGCGATCAAGAAAATTTCTGTGGTTGTCATATGCATGGAAGGCGTCACCTATTGTTTTTATCAAGGCTGCCTTTTTACGGATAAACCCGATATGACTCAATCAAAAATAGATAATTTTTAACTATCAAGATTGCTGGCAGGTTACTGTGATCCAGCTAATACAAAAAGAGAGGGCTTTTATATTTTGCACCAAATTGGTGTTAGCGACCCTTGCTTGGCGCTTAATTGGTGCATTTGAAAATTTGTGATAATTTCCAGAGGCTTATTTGCCAGTGCCTGTTGCTATTTTTAGTGGATGGCATATATTTTGCCCCCTTTCTGACACTTGATCTCGCACCTGTTGCAGCCGGTTGGGTCATCACTGGCGGGAAGGGTGCAGATAAGGGTAGGAAGTTGTGTGAGTCAGGTCAGATGACCCTTCCTCATAAGATCCGGCCAAATTGTTCGAGACTGTTTTTTCAATCCTATAGCAAAAGCTATAACAACCAGGAGGCACTCCATGTCTAAGACGTTAGACTTAATCAAGCAACACGAAGCTCGCTGGATCGACCTGCGCTTCACTGATACCAAAGGCAAAGAACAACACGTGACTTTCCCGTCATTTGTAGTAGATGACAAATTCTTTGTTGAAGGCAAAATGTTCGACGGCTCTTCCATTGCGGGTTGGAAAGGCATTAACGAATCCGACATGATCCTGATGCCGGATGACTCTACCGCTGTATTGGACCCCTTCTACGAAGAAGCTACGATCATCATTCGCTGTAACATCATCGAACCATTGACCATGCAAGGTTATGATCGTGACCCACGTTCAATCGGTTTGCGTGCAGAAGAATATTTGAAATCAACCGGTTTGGGTGACAAGGCTCTGTTTGGTCCAGAACCTGAATTCTTTATTTTCGATAGCGTTCATTACGCTTCAGGCATGGGTGGCGCTTTCTACAAAATCAAATCTGAAGAAGCTGCATGGCAATCAGGTGATGATATTGAAGGCAAGCATGGCCACGCTCCACGTATCAAAGGTGGTTATTTCCCAGTTGCTCCAATCGACTCTCTGCACGATATTCGTGGTGCTATGTGTAACGCGATGGAAGCCATGGGTCTGGAAATTGAAATTCATCACCATGAAGTGGCTAACGCCGGTCAGTGTGAGATTGGTGTAGGCGCTAACACACTGGTTAAGAAGGCGGACGAAGTCCAAATTCTCAAGTATTGCGTACACAACGTGGCTCACCAATACGGTAAAACTGCGACCTTTATGCCTAAGCCTTTGATTGGCGATAACGGTTCAGGTATGCACGTTCACCAGTCATTCTCTAAGAATGGTGTAAACCAATTCGCAGGTGATGCTTACGCTGGTTTGTCTGAAACTGCTCTCTACTACGTTGGCGGTATCATCAAGCACGCTAAAGCACTGAATGCTTTCTGTAACGCTTCTACCAACTCTTACAAGCGTTTGGTTCCAGGCTTCGAAGCACCCGTAATGCTGGCTTACTCTGCTCGTAACCGTTCGGCTTCTATCCGTATTCCGTTCGTACAAGGTGCGAAAGCAAAACGTATCGAAACCCGTTTCCCTGATCCAACCGCTAACCCATACCTCTGCTTCGCTGCTTTGTTGATGGCCGGTATCGACGGTGTTCAAAACAAGATTCACCCAGGCGAGCCAGCTACCAAAGACTTGTATGACTTGGAGCCAGAAGAAGAAGCACAGATCCCACAAGTCTGCTCTTCTTTGGAAGAAGCTCTTGCTGCACTTGAAGTTGACCATGAGTTCCTGACTCGCGGTGGCGTCTTCAGCAAAGACTTTATCGAGTCTTACATTGAATTGAAAAAGCAAGATATTCAACGCGTCAACATGACTCCACACCCTGTAGAGTTCGAGTTGTATTACAGCGTTTAATCACTGTTTTCTTCTTTCGATCACAGAAAAAGCCCGTACAGCAGTGTGCGGGCTTTTTCTTTTGTGCGATCAGGGGTAATCTCGGGGGCGTCTTAGGGTGGAGTCTGCTTATGAATCGTTATCTGCTATTACTGTTGCTTGGTGTTTTGATAACTCGGGGGGCTATTGCTCAGATTTACAAAACGGTCGATAAAAACGGCAACATTGTGTATTCCGATACCCCGGTTAACGATCAAGCCGAATCGGTCAAATTGAAGGAAATTATTACTTTGCCGGCTGATGTGCCTAGTAACACAGCATCGACTCAAGGGTCTCGTGATGAGGCTGTTGTGGCCTACCAAATTACTATTGTCAGCCCGCGCAACGAGGTCATCATTCCGCCCGGACAGCGAGATTTGGCAATAGCCATTTCACTTTACCCTTCTTTGCAGCCTGACCATTTAATTACCTATTATCTTGATGGTGAGTTGGTGGAAGAGACTCGTTCAACCAGTATCCTGATTCAAGACCCTCCCCGAGGAGGTCGCACCTTGACGGTCGAGGTCATTAACCAACAAGGCGATCTGCTAGGCACCTCGGCTCCTTTAACAGTCAATGTGATTCGCCCTATAGCGAAATAATGCGAATCAATAAGCGGAAATCGCTTCTTAAAAACAGGTTGGCGATTATTTCTAGCACTTTTATGGTGCGCAGGAATGGCGGCATTGCTGAAGAGAAGGCTTGAGCCATTGAAAATACAGGCGATTTTTGCTCTCAAGGAAGTTGGTTTACTTTTTGCATTCTCAAACGTGCCCTGCTGCGAGGCATTTTGGAGAGCGAAATAGCGTGAATCCCGGTGATCTCTATAAATCCATATTGGATAACCTCAGTACTGCCATAGTCTTGGTCGACGGTGAGTTATTGCTGCGGCACATGAATCCGGCGGCAGAGGCTTTGCTGGAGATGAGCAACGAAGGCAATACCGGTGAGTCCATCACCCATTTTTTCCATGAATCAGAAGACACCGAAAAACAACTCCGCAAAGCGGCGGCTCAAGGTAATCATTACACTAAGCGCCACGCTAACTGGCAGTTGCCTGGATCTAACACTATCACCGTCGATTACACAGTGACTCCTTTTGGTGACCATGAAGGCTTGATTATGGAAATTCAGCCTATGGATAGACTCTTGCGTATTTCACGTGAAGAGATGATGACCAATTCACACGAAACCACGCGTAATCTTATTCGTGGTATGGCGCACGAAATTAAAAATCCATTGGGTGGTATTCGTGGTGCAGCACAATTGCTCGCGCGCGAATTGCCTAATGAAAGTTTGTCTGAATATACCAATGTGATTATTGATGAGGCGGATCGGTTACGAAACTTGGTTGATCGCATGTTGGGGCCTAATCAATTACCCAAGTGGCAGTCCTTGAATATTCACGAATCTATCGAACGAGTTGTGAGTATTATTCGCGCCGAAAATCATCAGTTCAAAATCATTCGGGATTACGATCCGAGCATTCCGAATATGGAAGGCGACAAGGAAATGTTAATTCAAGCGTTACTCAATATTGTGCGCAATGCTATGCAAGCCTTGATCGAATCGGAAACGCCCAATGCGGTGATTCAAATTCGCACCCGCATTCAACGTCATTACACCATTGGTCGTAAACATCATCCTTTAGTTTGTCGCGTCGATGTGATCGACAATGGCCCGGGTATTCCGCAAGACATGATTGAACACATTTTCTATCCGATGATTTCTGGTCGAGCGGAAGGCACGGGTTTAGGCTTAACTATTTCACAACATTTGATCCATCAACATAACGGCTTGATTGAATGCCGAAGTCAACCGGGTCAAACACGCTTCTCACTTTACTTGCCAATGGAAAATCACCATGCAGAAGACTAACAAAGTTTGGATTATTGATGATGATCGTTCGATTCGCTGGGTGCTGGAAAAAGCCTTGCAGCAAGCGAATATCGAAACCCGCGTTTTTGAAACGGGTGACAGTGCATTAAATCAGATTAATCGTGATACCCCCGATGCGATTATCAGTGATATTCGTATGCCAGGTATTGATGGGTTGACCTTGCTCACGAATGTACATGCGCAGCATCCTGAAGTGCCAGTGATTATCATGACGGCTCATTCTGACCTTGATAGCGCCGTCGCCGCGTATCAAGGCGGTGCGTTTGAATATCTGCCCAAACCCTTTGATGTGGATGATGCAGTAGCGGTGACGCAGCGCGCATTAGCTCATGCACTGGAGCAGCGAAGCCAACAGAAAAAAACCACAACCGAAATAGAAGCTCACACCGAAATTATTGGCGAAGCGCCGGCCATGCAAGAGGTATTTCGTGCAGTAGGGCGTTTGTCGCAATCCAATATTACGGTGCTAATTAACGGCCAATCGGGAACCGGTAAAGAGTTGGTTGCGCGTGCATTGCATCGCCATAGTCCGCGACGCAATGGCCCGTTTATCGCGTTAAATATGGCGGCCATCCCGAAAGATTTAATGGAATCAGAATTATTTGGGCATGAAAAAGGCGCGTTCACTGGTGCTGCTGCACAGCGTCAAGGTCGCTTTGAACAAGCGAATGGCGGTTCATTATTTTTAGATGAAATTGGCGATATGCCTGCCGAAACACAAACACGGTTATTGCGTGTGTTGGCTGATGGCGAATTTTATCGTGTCGGCGGACACACACCGGTTAAAGTGGATGTGCGCATTATCGCGGCAACACATCAAAATCTCGAAACACTGGTTGCCGATAATCGTTTTCGTGAAGATTTATTTCACCGATTAAACGTCATCAGAATTCATATTCCCAAACTCGCCAATCGCCGCGAAGATATTCCTAAATTGGCGAGATTCTTTTTGCATAAAGCTGCCAGCGAATTGAATGTTGATCCCAAAATATTATTGCCTGAAACAGAAGAGTTTTTGTGTTCTTTGCCTTGGCCGGGCAATGTTCGTCAATTAGAAAATACCTGTCGTTGGATTACGGTGATGGCCTCGGGTCGAGAAGTGCATGTGCCGGATCTTCCCCCTGAGCTTTTGGATACAAAAGAAACCACTACACCGGCGGATGATTGGGAAAAAGCCTTGCGCCACTGGGCGGATATGGCCTTGGCTAGAGGCCATCACCAATTATTAAGCGAGGCAGTGCCCACTTTCGAACGGGCATTGATTGAGACTGCACTTAAGTACACTGCAGGCCGCAAGCGAGATGCCGCCAACCTTTTAGGCTGGGGTCGTAATACCTTGACACGCAAACTGAAAGAACTGGGAATGGTCAGTGCTTCGACTGAAGATGAGGGTGAGGAATAATACCGACAGAACTTTTTCTATCTGAATAGGCAAGTTTTAGAACTGCTGTCTATACTCAGGAAACTGGTAGAAGTCACCGTGCGCTTTCAGCAAGAAAGTGGCATCAAGACAGCTACCGAGACACTGATTACGTTAGCAGGCGAAATGCCGAAAATTGAGGTTCTGTAAAAGAACCCTTTGGGGGATAGAATGGTTAAGAAGTCGTTACTCACCAAGCTCATGATGGCACTCACTGTCGCCATGATCCTGATTGCGTCTGCAGTTGCATTTACTAACTACCGTATTGCGGCCCAAGCTCAGGAAGTCAAACTCAATAGCGAGATAGAAGCCATGATCGTGCTGACTAACAGCTCGATATTAGAGGCGGTATTTGCGTATGACTTCCAGCAAGTGGAAGCGATTGCCAAATCATTAGTGGGCACCGCTTTGGTAACAACGATTAATGTTGTTGACCACCGAGGTCAGTCCTTGGCCAAGGCTGAGGATGATGATCGAAGCGAGGGTCAAATTACCCGTAAGGACATCCCCATCGTTTACAACGGTGCAACTATCGGCAGTTACACCATCACCTTCTCTATAGCTGCCTTGAAGGCTGCCTTGGCGCAACAACGCAACTCCAGTTTAGTCACTATTGCCGTTCTATTGGCCGTGAGTTTGATTACGGTCTATTTCCTAATTCGCAGCTTAGTCTTGGCACCTGTCTCTGAAGTAACCCGCTCATTGAGTGCAATTGCCGATGGGGGTGGTGATCTTACCCGTCGACTAGCCACAGATAGCCAAAATGAAATCGCCGAGCTTGCCCACAACTTTAACCGGGTGATGGAACATATTGCGATGATTATCCGCAACGTGGTTCAAGTGAATGACAAGGTGCGTATTAACGTCAACACTATGGGGAATGCGACAGAAAATACCGTCAATTCCACCTCGCAACAATTGCGCGAAATTGAATTAGTTGCGGCGGCAGTAGAAGAATTATCGGCATCAGCCAATGAAATTGCCCGTCATGCCAACGACACCGCCGAGCGCACCAACGCTACCAGTGTATTAGTAGAAGAGGGGAATGAAATTGTTGCTTTGTCTTTGGATAAAGTGAATCGGTTAACCGATCAAATTGAATCAACCGCGCAAAAAATTCAGGTGTTAAAAAATAACTCTGTGAATATCGGATCAGTGATGGAAGTGATTCGAACCATTGCCGAGCAAACTAACTTGTTGGCACTCAACGCGGCGATTGAAGCAGCGCGCGCCGGTGAGCAGGGTCGCGGGTTTGCGGTGGTGGCTGATGAAGTACGCTCTCTGGCTCAAAAAACCCGTACATCTACCGAAGAAATTGAGTCGATTATTATTCAGTTGCAACGTGCGGCTGATGAAGCGCATCAAGCAATGAATACCAGTACATCCTCGGTTAAAGAAACCATTGATACAGCGGCAAAAGTGGGCGGGGCGTTGGATAAAATCCGCAGTAATATCCGCACCATTAACGACATGAATCATCAAATTGCCACCGCATCACATGAGCAAAATACCGTTGCCAATGAAGTCAGCAAAAATATTACGGCCATTCATGGCTTGTCTGAGCGAGTCGCTGAAAATGCACAGGTGGTGAACTCCGGTGGTAGCCAACTTATTCATGAAGTGGGCGAGCTGAAGAAACAAATTGATACCTTTAAAGTGTAATGATGAATTCGTGTTTCATGGTCCTCCGTTATCCCGGCTTGTCCGGGATTTTTTTTGTCTGCATTTTTATGTGAATTAGCGGAAATAGTCCCCACAAAAACTCCAGGAATAAGCTAAGGTTAATAACGAACACGCGTGATCTATTGGAAGTTAAAGGAGACTCCTATGTTGATATTGTCCTTGTTGGTTATTTGGCTATTAGTCGCTGTTTTGATTTATCGGCAGGTTGCACTTTCAGCAGCCTCCTCTTTAGTCTTGGTTGCTTGGTTGGTTTTGTCTGCCATCACGCCTGCCATGCTATCGCCTTGGTTGGTGGTTCCGCTGGCATTGATACTGATAGTTCTCAACATGGGGCCGGTTCGTCGGGCAATATTAACCAAGCCGGTATTTCATTATCTGCAAAAATCCATGCCGCCAATGAGCATCACCGAACGTGAAGCTCTAGAGTCAGGAACTACTTGGTGGGAAAAGCAATTATTCAGTGGTCGCCCTGATTGGAATGAATTTGCACAAATTGATTTGCCGCAATTAACCGCTGAAGAGCAATCTTTTTTGGACAACGAAGTCAGTCAGCTCTGCGCCATGCTGGATGAATGGGATATCCGCAGCACACGCAAAGATCTGCCACCCGAAGCTTGGCAATTTTTAAAAGAAAAGAATTTCTTCGGTTTGATAATCCCCAAAGAGTATGGCGGGCGTGATTTCAGCCCTTATGCTCAAAGCCGCGTGATGAGCAAAATCGCCAGCCGTTCAGAAACCGCAGCAGTGACGGCCATGGTGCCTAACTCCTTAGGTCCAGGCGAACTTCTGGTGAAATACGGCACTGAAGAGCAAAAAAATCGTTGGTTGCCTGGATTAGCCAATGGTACTGAAATTCCCTGTTTTGGTTTAACCGGCCCTGAAGCGGGTTCTGATGCAGGCTCGATCCCTGATGTTGGCATTGTTTGCAAAGGCATGTACCAAGGGCAAGAAGTACTGGGTTTAAGCATGACCTTCAACAAACGCTGGATCACGCTTGCACCTGTGGCAACCGTGGTTGGACTGGCATTTAAACTCCATGACCCCGAAGGCTTATTGGGCGATCCCAACAAAAGTGACTACGGCATCACTTGTGCCCTTGTTCCCGCTAATCATCCGGGTGTGGAAATTGGTAAGCGCCACAACCCAGGCTCACCCTTTATGAATGGCCCCATTTTTGGCACTGACGTATTTATTCCGATTGATTGGATTATTGGTGGCCCAGCAATGGCAGGTCGCGGCTGGCGAATGTTGATTGAATGCTTGGGGGCAGGGCGGGGTGTATCACTGCCGGCGCTTTCAACCGCCTGTGGAGAAATGAATTATCGGTTGGTAGGCGCTTACGCACGCGTCCGTCGCCAATTCAATATGGAGGTGGGTAAATTTGAAGGCGTTCAAGAAGCCACAGCGAATATTGCGGCTAACGGCTATACCCTTGAAGCTATGCGTCAGCTAGTCACCAAAGGTTTAGAAACGGGAGCACCCTCAGTGATGACGGCGATGGCGAAGTACCATGCAACCGAAATCATGCGTGAATCGGTTGAACACTCAATGGATATAGTCGGTGGTCGCGCCATTCAACAAGGTCCACGCAACTTTATTGTCGCCGCCTATCACAGTGTGCCTGTGGCGATTACGGTTGAAGGTGCCAACATACTCACCCGATCACTTATGATTTTTGGTCAGGGAGCTATGCGTTGTCACCCCTATTTGTTTGAAGAAATGCAAGCCTTGCAAATGGAGGACAAAGCACAAGCCCTTAAAACTTTCGACAAATTATTCACCTCGCATTTGGGGCATGTGTTTAACAATATGTTGCGCACCAAACTCCTCGGCATTTTTGGCGGACGATTCAGCAGTGTGCCAGCCAATGCCGATGATTTCAGTAAACGCTGGTATCAACGTATTAATTTGTTAAGCGCCGCCTTAGCCTCCATGTCCGATGTTGCGCTGGGGGTGCTGGGCGGAAATTTAAAACGACGCGAGCTTTTATCCGCCCGTTTGGGAGATGTTCACAGTCAATTATTTATCGCCTGCGCCATTTTAAAATTTCATTCGGCGCACACACGAACACGCGCTGAAGATGCGCACGCTGAATATGCGTTAAATAAAGCTATCTATAAAGCACAAGAAGCCTTGCGTGATTTTGCAGAAAATTTTCCGTTAAGACGTTTTGCAAAATTACTTGCTTGGCTGGCGATGCCCTGTGGAAAAATTGTCTACAAGCCTAATGACAATTTAATTCGTGAATTGGGCGATTTGATTTTGGAAGACAATCCTGTT
>JACCEA011726597.1_pt1 | contig 10026 bp, 8 predicted proteins | sample 7449851 | NCBI WGS metagenome assembly JACCEA01 (sample SAMN15323453, study PRJNA562643) | freshwater metagenome | isolation source: river surface water | place: USA:Blue River Watershed | collected 2017-08-18 | reverse complement strand
TTTTCGCTACGCCCGCCGTGCTAACGGTAATTCGGCTTGGCGACATTCCTAAACCCGAAGGAGAGGTAAGATGTTCGATTCCTTTGAGGACGTTAGCGTAATTGAGAAGGGGTTCACCCATCCCCATGAAAACAATATTGGTGAGGCTCATGCCATATTCTCGTTCCGCCAATTGATTGATGTGAACGACTTGGTCATAAATTTCGGCCGGATCGAGATTTCGTTTTCTGGCCATGTACCCTGTAGCGCAAAATTTGCAGGTTAAGCTACACCCCACTTGCGAACTTACACAGGCGGTCATTCGATCTTCAGTTGGAATCAATACGCCTTCAATAAAATGATCGTCATGAAGTTGAAAACGCAATTTGTAGGTTCCATCTGAACTGCGTTGCGATGTTTCGACCAACATGGTATGAAACACAAATTGCGCATTGAGTTTTTCCCTAAATCCCATGGAAAGATTTGTCATGGAATCGAAATCCACGCATTTCTTTTTCCAAATCCACTCAAAAATTTGTTTAGCTCGAAATTTTGGTTCTCCCAATTCAATTACAGCGGCTTCCAATTCTTCTAGAGAGAGTTGGCGAATATCTTTTTTCATCGATTGGGGAATTTTGAGGCAAATTGATCGTCGGTTAAGGAGCGCAAAAACGCTTCTAAATCAGTTTTTTCTTGAGCGGATAAACCCAATGGTTTCGATAATCGATGGTCAATATTTATGGGATTTTTGATAAATTTTGAAGGATTGTCGTAATATTCAATGACTTCGGAAAGGGTTTTAAACATACCATTGTGCATGTATGGAGCAGTAACAGCAACATTTCTTAGTCCTGGAACTTTAAATTTACCAATGTCCTGGGGGTTGCGTGTAATGGAGAATCGCCCGGAGTCGTTCAATTCTTTGCCGTTGAAGAGGCCAATATTCCAAAATTCATCTCCAGTAAAATCGGGTGTAAAATGGCAATCCAAACATTTTGCTTTTTCGGAACGGAATACATTTCTTCCGCTAATTTGTTGGGGTGTTAGCCCACGTCCATTCAGGGTGTCGTCTTCCATCCATCGGTCGTTGGGCGTGTTGGTGGTTTCTAAACTTCGTTCAAATGCAGCAATGGATTGAACGATGGTTGAAGAGTCGGGTTTTTGGCGGTATACCTTTTGAAATGCTTTGGAATAGAAAGGATGGTGGGATACTCGTTGAACAGCTTGGGAGAATTTTAGAGCCATTTCCAAGCCGTCTTGAACAGGAAAATGCATTTGATGTTCTAGTGATTTGGCACGCCCATCCCAAAATAAGGATTCTCGAGCTGCCGTATTCATGACCGATGGAGCATTTCTTTTTCCCTTACTTCCGTTCATTCCCTTGGAAAAAGGAACGGTGTCGGCAAATGCGTATTCTTTAATATGACAGGAAGCGCATGAAACAGATGAATCCAAGGATAAAATGGGGTCATTGAATAAAATTTCGCCCAATATTTCTTCACTAAGGGAGTCAGTGGAAGGAAAAATATAGGTAGAATTGGAGGATTTAGATGGGTGTTTCCCCCAAAAATTTGAAGAGAAAATTATGAAAAAAGCTAAGAGTAGGGAAAAAAAGAAGCCGATTTTCATAGGACAAAGGTAAAATTTTTTCGATCGTCGGCAAATTTTGTAAGAGAAGTTTAGCAATTTTAAAAAAAAAACTTAACTTAGTGTTTTGTAAACCAACCCTCATGAAGAAACTAGTTTTACTTTTCTTTCTTTCATTTTTCTCGTACGAGATTTTTGCTTCTCACGTCGCTGGTGCCACCATTTATTACGATCCCATCAGTAGTAACCAGTACCGTGTAACCTTGGTTCTTTACCGGGATTGTTCGGGAATTACTCTAGGAATTACCTCTGCTCCAATCACTTGGAGGAGTCGATGTGGGCAAACAGGCACCTTTAACGTAAACCTTCAGAGTACAGGTTCGACCAACCGAGCATTGCCGGATGAATGTAAACTCAATTTGCCTCCCACAACTTGTGAGGGCGGAACTCGCTATGGCTTGGAGAAATATGTATTTTCAGGCATTTGGACCGTTCCAACTAACGTTCCATTCAACTGTCGTCAATTTGTTTTCGGTCACCAAGTTCAATGTTGCCGAAATACCAACGCCACCACCAATTCCGGGGACGCCTATGTTGAATCTTATTTGAACGATACGTTGGTTCCCAAAAACTCGAATGCACGTTCCCAGAACTTTTATTTGCCAGGGTATTGCGCTGGGCAACCCATTGAGTTCGATTTGGGCCCTTATGATCCAGATCGTGATTCACTTTCTTTCTATTTGGTTCCTGCTAAAACTGGACCTGGTGGATTCAATACTAACGCAACTGGGGTAAACGTTGCCTACAATGCTGGTAGAACATTTACCGCTCCGATTGCTTTGCAAGCAGGAACAAGCATTCGCATCGACTCTACCCGTGGTATCATGTATATCACTCCAACCCCGGCCATTCAAATTGGAATTTTTGCCTTTATTGTTCAAGACTGGCGATTAACCAAAGTTGATAGTGCAACCGGACAAAAAACGTGGGTTCTAGCGGGTACCAATAACCTCGATCTTCAGTATTATTTTCAGAATACACCAGCTTATTGCGACAATGTTCGTCCCAATTTCCGTCCTAACACATTTACCGTAGATTGTTTCACGGATTCTATTCCCCTAACATTCAACGTGGAGGTTACGTGCAATACCGTTTCAACAGATGCTTCCGAGTTTCGTTTATTGGCACCTTCCAATCAACAAGTTCCTATGCTTTGGGCTCAACCCATCTTGTGTAACCAAATTTCGAGCCCTGGGATTTTTAAAACCCGAAATATGTTGGTGAAATTCCGTAATCCACTGAATAGAAACGGGGTTTATAAGCTTTATGTTAAGAAAGGACGCGACGGTGATACATTTGGTAATAAGTGCAAGAAATTCATGAATGAGTTCGATACCATTCGAATTGTTGTAAATAACTGTTATGAATACAACGATCCACAAGATCTCTTGAATGTAACAGTGGACTCGGTAACCAACAAAGGTGTTTACATTGAATGGGCAGATCCTAGCGCAGCTTTGGATTATAACTACTTCAAGTCATTCAATATTTACAAAAAAGCTGCAGCTTCCGATCCTTGGTCTTTGATTCACGAAGAACTCAATCCAGCGGTTAGAACCTTCAAAGACAATGATATCAATGTTGATAAGGATACCGCGCTTTATTCCATCACAGTGACTTTGAAAACGGGCATTGAAACACCGATTAATGACTCCATTTATAATATTCATTTCACCTATGATCCGAACAATATTCCCGACGAATTCAAGGCGAATATCTCATGGAATCAATATGTTGGATGGAATAATCCTTCGTACACAGTTCAAATTTCTCCAGAATATACCCCTCCTGTTTTCACTACGACATCCCCTGTAATCAATACCACCTCATTGGGTGATTCCTTGGTAAAGCCACTTGAAGCCGGAAAGTACCTTGTACGGGTTATTTCTGATCAAGTTGGAGGTGCTCAAAAAAGAACCTATTCCAATTGGGCTGGTTTTGAAGTTCCAGTTCGTCAGTTGAAAACATACAATGTCATTACACCGAATGGTGATGGGGCTAATGATTTATTTGAAATTGATGGTCTCAAGTTTTGGCCAAGAACCAAACTAACCATTTACAATCGTTGGGGCCAGGCTGTATACAAATCTGAAGACTATCAAAACGATTGGGGAACAGATGCATCCGAAGGAACGTATTTCTATTTGGTTGAACCATCCAATGGTAAAAATCTACAAGGAGTTCTCAAAGTCGTTAAATAAAATTTCAGGGTGGCAAAAGCCACCCTTTTTTGTTCAATTATTTCCGACCACGCAATTGCATCCATATTTCGTTCAAAGGAATCATTATGTGATCGGAAGTCCCCATTCAATCACCATTGTTGTATTGAATAAAATTTCGGAGTTAAAATCATTGAAAAAAGTTCAAGATGTTACGCCTGAAATTCCACTTTTCAACTAAGAAAGTCAAAATCAAGTGGCCTAACTAGAAGTATAAATTGTTGATTAGGTTTTTGAGAAGTGAAAATAAACTCGAAGAAATTTAGGTCGGAAACTTTTGTATATTGTTCTTTAGAAACTAAGTCAAATTGGAGCTTTGTTTCCGTTTTTCAAAATAAAATTCTGGTTTTTAAGATCAATGCTAAGAAAAAATTTGGATGGGTTACCAATATTATTGAAGTAAAAAAGGGGGCTAATAGCCCCTTTTTTATACGTAAGTGTCTTTCTTAAATTATTCTTCAGAAAAATAGTGGAAGAAATATGGAATAGTTCGAATTCCTTGGTAAAAGTTAAATATGCCATAATGTTCGTTAGGCGAATGTATAGCGTCGGAATCTAACCCAAATCCTAGCATTACGGTTTTTATTCCTAATTTTTCCTCAAACATTGCTACAATGGGTATTGAACCTCCAGAACGAACCGGCAATGGAGGTTTCCCATAAGTTTTTTCAATCGCCTTGCTCGCCGCATGGTAGGCTTTTGAATCGATGGGTGTTACGGCTGGAAATCCACCATGATGTGGGTGAACGTTTACCTTTACTCCCGCAGGTGCAATGGATTCAAAGTGATTTTTGAATAATTGTGTAATTTCATCCGGAGTTTGATGGGGAACCAGTCGCATACTAATCTTTGCAAAAGCCTTGGATGGAATGACAGTTTTGGCTCCTTCTCCCGTATAACCGCCCCAAATTCCATTAACATCCAGCGTTGGGCGCGTAGCAGCTCTTTCGAGGGTATGGTAACCCATTTCTCCTGTTACATCCGATAAATCCAATGCCTTTTTATAATGTTCTAAATCAAATGGAATTTCTTGAATTAACTTCCGTTCTTGAACACTTAACTCTTCCACCGAATTATAAAATCCCGGAATAGTAATTTTTCCTTGATCATCTTTAAGGGAAGCGATCATTTCACATAGAACATTGATTGGATTGGCTACGGCCCCTCCATACAATCCAGAATGAAGATCTCGATTGGGGCCAGTAACTTCAACCTCTAGATATGACAATCCCCGCAATCCCATGGTAATGGATGGGACATCATTAGCAATCATGCCAGTATCAGAAATTAAAACTACATCGGCTTTTAGGCGCTCCCGATTTGCCTCAACGAAGGGTCCTAGATTTACTGAACCCACTTCCTCTTCACCTTCCAAAAGGAATTTTACATTACATGGAAGAGATTGGGTTTCCATCATCGCTTCGAATGCTTTGAGGTGCATGAACATTTGTCCTTTATCGTCGCACGCACCGCGAGCGAAAATTGCACCATCCGGGTGAATATCTGTTTTTCGAACTACGGGTTCAAAAGGAGGGGTGGTCCACAATTCGAATGGCTCAGCTGGTTGAACGTCGTAGTGGCCGTACACAAGAACCGTTGGAAGGGAAGGGTCAATAATTTTTTCTCCAAAAACAATAGGAAAACCATCTGTTGGGCAAATTTCGACGTAATCAGCTCCTAAATTCTCCAACTGATTCTTCAAAAAATCTGCAGCTTCATAAACGTCCTCGCTATAACTTGGATTGGCGCTTACGGATGGAATTCGCAGAAATGTGAATAATTCTTGTAAAAACCTCTCTTTGTTAATTTCAATGTAGTTCGCTAAATTTTCCATTTTTCTTTAGATTTTTAAAAAAATTGTCATGTTTTGACAATATGGTTTTTTTATTTTCTTAAGTTTGTGTAAATTTACGACTTAAATCGATGCATTATGAAAAAGTATTCAAATTTAAAATTCCATTTGGAAGAAGCTGGTACTCCTATTGTTACCATGACTTTTGCTGAAATGGGACAAATTTTGGGTTTTCCCCTGCCTTCCTCAGCAGGTAAGTTCAAAAACTGGTGGTCAAACACTCGAAGTGGTCAATCTTCCGCATGGCAAGAGGCAGGTTATAAAGCCGATGCAAAATCATTGATTTTTGATGAGAATGCAGAAGGAAGAAAATTTGATCAATATCAAATTTCTTTTGTTCGTCGTGGTCGTCAAATGTTCCCTAATGCAGGCGAAAGTTCTTCCAACGCTGGAAATGATTTAAAAAATATGCAATTGATCGCCGATGCAATTTTGGGTTTCGACGAGTTGTTGCAACTTGGACATATCAGTAAAAAGGATTTCGAGAAAGTACGTGATCGTGCGTTGAGTTTTCTATAATTGTACCATTATTCATAAAAAGGGGGCGTATTCGCCCCCTTTTTATTTCCCATTAAATCCATCAAGAAATCCAATTTTAAAATCTTGATTAACAAGAATCTCTCCTAAAAAACAAAGAAATACTAAGCTGACTTGCAGCAGCAAAATTATTTTTTGCCATTTTTTTCGTTTGTTCCAAGGTACATCAGCGGGAAAGGGATCAAAGGCTAATGCCATTCCCAAATACATGGCTGATTCCCCAAATTCTTTCTTATAGAACAATTCATAAAAACCAAATAGGATAAATCCGAAATAAATAAATAAGATTTCTTTTTTTGCTGTAAAGTTTTTCATGAGGTAAATTTCCAATATTAAATTGGCTCATGGATTGTCAAATTATGCTATTTTTTCGTGTAACGATGGGGGGATGCCGTAATGTTTGGAAAATGCTTTTGAAAAACTTGAAATATCAGGGTAATTCAAAATCTCTGAAACTGACTGGACAGTTTGATTTTCTTTTAGGTATGCCAGAGCCTTTGTCATTTTTACAGAAATTAAATATTGATAAGGTGAAAGGCCAATAACATCTTTGAATAGTCGAGCAAAATGAAATTTAGACATATGCGCTTCGTGTGCGATGCTATTTAAATCCAAGGATTTATTCCAATTTTTGTCGATAAAATCTTTTGCAGAGATCAATTGAATAAATACTTCCTTTTGCGTAAACTGTTTTTTAAACTTTAGACGACCAATTTTTTGGTAAATTTGAATTTGGTCTTCAATCAAAGAATAAGATAATTGCTCAAATAAATTTAGATTGAATTGATATTGCTGCTTGTTTTGGATCACCTTGGCCAAATCTTCTAACTTTTTTCCTAGGATCGTATTGCTTTGATTGTATTTATTTACAATGAGTTGTTGTTGAATTAGAAAGTCATAAAAGTCTGAATCCAAATTAAATTTACTACATGTTTCCCTGACCAATGTTTCTGAAATATCGATGCACAATCCTACTACATTTACATCGCTTTGAATGGTAACTTCCGACTCTGTTTTTTCATTGCCAATTAAATATTCACCTGATCGAACCATGTATTTTTTTTGGTTGATTTGATAATATTCAACTCCTTGTAAAACATACTTTGCACTCATTCCTGAGAATTTGGCAATTCCATTCCATTCACGAACCGAAGAAAATCTAATTTCGTTTCCAAACTCATCAGAATAAATGATTCTGTTTTCCATAAGTCAAAGGTAAAAAATGACAGGTTTTTTAGGATTTGGGTATCAAGAATAGCAAGAATTGACATGTAAAAACAAGTGATTATTCAATTGATTCGTTATTCATGAGCATGCTTCAATGAGTTTTAGGGATGGGGGATTTAAATTGATTTGGTTAGGTTGCAAATCGGTTAGGTGTGTTGGGAAACGTTTATAAACGTTTAATGTATGGTGATATCAAGGTTCCAATGCTAGTTTTGTTCGAAATTATTGGGTGGCAGGGAGGGGGTTGTGGGACCCATTTCGGATATATTTTCATTGTTTCACAAGTGCAAGCATTGATCAAATTAGAAAACAAAAAAGCCAGTTCTTTCGAACTGGCTTGACTTAGTAGCGGGGACAGGACTCGAACCTATGACCTCTGGGTTATGAGCCCAGCGAGCTACCAACTGCTCCACCCCGCAATGCTTTGGGATTGCAAAGGTAAGAAAAAATCAATACGATGCAAGATGTTTTTTAAATTTTTTGAAGAGTGCTGACCAAATTTTCCCAAGAGTACTTTTTCTTCTCCTCTTGAATGCCTTCCAAAAACTCGTTCTCTCGCTGGTTATCAAAGAAATCTAAAATAGAATCGGCAATGATAGTCGGATTGTTTTCTACACAATAACCTACTTTTCCGTGAGGAACAGTTTCTTCCAACCCGCCAACATTCGTGGCCAACATCGGTTTTTCGAAATGATAAGCTACCTGCGTTACTCCACTTTGCGTCGCTGAATGGTAGGTTAAGGCCACCAAATCACTGGCAGAAAAATAATTAGCCACCTCCGAATTCGGAATAAACTCATGTCTTCTTACAATCAATTCCTCCAAATCATGTTGCTCAATAAGGGAATTGTAAAGTTCTGGACTATCGTAAAATTCCCCCGCAATCAATAAACGGATGGAGCGATTCCTAAATCGGGGATCAGCAAAAGCCTCCAATAATAAATCCAACCCCTTGTATTTGCGGATGAATCCAAAGAAAAGGACGTATTGGTGGTTGGTATTCAATTCCAATTTTTCAATGGCTTGGTTCCTGGGAACCAACGATCCAAAATTGTCGTACAACGGATGTAAACATAACTTTGCTCGAGGCTGAGGAATGAACGATTTCAAATCATTCATCACCGTTTCCGACATGGTAATGAAGGCATGAAACGACTTTAAGAAGTATGAATTCAATGGTTTGGAGAACGGGAATTTTTCGTGGGGAATAATATTGTCCGTAATCGCAACCAATTTGGTTTTCTTGCTTCTTTTTCGCACTAATCGCGCTATGGTACCCAATGCGGGTGCCATAAAAGGCATCCAATAGCGAAAAACTACCAATTCTGGTTTGCGTTTTGCGATGTATTTGGCGGTTTTAAACCAACTCAAAGGCCCCACGGAATTGATGCTGGTATGAATGAAAATATCGTCGGGTGGGGCCTCATCCGAAAATTGAGATTTCCCCGGGAAAAGAATACTCGGATATTGTAGGGAGAAGCTGATCAATTCACAATCGTGACCTGCCTCCATAAAGGCCCTTGCCAGCCGTTCATTGAAGGTAGCGAGGCCTCCCCGAAGGGGGTAGGCGGGGCCTACAATCATTACCTTACTCATCGACGCGCAAACGCTCGGAAATTTGGTAATTGTTTCGGTTAACCGCAAAACGGCTCACCAACTCGCCAATGAACCCAGCCAAAAATAGCTGCGTGCCGATGATCATGGCGGTCAAAGAAATGAAGAACCACGGATTCTCTGCCACCAAACGGGCAGGCACATCGGAGAAGTAAATGCTGTAAAACTTTTGCCCTAGAATTCCCATCATGGCTAAAAATCCAACCAAAAAGGTCAAGGAACCCAATGTTCCGAAAAAGTGCATGGGCGCATTGCGGAATTTCCCCACAAAAAAGATCGAAAGCAAATCGAGAAATCCCTTTACGAAACGGTCCAATCCAAACTTGGTGGTTCCGTATTTCCTTGCTCGGTGCTGAACAACTTGTTCTTCAATGCGTTTAAAACCAGCCCATTTGGCAATTACAGGAATATATCGGTGCATTTCTCCATACACTTCAATGGATTTTACCACTTCCCTGCGGTAAGCTTTCAATCCACAATTAAAATCGTGCAGATTGTGAATGCCGCTCATGCGCTGAGTTACCCAGTTGAAAAACTTGGATGGAATGGTTTTGGAAATAGGATCGTAACGCTTCTTTTTCCAACCCGAAATCAAATCCAGTTTTTCGTTTTTAATGCGATGGTAAAGAATGGGAATTTCATCCGGACTGTCCTGCAAATCGGCATCCATGGTTATTACCACATCGCCTTCAACGGCTTGAAAGCCGGTATTGAGCGCAGCAGATTTACCGTAATTTCTGCGGAAGCGAATGCCGCGAACGGTGGAAAAACGCTGACCAAGTTCCTGAATAACCTCCCAAGAGCGGTCGGAACTTCCGTCGTCCACCATGATCACTTCATACGTGATCGATTCTGCCATGCAAACACGATCAATCCATTCCATCAATTCGGGAAGGGATTCATCTTCATTAAATAAGGGGATAACAATGGATAAGTCCATAATAAATTAGG
>JACCEA010683822.1_pt1 | contig 10027 bp, 7 predicted proteins | sample 7449851 | NCBI WGS metagenome assembly JACCEA01 (sample SAMN15323453, study PRJNA562643) | freshwater metagenome | isolation source: river surface water | place: USA:Blue River Watershed | collected 2017-08-18 | reverse complement strand
TGGATATCGCCCCGCAGGAGCAGGTGCTGCGCCTGGCCGGCCTGGCGGCGCAGGCCGGTCTGGACGGCCTGGTCTGTTCGGCGCAGGAAGCGGTCGCGCTCAAGGCCGCGCAGCTGCAGCTGCAGCTTGTCACGCCCGGTATTCGCCCGGCCGGCAGCGCCGCGGATGACCAGAAGCGCATCCTCACGCCGAGCCAGGCACTGGCTGCAGGCTCCGACTATCTGGTCATCGGTCGGCCGATCAGCCAGGCGACCGATCCGGCTGCCGCCCTGGCCGCTGTGGTCGCTGAACTGGCCTAAGACGCTTGCTCTGGTTGCTCAGGCCGCCAGGGATTTCTTCAGGTAGATGCGCTGGTAACCGGGCGGGCAATCCTCCAGCACGCCCATAAGCTGATAGCCCTGCTTCTGATAGAAGTCCGGCGCCTGGAAGCTGTAGGTGTAGAGGAATACGCCGCTGCAGCCGCGCAGCCTGGCTTCCTCCTCGGCCATGCCCAGCAGGCGTGCGCCTAGCCCCTGGCCGCGCTGGCTGTCGTGCAGCCACAGGTAGTCTATGTACAGCCAGCCCATGCCCGAGTGGCCGAACATCCCGCCGACCACCTGATCTTCCGCGTCGCGGGCATACAGGGCGAAGTCCTGGTAGGCGTAGTCGCCGATCTTTCCGACATTGAAAGCCTCCAGTCCGGCGCGTACGACTTCGTGTGCTACGTCGTCGCTGCCCATGCTGAAGCGGTAATCGGCCTGTTGCGGCATGTTCTGTCCTCGTCAAAAGAAATGAAGTCTAGCGTCCGGCCTCGGGGCCGCGCATCAGTGTGCTGCATGGTGCCTGCTACAGCGGCCTGATAGTGCTGCCCCTGCCGTGGATCAGCTGGCTAGACTGCCGGCCATTCAATCGGAGGATGCTGCATGAGCGCTACATATTCTGGAAAAGTTGCCCTGGTGACCGGCGGTGCCGCCGGTATCGGTCGCGCCACGGCCCTGGCGTTTGCCGCCGAAGGCCTGCAGGTGGTGGTGTCCGACCTGGATGCCGCGGGTGGTGAGGGTACTGTCGAGCTGATCCGCGCGGCGGGTGGCGAGGCGATCTTCGTGCGTTGCGACGTCAGCCGCGACGAGCAGGTGGTGGCGCTGATGGCGACCATCCAGGAGCAGTACGGTCGCCTGGACTATGCCTTCAACAATGCCGGGATCGAAATCGAGAAGGGCAAACTCAACGAGGGCAGCGAGGCCGAGTTCGATGCCATCATGGGCGTCAACGTCAAGGGTGTGTGGCTGTGCATGAAGCACGAGCTGCCGCTGCTGCTGGCTCAGGGCGGTGGTGTGATCGTCAACACCGCGTCGGTGGCGGGTCTTGGCGCGGCACCGAAGATGAGCATCTATAGCGCGTCCAAGCATGCGGTAATCGGCCTGACCAAGTCGGCGGCCATCGAGTATGCGAAGAAGAAAATCCGCGTGAATGCCATCTGCCCGGCGGTGATCGATACCGATATGTTCCGTCGCGCCTATGAAGCCGACCCGAAGAAGGGCGAGTTCGCCGCCGCCATGCACCCGGTCGGGCGTATCGGCAAGGTCGAGGAAGTGGCAGCCGCCGTGCTTTACCTGTGCAGTGATGCGGCAGCCTTCACCACCGGCCAGGCGCTGGCGATCGATGGTGGCGTGACGGCCATGTAAGACAAAGGCAGCGGCCTATGCAGTTCGCTCAAAGGAAGCGCTGCATACGCCGCTCCCTGCCGCATTGCCCCATCAGCCCTGATAGGGGCGGGCTCAGGCCAGCGGTGCCGGCTTGCCGAACAGGTAGCCCTGGAAGGCGCAGCAGCCGATAGATACCAGCAATTCCAGCTGTTCGCGCTGCTCCACACCCTCGGCTACAACCTCCAGACCGAGGTTTTCCGCCAGGGTGACTACGGTACGGGCGATGGCGCTGTCGGTGCTGTCGGTCAGGATTTCGTCGACGAAGGACTTGTCGATCTTCAATTGATCCAGCGGCATGTGCTTGAGGTAGCTCATGGACGAATAGCCGGTGCCGAAGTCGTCCAGTGAAAAGCGCACACCGATCTGGCGCAGTGCCTGCATCTTGCCGATGGTGACCGTCAGGTCGTGTTGCAGCATGGATTCGGTGATCTCCAGGCGCAGGCGGTTGGCGGGTGCGCCGGTACTGGCCAGTACCTGCAACACCTGCTCGACGAAGTCATTCTGACTGAGCTGACGGGCGCTGATATTCACGGCAATGGTCCAGCCCTGGCGGTTGGCATCATGCTGCCACTCGGCCAGTTGGCGACAGGCTGTCGTCAGCACCCATTGGCCTATGGGAATGATCAGACCGCTTTCCTCGGCCAGGGGAATGAACTGCGCCGGGGACACCAGACCGCGCTGCGGGTTTTGCCAGCGCAGCAGGGCCTCAAAGCCGAGGATCTGTTCGTCAGCGGCAACCACCGCTTGATAGAACAGGCGCAGCGCATCCAGCTCCAGGGCCTGGCGTAGCTCGCGTAGCAGCTGGGCGCGCTGGTTGATCTCGTGCTGCAGGGCGTTGTCGAAGAAGCACAGTTGGTCGCGTCCGGCATCCTTGGCCTTGTACAGCGCCATATCGGCCTGCCTGATCAGCTCATCGGCGCTTTCTAGCGTGCCATCGAACAACACCACACCAATGCTCGGAGTGACTTCCGCCAGGTGACCCTGCAACAGGTAAGGTGCGGACAGCGCCTGGCGGATCTTCTCGCCGGTGTCGCTGGCATGGTGCGTCGCGCTTTCCTGGCTGTTGCCCAGCTCTTCGAGGATCACCACGAATTCGTCACCCCCCAGGCGCGCCACGGTATCGCTCTGGCGCAGGGTGTCCTGCAGGCGTTCGGCTACTTCTTTCAGCAGCTGGTCGCCGATCGGGTGGCCGAGGGTATCGTTGATTTCCTTGAAGTGATCCAGGTCCATCAGCAGCAGGGCACCATGCTGATGATGCCGTTGGCTGTTGTGCAGCGCGCGGATCAGGCGCTCGCTCATCAGGCGGCGATTGGCCAGGCCGGTGAGGGCGTCGTGCAGGGCCATGCGCTGGGCGGCTTCTTCGATGCGCTTGCGCTTGGTGATGTCGGCTCTGATGGCGATGTACTGCTCGGGCAGGCCATCCTTGCCGATGAAGGGCATGATGGTGCTCTGCACCCAGTAAAGGCTGCCGTCCTTGGCGCGGTTGCATACTTCGCCGCTCCACACCTCGCCATGGCTGATGGTGCGCCACATATCCCGGAAGAATTCGCGCGGGTGGTGGCCTGAGTTGATCAACGAGTGGGTACGGCCGATCAGTTCGCTGCGGCCGTACTGGGATATGGCGCAGAACTTGTCGTTGACCTGGGTGATCACGCCACGGGCATCGGTGATGGCAACGATGGCGTGGGCATCCAGGGCGGCCTTGATGTCGGCGATTTCCCGCAGGGAGTCCATCAGTTTCTGGCGATTGCGCTCGCGTTCGCTGGTGTCGGTGAAAATCACCAGCACTCCGGCCTCGCGGCCGCTGACCTCTCGCTCCGGCACGACCAGACAGGAGGCGAAGGCGCTGCTGCCATCAGGACGCACGTATTGCAGATCCAGATCACCGCGTATGCCGTCGAGGGCTTTGATCAGGTGTGATCTGATCTGCTCGGCAACGCCTTTGAGCAGCAGGTTGTCGAAGGTTTGGCCGATCACTCTGTCCTGGCGGCGATCCAGACTGTGGATCAGCGTTGGGTTCGCGTAACGCAGTTGCAGCTGGTCATCCAGGCGGGCCACACCGAGCGGCAGATTGTTCAGCAGGTTGTGCAGCTCGGTTTCCTGTTCGCGGATGCGCTCTTCACGGGCTTCCAGCAGGCGATAGGGTTTGAGCACGGCAATCTGGAAAGCGGCCAGGTAAAAGAAGCAGTAGGCGGCGACTTTATACAGGTGGCCAAACAGGTTTATGAATTCCGAGGTCTTCTGATACTGGGTAAACGCCAGGGCGCCCATGGCGGTGATGAAACAGGCCACGCTCAGCCACAGGTCGCGGCTGCTCTGCGTCTGGCGGCTGCGCAGAAAGAAACGCAGAGCCAGCATCAGGTTAACGGCGCACAGGATGTATTCGCAGTCGTTCTTCAGCGGTGTCAGGCCGCTGCCGGGGATATAGGTCACCGGCAGCCACTGCGGAAGCAGGATGGCGATCAGGAGCAGGGCCACGACCAGGGTAATGCCCGCCACCAGCCAGAAACTACGGCTACCCGGCAGGCGCAGTTGCAGGGCCGCCAGGCAGAGAACGCCAACTTCAACCGCGCGGCTGCTGAGCCAGAAGAAGATCGAGGTGTTGAGGCTGCCATCCACCACCAGCCCCGGCATGCCGGCAAAATACAGGGTATGCAGGATGTCCAGGCCGGCGACGCTGACGAAGCCGAACACCATGGCCTGAGCGATGGGCTCGACATTCCGGTCGGGGATGTTCCAGGCGATGGTCACGATCATCAGCGAGACGCTGATGGCGAACATCTCCAGCAGCAGGTGAACCGACAGGTAGTCGGCCGGGCGGCTGGTAAAAATGGCCATGGGCGGCAGGCTGAGGGCAATGGCCATGAGTACCAGCGCCAAAGCGCAGGTACACAGCGCCAGGCGACGATGTTTCAGGTAAAGGCTGGGGGACGGCAAGAGGGTATCCGAGGGCGCTGCTAGCGCCCGTTGTGCATGAGTTATCAGCTGTTGAACCGCTCGACCAGGGCGTGCAGGGAGCCGGCTGTGGACTGCAGTTGAATACCCAGTCGTGCGCTGTTGCCGGTGACTTCGGCGTTGTCGTTGGTGGCCTGGGAAATCGAGTTGATCTGCCGGGCAATATCCTCGGCGACCAAGCTCTGCTGTTCGGCGGCAGAGGCCATCTGCTCGGCCATCTGGTGGATCTTTTCGACGGTCTGGCTGATGCCTTGCAGGGATTGTTCGGTCTGCGCCACCCGCGCCACGCCGTTGCGTGCTTCTTCACTGCCGGCGCGCGCCACGTTCAGGGCACGTTCGGTTTCCTGATGCAGGCCAGTGATGATGCTCTGGATGACCTCGGTGGACTGCCGGGTCTTGGAAGCCAGGGCGCGCACTTCATCTGCTACCACGGCAAAGCCGCGGCCTTGCTCGCCGGCCCGCGCCGCTTCAATGGCGGCGTTGAGGGCTAGCAGGTTGGTCTGCTCGGCAATGGCGTGGATCATGCTGGCGGCCTGCTGGATGGAGGTGGTTTCTCCGGCCAGCGATTGCACGGACTGACCGATGCCATCGACTGTCTGCGCCAGTTGCTCGATGACTTCGCGACTCTGCTGCGACTGCCGTGCGCCGGCCAGGGCCAGTTCACTGGCCTGGCGTGCCTCCTGGGCAGTGTTTTGCACATGACTGGCGACTTCGTTGATCGAGGCGGCCATCTCATGCATCGCCGTGGCGGCCTGGTCGGCTTCATTGCGCTGAGCCTGCAGGGCACGTTCGGCCTGCTGGTTAAGGCGGCCGTTTTCCCTTGCCAGATCAGCGGTCTGATCGGCGAAATCGCCCAGGCGACAGAGCGCCGTGCGAATCCGCGCATCTTCGCTGATCAGCGCCAGGTGAAGCTGTGCCAAAGGCCCGGAGGCATCGCTGTAGGTGCGGGCCACCAGCGGGCTGTCGAAGGTTTTCGGCGCCACTTCACGGACCCGGCCCGGCAGTTGCCTGGAGCCGTACAGGCTGACAAAGCCTTGCAGCCCGAACAGAGCCAGGGTCAGCAGCAGCGCCGTGCCGGGCAGTTCCAGGTACCAGAGTGCCGAACCGCAGATCACACCCACTAGCGGCAGTACGAAGAACCGTGCCAGTTGCGCGAATGCCTCGCCAAGGCCTATGGCTGGGAGTCCCTGATTCAGGCGCGCGTAGAGAGCCTCGGCACGACTCACCTGTTTGGCGCTGGGTTTGCTGCGCACCGACTCGTAGCCGATAACCCGGCCGTTATCCTGGATGGGCGTGATATAGGCGCTGACCCAGTAGTAATCGCCATTCTTGCAGCGGTTCTTGACGATGCCCATCCAGCTGCGTCCAGCCTTGAGGTAATTCCACATGTGCGCGAACACCGCCGCAGGCATGTCCGGGTGGCGTACCAGGTTGTGCGGACTGCCGATGAGTTCATCACGGCTATATCCGCTGATTTCGACGAACTCATCATTGCAGTAGGTGATGGTGCCGCGGGTATCGGTCGCGGAAATAAGGTGCTGAGCAGCCGGGAAACTCCGTTCCCGGCCGCTGTTGGAATGGGTGGCGCGCATGGATTTGGCTCGTTACGGCGTGAGGCGATATGCCCGGAGTGGGGACATCCCTGGCTTGCATTATTTGCTGGCCAAGTGGTCAAGTCTGGTTATTGTCGCAGATTACGCACAGCAGTAGTTCAAAAAACGCCCAGTTGTTTCCCAGCCTCAGGCGCCAGTGGTGACTATCTGATTGGCATTTAGCCAGTGCGTGGCATCTGTGATTGCGCCCTGGGACACTGCGTCGGGCGACCTTTGTTGTTGGAGAAAGATCATCTGTAACAGGCATCCCAGAGCCTGTCATCGATTCACCCCTGTTTGTTTTCGCTTACAAATTTCCTGCATCTGGCCGCATGGGCCACTGGCGAGCGGTGCCTTGCTCTGCGCACAATCGGGGCAGTTTCCAGTTCGAGAATAAAAACAATGACTGCCGATCCCTTGCTGACCGTTTTCCTCCCCGCCGCCCTGGGCATCATCATGCTCGGCCTGGGGTTGTCGCTGACGCTGGCGGATTTCGCCCGGGTGGTGAAGTACCCCAAGCCGGTGATCATCGGTCTGGTCTGCCAGATACTCATCCTGCCGGTAGCCTGTTTCTTCATCGCCAAGGGCTTTGCCCTGGCTCCGGCGCTGGCCGTGGGGCTGATGCTGCTGGCGGCTTCGCCGGGCGGCACCAGTGCCAACCTGTATAGCCACCTGGCTCATGGCGACGTGGCGCTGAACATTACCCTCACCGCGGTGAACTCGGTGATCGCCGTGCTGACCATGCCGATCATCGTCAACCTGTCGATGAATTACTTCATGGCCGCCGATCAGGCCCTGCCGCTGCAGTTTGGCAAGGTGCTGCAGGTGTTTCTCATCGTCCTGGGGCCGGTGGCCATCGGCATGCTGGTGCGGCGTATGGCGCCGGGTTTTGCCGCGCTCATGGACAAGCCGGTAAAGATTCTCTCGGCGCTGTTTCTGGCGCTGGTCATCGTGCTGGCGGTGATCAAGGACTGGGACACTGTCACCACTTATGCCGCGGAAGTCGGCCTGGCTGCGCTGGCCTTCAACCTGGTCAGTCTGGCGGTGGGCTACTGGGTGCCGCGCTTGATGCGCCTGAGCCTGAAACAGTCGATTGCCATCGGCATGGAGATCGGTATCCACAACGGTACCCTGGCCATTGCTCTGGCGCTCAGCCCGGCGTTGCTGAATAACCCGACCATGGCCATTCCGCCGGCGATCTACGGCTTCATCATGTTCTTCACGGCCGGGGTGTTCGGCTGGCTGGTCAACCGCGTGCATGGCCGCGAGCTGGCCGGCAGCGTGACCTGAGGGGTTGATTCAGGCGCGCCGGCCGAGCTTGCCGATCCACAGCACGGCCAGGCCCAGCAGCAGACCCCAGAAGGCCGAGCCGATACCGCCCAGGCTGATGCCCGAGGCGGTGAGCATGAAGGTCAGCAGGGCCGCCTCGCGCTCCTCGGCATTGTGCAGGGCGGCCTGCAGGCCATTGCCGATGGAACCGAACAGGGCGATGGCCGCCACCGACAGCAGCAGGGCCTTGGGCAGGGCGGCGAACAGGGCCACCAGGCTGGCGCCGAACAGCCCCGCGAGCGCATAGAACAGGCCGCAGAAGACCGCCGCGGTGTAGCGCTTGGTGGCGTCTTCATGGGCCTGCGGGCCCGTGCAGATGGCGGCGGTGATGGCGGCGAGGTTGACCCCGTGACCGCCGAATGGTGCCAGCAGCAGCGAGGCGAAACCGGCCACGCTGAGCAGCGGTGAAGCGGGCACCGGGTAGTGGTCGGCGCGCAGCACCGCCAGCCCGGGAATGTTCTGCGAGGCCATGGCCACCACGAACAGTGGCAGGCCGATGCTGATGATGGCGCTGAGGCTGAATACCGGCGTGGTCCATTGCGGGACGGCCAGCTGCAGCGGCACCCGCGACAGATCGAGCAGGCCGTTGGCGCCGGCCAGCGTTGCGCCCACCAGCAAGGCGGCCAGCACCGCATAGCGCGGCTGCAGGCGCTTGGTCAGCAGGTAACTGAACAGCATCGCCAGCACCAGCAGCAGCTGACTCTGCGCGGCGAGGAAGATTTCGCTGCCAATGCGGAACAGGATGCCGGCCAGCAGGGCGGCGGCCAGCGAGTTGGGCAGATGGCGCAGCAGGCGCTCGAAGGTGCCGGTGATGCCGACCAGCGTCAGCAGCAGGGCGCAGACCAGATAGGCACCGATGGCTTCGTTGAAGCTCACACCCGGCAGGCTGCTGATCAGCAGGGCCGCACCCGGCGTGGACCAGGCCACCACAATGGGCGCGCGGTAGTAGAGCGACAAGCCGATGGTGCAGCAGGTCATGCCCAGCGACAGGGCCCAGATCCACGAGGCGATCATCCCGCTGTCCAGTCCGGCGGCCTGGCCGGCCTGGAAGATCAGTACCAGGCCGCTGGTGTGCCCGGTGAGCATGGCGATGAAGCCGGCGACCAGGGCCGAAAGGGAGCTGTCGCGCCAGAACTGGCGCAGCGGATTGGCCGACATCGGGACGCTCCGGAATATGATTGCTGAGATGAGTCCGCGTCTGAGGACTGTACGCGTGACCATTGCGCAGCCACAGCTCAGGTGCAGTTGAGCGCGGCAGCATAGATTTGTGCAACTGTGCCTGTCGCGATACAGCCGGAGGACGAAAGGCCCGTACAGTTGCCGGGACTGCTAGAGTCGCAGACAGAGACGCGCCGAGAGAGACACCATGCAGGATGACAACCCCTTTGCCACACCCACGGTGCCGCTGGTGGACAGTCAGCCCCGCGCACTGGCCGGCTGGACGGCATCCCGGCTCAATCTGCTGGGCTGGCTGAGCCTGGCCGCGGTGCTGGGCAATGTCCTGCTGTGGTTGTCGTCCTTTGCCGGTGCCTGGCTGGTGCAGGCCCAATTGCAGGTTTTGAATGACTGGCTGGGCGTGGCGCTGGTGTTGCTTGGCTGCTACCTGCTGCTGCAGCTCAAACAGTTGGCCGAGGCCCGCTTCAATGCCCAAGGCTTGCAGCGTCCGGTGTGGACCATGGTGCTGTTTTCCCTGCTGTTCGAGGGCGGCATGCTGCTACTGGGCGAGCCGAGTGGCGAGCTGGACTGGCCGCTGCTGCTGAGCCTGGCCGGGGTTTTCGTGCTGGGATGCATCAGCCTGTGGCTGGGGATTTGCCTGTTGCGGGTGGAAAACGTCTACCCGTCCTTTCGCCTGATGGCCTGGCTGGATATTGCCGGCGGGGTGATGCTGATGAGCCTGCTGCTGGCCATGCTGGCACCGTTGCCGCTGATCGGCGCCTTGCTGGCGCAGATGCTGCTTTTTTTTCGCGTGGCGGCCGAGTTGCAAGAGGGCTGACACGTTGGCGCCAGCTAGTCGCTGTGATCGGCCTGGCGAATACGCCCCAGCGCCTGGTTGACGCTCAGCCAGTTCTCGACCGCCTGTGCGCCGACCTCGGCAAACACGCGCTCCAGCAGGCGGGCCTGTTCGCGGCGCAGGGCCTTTTCCAGTTTGGCGCCCTCGGGGGTGAAGCTGAGCAGACGCTTACGTTTGTCATCGGCGGCCACCACACTCTCCACCAGGTGCATCTCCATCAGCTGGCGCAGCGGCGTATTCAGCGCCTGCTTGCTCACGCCCAGGTAGGCCAGCAGTTCCTTGACGCTCAGGTCCGGGTACTTGGCGATGAAGAACAGAATACGGTGGTGCACCCGCGACAGCCCGCGACGGGCGAGGATTTCGTCCGGTTTGGCGGTGAATGCCTGGTAGCCGAAGAAGAAGGCTTCCATCGCCTGCTGCTGAACGGTTGGGTTTTTTAGGTCAGGCATGTTGAC
>JACCEA010187059.1_pt1 | contig 10027 bp, 10 predicted proteins | sample 7449851 | NCBI WGS metagenome assembly JACCEA01 (sample SAMN15323453, study PRJNA562643) | freshwater metagenome | isolation source: river surface water | place: USA:Blue River Watershed | collected 2017-08-18 | reverse complement strand
TGTTTTTTACATCAGCTTTAGCAGAGACAAATCGTCATCCTTTTGATTTACCTGAAGCAGAAGCAGAGTTAGTTTCTGGTTATAATGTTGAGTATTCAGCAATGGGATTTGCACTATTTTCTTTAGGAGAATATGCGAATATGTTAATGATGAGTTCTATAAATGTTGTATTATTTTTTGGTGGTTGACTTCCTCCATTCGAATTTTTAGGTTTTATTCCAGGATCGTTTTGATTTGGAGTAAAAATTTGTTTTTTCGTAATTTTATTTATTTGAATGAGAGCGGCACTTCCTAGATATCGTTATGATCAGTTAATGGGATTAGGTTGAAAAGTGTTTTTACCTATTTCATTAGCTTATTTAATGTTAACTTGTAGTATTTTAATCAGTTTTAATATACTTCCATATTAAATTATAATGTGTTATGCAACGTAAATTTATTATAACATCAAGTTCGCAAAAATCGTTAAATGTATATATAAAATATTTAAAATTAGTTTTTAAATCTTTAAATATAAAACCGGCTTATTTTTTTTTACCAACAAAAATTAAAAAAATAACTTTATTAAAGTCTCCTCATGTGAATAAAAAAGCTAAAGAGCATTTTGAAATTCGCAATTATAGACGTATTGTTTGTTTTAATACTTCTTCAGAAATAGAAAATTTAATATCTTTAATATCAAATAAACCTAAAACAATAAATTTAAAAATGATTTTTTAAACCATATTTTTATTCAAAAATAGAATTTATTAAAAAAATTTTAAATTTGTTCATTAAGGTGAATATGACGAATCCAAAATATAATTTTTATTTTGGTGCTTATCTATTTGATAGAAAAACAATATAATCTTTTTTATTTTATGTTATTACAAGCAGCACAAAAAATTGGAGCAGGATTATCTACATCAGGTTTAGCAGGAGCTGGAATCGGAATTGGATTTATCTTTGGATCTTTAATCTTAGGAACTTCTAGAAACCCTACAATGAAAGACGATATGTTTCGTTTCGCTATCTTAGGATTTGCATTAACTGAAGCTATTGCACTTTTCGCTTTAATGATCGCATTTTTAATTTTATTCGTATAGTTTTTATTTATTATATAATAGGATTTTTTAAGAAGTAAATTTTCTATTATATCTAATAGTGTAGTAGATTTTGTATGTGTGCGATTAATTAATTTAAATGTCAATTGTTTTGGACATTTTTTTATTATTAAAATGTTGATAGATAGAAAATAAATTTAACGAAAATAAAGTATTTAAATTCATTAAAGAATGAATTTCATTGTGTTTTATTTTTCAAGCATCTTTTTTATCTTTTGGCATTTTAAAAAAAAAAGATTTTAGTTGAATAAATGAAAGAAAAACAGAGTTTAATTTTGTATTTTCTAAAGAATTAATAATAATTGATTCATTTTGAAAATAATTTAAAGTTAAAGATCCAATTAATTGTTTATTACTTTTATCATTTTCAATTTTATAAATAGTATTTTCATTATACTTTTTAAAAGCAGAATTTGATAATTTTTTGGTTTTATTTTTTAAATTGCTATTCGATTTATTTTTTAGCTTTTTTAAAATTTCAGGGAATTTTAAAACCGTATGGTTTTTATATTTATTGCTACTTTTTTGTTTAATGATTAAAGAAGAATTAATAATTTGAAAATTAACTGTTGCACTTTCGTTTTGTACTAGTGAATGATTTACTTTTTTTTTTATTTTGTTTAAATTCATAATTTTTTAAGGCTCTTAATAAAAATGGTCTAAAAAGAAGATTTTTATAAATTGGTGTTGTATAATCTGTTTTTTTAAAATAAAATACAGGTTTTTTTAACATACCTTTTTTTGTAACTTTAAGTTTTTTTCTCCTATATCATCATCTTTTTCTTACGAATACAGATCTTTTATTAGGAGCTTTATAATTTAAGAAATCTAATTTTAAAGGTAATCTAATTGTATTGCTTTTAATTTTTTTTAATAAACTAAGTTTATTAATATTACGTTTAAATAAAGCTTTTCTTTTTTTTAAAAGTAAAATATTTTTATTATAATTAGACAATCTTTTTTTGAAAATATTTATTAAATTTCTATTTTTATTACTTTTAGTTACTAATACTGTTTGTTTTAATGTAGCAAAATGACTATTAAATTCAGAAAACTCTTTTTTAAATTTTAAAATAGCAGCAGTTAACTTTTTATTTTTATTAGAAAAATCAATGATAAGTGCGTTTTTTGCTTTTATAAATTGTTTATTTGGTAAAAAACCTTTAATAACGGAAAAGCGAACTATAAATCCACCTTTTTTAGGTTTTAAAATTCGAACCGGTAAATTTTCTTCTCGATTAAAAGCTTTACTTAATGCTAATCTATTAATACAACTTCTTAATTTTGATATAGTTGTTCTATTTTTAGGAGTAGAAATCATTGGGATATTTAATCTTACTTTATCTCAAAATTTATGTCTTAATATTTGTTTTTCTACATTAATATAAGCACCAATTCTTTTTCGTTTTCTAGCTAAGTAAGCTTTTTTTTTTAGTTTTTTTAAAGCTTTTAATTTCTTTAATCAAGCTTTTCTTTTGCTTCTTTGTTTTGGAGAAAGTTTATTTAATTTACGCAGTTGTTTTTTCTTTTTTTTTTGTTCTTTTCTAATTAAATAATAAGGTTTTCATTTTTTAATTGTTTTTTTAGTAGTGATTATATCAAAAATTTCAGAACCATTATCAATTAATCTAAGTCTTTTATTACCTTCAACGGTATCTCTTACCAAAAATTTAGAAAGAATTTCGGTATTTACAGTATTTTTATTAATAAAAGGTTGTTCTTTAAAGTTTCAAAGAAATGTTTTTCGAGTCATATAAAATTATATTTTATTAACAATTTTTGTTTTAATTGGTAATTTATATTGTGCCAATTTTAAGGATTTTAAACCTATTAATATATTTGGTGTTTGTATTTCACATAACATTGTTCCACTTCTTACTTTAAAAACTCAACGGTCAAGGTTTCCTTTTCCTTTTCCCATTCTTACTTCAAGTGGTTTTTTAGTTATTTGTGTATTCGGAAAAATATTAATTTTTAATTTACCTTTCTTTTTTATAATTTTGTTGATTGTTTGTTTTAAAGTACTAATTTGTTTTGAAGTCATTTGACCTGAACAAGTAGCTTTTAATCCTAATTTTCCAAAAATAGATGTATGTAAAGTGTAAACTTTATTGATTGTATTTAATTTTTTTCCTTTTTGTTTTTTTTTAAATTTTCATTTTTTTGGGATAAATAGCATAATTTTTGATTTTTATTTTTTATCGGATTTGCCAGATTTATCTTTTTTAAGATGAGTATCTGTATTATTTTGCGATATTTTTTTAGCTGGATTAACTTTTTTTAGCTTTTTTATTTTTTCTTCTGTAGTAATTTTGGTACTTTTTTTGGTTTTTTTAGTTTTTGGTTTTACAATTTTATCGTTTTTAGGTAAAGATTTTTTAGTTTCTTTTTTTAATTCTTTTTCTGTATTTTCTTTTACATAATTAACTCACATAGTAAGACCAAAAGCACCATATAATGTATGAATATGAACTTGACTTAAATCGTTATTGGCTGCAATAGTTTGAATTTCGATTTCACCTCTCGATGTTTTAAATTCAGAAGCTCTTAGTTTTCCTTTTAATTTTCCATTGATTACTACTTTTATACCTTTTATTTTTGAACCAGGAAATTTTATTAAAGCACCGATTAAAGTTTTAACAAAAAGAAAATATTTTGCATGTGATCTTTTAGGTAAATATTTAAAAATACTACCTAAAATATTACAATATGTATTAATATCGATGTCTTTATTTAAAAATAAAGAGCTAAGTTTTACAAAATCGTAAAATAAGTTAAAACGTCTAGCGAATAAATTTTTTTTAAATTTATTTAATTTTTTTAAAATAGAAGCTTTTATTACAAAGTTTTCTTTTTTATTTACTACAGTAATTTTGATAACAGCAAGTTTAGTTTGTATACATTTGTGTAAAATATTTAAAAAAGTTAAATGTTCTGCTTTTTTTTTTCTTAAAACAATTCTTTTTTTTCCTTTAAATTTTTTAATTAAAGTTCTAATTCTTTTTTTTGTGTTTTTAGTTTTTGCAATTAAACGAGATTTTTTTATGTTTGAAAGAAGTTTAATTTTTTTTCTAAACTTTAAAAGTTTTGCACTTTTAAGAAAAATATCTAAAGATATATTTGCTTTATCGATGTTATCAGTATGATTGTATGCAGTAATTAAAACACCTTTTTTGTCAAAACTTCTTTTTAAAGCTTTAATGAAAGATTCAGAACTAAACACTTCTTTTAAATTTAAAGTATTGTTGCTGAAATGTTTGTTTGGTCTTAATGTTAAAATATTTGATTTTTGTCCCATAAAAATTTAAACTTTATTTTTTCGCTGGTTTTTTTTTAGTTTGAACTTTAACAAACTTTTTTGTGTGTTTTCTTGTGTAAGCAAATTCTCCAAATTTAAATCCAACTTTTTCACGTGTTATATATGTTTTAATAAAAGTGTTTCCGTTGTGAATATAAACAGGTTTTCCAATAAGTTTTGCAGGAATAGCACTATTTCTAGCTCATACCTCTCTTTTATGACGTTTAAAAAATTTGTTACTTAGTAAATATTTGTAGATGAATTTTCCTTTTCAAATAGCTCTAGTCATATAATTATTTTCTTTTTTTTCTTAAATAGAATCCACTTTTTGTTGGAATTCCTCAAGGACTGACTGAAGGCATACCACCGTTAGATCTTCCACCATGCGGATGATCTACAGGATTCATTGCAATACCTCTTACAGTAGGTCTAATACCTAATTTTCTATTAATTCCCGCTTTACCAATAGTAGTTAAGTTACTTTGTGTATTTGAAATAATACCAATAGTGGCTATACTATTAACAGAAATTTCGATTATTTTTTTTGAAGGTAGTTTTATTTTAGCAATTTTTGAACCAGATTGAACAATTTGTCCATAAGTTCCAGCTGCTCTTATATATTTAGGGTTTAAATCATTTTTCAAAGATAAATTATGAATTAAACTTCCTGTTGGAATGTTTTTAATTAGGGTTCTATTTCCTAATTTCAATTCATTTAGGTTTTTTGAATTTTTTCATAACGCACCAGGATAAAGTGAATTTGGAGCTGTATTAAAAAAAAATCTTTTTTCAGATAATTCGAAGTTTAAGTTAACAAAAGAATTACGATTTGGATCGTAACAGTTAGCGATTACAAGAGAATTTGTATTATTTGAATCTTTTTCATCAAATACATTTCTATATAAGTTTTTAACACCACTTCCTTTGTGTCATACTGTAATTCTTCCATTAATCGAACTTCTTCCATTACTTTTTTGATTTTTTAATAAAATAGATTTTACAAGTTTATTACTTTTTGCTAATAAATTCTTTTGTATTTTTACAATATGTCTTGTACCATTGGTTACTGGATTTAATTTTTTTAATTTCATAATTTTTGAATAAATTTTAAACTTCTTTCGTCTAGCGGTTAGGACATTGCCTTTTCACGGCAAAAATATGAGTTCGATTCTCATAAGAAGTATTACCTTAGCTTATTTTTAGATAAGCGTTATATTTAACTATATGGATACTATCATTTTAAAATCTTTTTTACCGGAATTTTTTTTATCAATGTCAATTCTTTTCCAACTAGTTTATAATATTAAATTAATTAATGTTTTTAAATATAATTTTCCTATAATAGATAAAGAGGTTTTTTATCAAACAGTTTTTATTTTAATTAGTTTATTTTTTATATATTCTAATTTAAAAATAGAAGGTTTTTTTTCAAACTTTTTATTTGTTAATGATGAAAGTACAAGAGTAGTAAAAATGATTTTGATAATAACATGTTTATTTTCTTTACATATTATTTTACATGCATTTTCTTTACAATCTCTTAACTTTTTTGAATATTTTATTATATTTTTACTAGCATTATTATCATTACTTTTATTAATTAGTTCTTATGATTTAATCTCATTTTATTTAGTAATTGAGATGCAATCTTTATGTTTTTACATATTAGCCAGCTTTAAAAGAGATTCTGCTTTTTCAACTGAAGCAGGATTAAAATATTTTATTGCAGGTGCATTTATTTCAGGAGTATTTTTATTTGGAAGTAGTCTAATTTATGGATGTTTAGGGACATTAAATTTTAATGCTTTACATTTATTACTAGCAATTCCATTTGAATCATTTTCATTATTATGTTTAGTATTTTTTGGTGCTCTTTTTGTAACAATAACATTATTATTTAAAATTGCTTGTGCTCCTTTTCATTTTTGAGCACCAGATGTTTATGAAGGATCACCATTAAGTTCTACAATTATTTTTTCTATTATTCCTAAAATATCATTAGTTTATTTTTTTATTAAATGAATGTTTGCAATCAACATGTTATCTGATCACATGGCTAGCATTTTAATATGATGTGCTTTACTTTCTACTTTTGTAGGAACATTTCAAGCTTTAAGTCAAAAAAGACTAAAAAGACTTATTATTTTTAGTTCTATCGCTCAAGTAGGATTTATAGTAGCAGGTTTATCAGCTAATACAATAGATGCATATACAAATGTTATTTTTTTCCTTTTAATATATATTATTACATCAATATTAATTTGAGCTCATTTTTCTTTATTTTATGGGTTTCAGGCAAAAATAAACGAATTTAGTAATCAAATTTCGACTTCACTATATATTTCAAGTTTAACAAATCTTTATCGAACAAATAAAATTTGATCTTTTTCTTTTGTAATAATTTTTTTTTCTATAGGTGGTATACCTCCATTAACTGGATTCCTTTCTAAAATTTACATTCTATTTGATGTTCTTCAGAATGTAAATATTATAGTAGGAGTTTTTTTAATTATTATTAGTGCAGTTTCTGTATATTATTATATTAGAATGATAAAAATTATGTTTTTTGAACCAAAAAGCATTGAAAGCAATTATGAGAAATTTCAAGTTACATTTCACGATTCTTTTTTAGATACTATTTATTTAATTATTCCAATGTTATTGTCTTTATTAGTAATCTTTTTTTTTTGCCCCACAATGCCATTGTTATTATGCGAATATATTGTATTAAATATGTCTTGCGTTTAATATTATTAAAATTACAAAATTATGAAAAATAAAACTCTAACAAAAATGAAACACGTATTTCCTATAATAACTTCAGATACTTTTTTGAAAGAAGATGTTGTTATTTTATCTCACACAAATCTTTTATTCTCATTAAAAACATTAAAGTTACATATTAATTATCAATATAAACTATTATCTTGTATATCTGGTGTAGATTATATTGGTTGTAAATACAGATTTGGTGTTATTTATGATATTCTTAGTTTAACTTATAATAATAGATTACGAGTTAAAGTATTTGTTAATGAAATCACTCCTGTTGATTCAGTTATTAATTTATATATTAATAGTAATTGATGAGAAAGGGAAGTGTGAGATATGTATGGAATTTATTTTAATAATCATCCTGATTTAAGAAGAATTTTAACAGATTATGGATTCGAAGGATATCCAATGAGAAAAGATTTTCCTTTATCAGGATATATTGAATTAAAATACGATCCAGCTAAAAAAAGAATTGTATTAGAACCATTAGAACTTCCTCAAGAATTTAGAACTTTTAGTTTTGAAATGCCTTGATAAAACAATTAGAAAATATGATTTTAAAAAAAAAAGAACTTAACAAAGAATTAAAAAATTTTACTATAAATTTTGGTCCCCAACATCCTGCAGCTCACGGGGTTTTACGTTTAATTTTAGAATTAGATGGTGAGATTGTAACACGTGCCGATCCACATATTGGATTATTACATAGAGGTACAGAAAAATTAATTGAATATAAAACATATTTACAAGCATTACCTTATTTTGATAGACTTGATTATGTTTCAATGATGGCTCAAGAACATACTTATTCTTTAGCTGTTGAAAAAATAGGTGGTATTAATATTCCTTATCGTGCAAAAGTTATTAGAGTAATTTTTGCTGAAATAACAAGAATATTAAATCATTTATTAGCAGTAGGATGTCACGCAATGGACGTAGGAGCGATGACCCCGTTTTTATGAGCGTTTGAAGAACGTGAAAAATTAATGGAGTTTTACGAAAGAGTTTCTGGAGCGAGAATGCATGCTGCATACATTAGACCTGGAGGAGTTAATGCCGATATTCCTGTTGGATTTTTAGATGATTTATATTTATTTATTAATCAATTTAATTTAAGAATTGATGAAATTGAAGAAATGTTAACAGGCAATAGAATTTGAAAAGAAAGATTAATTGATATTGGTGTTGTAAGTGCACAAAAAGCAATAGATTGAGGATTTAGTGGAGTTATGCTTAGAGGTTCAGGTATTCCTTGAGATTTAAGAAAATCACAACCATACGAAATCTATTCAGATATTAATTTTCATGTTCCAGTAGGTAGTAGTGGAGATTGTTATGATCGTTATTTAGTACGTATTGAAGAAATGCGTCAATCTTTAGTTATATTAGAAAATGCTATTTCTTTTCTGCAACCTGGTCCTATTAAGACTATGGATTATAAAGTTTGTGCACCTTCACGTTGAGAAATGAAAAATTCAATGGAAACAGTGATTCATCATTTTAAGTTTTTTACAGAAGGAATTAATATATCTCAAGGTGAAACTTATACAGCTACTGAAGCTCCTAAAGGAGAATTTGGTGTTTATCTACTTTCAAATGGAGAAGATAAACCATATAGATGTAAAATAAAAGCACCTGGTTTTGGTCATTTACAGGCATTAGATGAAATGGCTAAAGGACACATGATTGCAGACGTCGTAACAATAATTGGAACTCAAGATATTGTTTTTGGTGAAATCGATCGTTAAAAAATAAACAACTATAACTATGTCATTATCTTATATTTTTTATACATTAATAAGTGGTATTATTACCCTTTTTTTTATTGATTCAAAAAAAATAACACAATTACGTTATATTTCGTTAATTACTGCAAGTATAGTTTTAATATTATCTTGTTTATTACTTAATGGATTTGATTCAAATTTTTATTATTTTCAATATTATACAACTTATTCTTTTGGTTCTGGTCCACGCGATTTAGAACTTTCATTTGCACTTGATAATTTATCGATTTATTTTTTTGTTTTAAGTAGTTTATTAGTTTTTCTTTGTATATTATTTATTTGAAATGAAAAATATTTTAAAGAGTATTCTACAATTTTATTAATAATCGAATTATTTTTATTAATTATTTTTTCAATTCAAGACTTATTTTGATTTTACATTTTTTTTGAAGCAATTTTAATTCCAATGTTTATATTAATTGGTCTTTGAGGTTCTAGAGAAAGAAAAATCCGTGCTGTGTATTTATTTTTTTTTTATACACTTTGTGGTTCAATTTTATTTCTTATTGGAATTCTTTATATTGCTTCAATTGCAGGTACTTTAAACATAGAATATTTATTAGCATTTCAATTTACTGAAGTTGAGCAAAAATTATTATGATTATGTTTTTTTTTATCTTTTGCTTCAAAAATCCCAATGTTTCCGTTTCATATTTGATTACCAGAAGCTCATGTTGAAGCGCCAACAGTAGGATCAGTATTACTAGCAGGGATATTATTAAAACTAGGTGTTTATGGATTTTTAAGATTTAGTTTAACATTATTTCCTGAAGCTTCTTTATTTTTTGCTCCGTTAGTATATACTTTATCGGTTATAGGTGTTTTATTTGCATCTATGGCTGCTATTAGACAAACAGATTTAAAAAGAATTATTGCTTACTCATCTGTTGCTCATATGAATTTAATAACTATTGGAATTTTTAGTTTTAATATTCTTGGTTTAGAAGGAGCTATTTTACAAAGTATTAGTCATGGGTTTGTTTCAGGTGGTATGTTTTTATTAATTGGAGTATTATATGATAGATATCATTCAAGATTTTTATATTATTATGGTGGATTAGTAC
>JACCEA011738223.1_pt1 | contig 10029 bp, 11 predicted proteins | sample 7449851 | NCBI WGS metagenome assembly JACCEA01 (sample SAMN15323453, study PRJNA562643) | freshwater metagenome | isolation source: river surface water | place: USA:Blue River Watershed | collected 2017-08-18 | reverse complement strand
TGTCTAACCGTCTTGAGTCCAAATCCCGCTGACGCTCAGTCAACCAACCACTTGCTAGATGATGTAATTCAAAATGACCGACGTCTTACGAGTAGAAATCTGGTTAAATGGATTCAACAATTGTGTACCACACTGTTCGGTATCCACAGAAATTACGTTGTATTTTCAGAGCTAACCATTCAAGATGTATTATTATGCGCGGAATCCCAATTTATTAATCAATTTATAAAATGGGTCAAACCAAAATACCAACCTACGTCAAAAATTGATGATAGTCGTCAGGCATGGTTACACCCAACTACCATGAAGCGCATGACTGTTTTAAATGAGTTACGAAAATGCGATCGATTATTAACTGGTTCATGTAGCTCCAAGTAAGTGAATTGTTGCCGCAAAATAAATGTATTGATATAGTATCTTTATAGAATGGATAAAGAGTCAGTTTTTCAATCAGATTTATATCATCAGTGCTCAACATACTGCCAAAGTGTTCAATCCAATTTGCGAGATTTAGGCCTTATAATACTACAAATGATCAATCGTAGAATATTTACACGGGAAGAATATAACCAGTGGAAGCGATGGAGAGTTGCTACTTCAAATTCAAAGAATATCTTGGGCTCCGAGAGTGGTGACGAAGTTGGTCACCATAAGAAGGATACCGAGAACGCTGTGGCTAAACAGCAAATTGCAGATGCAAAACACCAATTATTAATTGATGTTCCTATTTTGAAGAGTTTTCACCCCGTGATTGGCGATATATTGGCGCTGTGTTTTGCGTCATTGACAAACCCAACCGTTGAGCGTCAAGAGAGCCGAAAAGGCCTTGCCGTTGTATCAATTAAGTATGCTGCTTGGAAAAGCTATAAAGCCTTGGTGTCATCCCTGGAAGACATTGTCGCTGAATTGATAGATTCTGGAAAATATGTTAAGGAAGATATATGGTTAGTTGTCACTGTAAGCATGAGAGTATTGTAGTCATTTTCATTTAAACTTTCAGGACTGCAGAAGATGAAAAACAACGACTAAAGTAAGGAACTTTATGAAATGTAGCAGGTATGTAATTTTGTGAATATAGGGAACATCAATTCAATAAAAAGCGGTTAAAATTAAAGGCAGTGGAGGGTGTTAAAGCTGCCGCAGCTCGCATCAAAGCAAGCAATCAAGAGGTAGGCAAGAGTTGATGTTCAAGGAGCAAGATTAATTTATTTTTTATTTAGATATGGTGGAGCATGCAAACTGAAGACTTTAGAACTCGAATGACAAGGAAAAAACGAAATCAAAAGCGATATTATTCCAACCGTAAGAAAGAGCAACAATTGATCAAAGTAGCTGGTTTTCACAATTGGTGAGTTACATGATCACATCATCGTCAAACATGTAGTATTCAAACGGAATATTGAAGGAATGGTCATGATTTGCAGCGTTGGATAGAGCTCTCAATATCTGAATACATGCTAATGGTGATTGAAAATCACCAGAAAATTGAAGAAATGAAACCGAAAAAGCCCGAAATATTTATCACACAAATGATTGGAGATGTGATGAAAGCTTTTGACGATGCCATTCTGTCTAAAATTATAGCCCGATTTTCTCATGGGTTCAATGATCTACTGAGAGAACGTGCAAAAGATTGTAGTGATGATGCTTCTGATGGCTCAACAGCATCCCTATCTTTGACGTCCCTGAGCAAGTTGGATAGTGTAAATTACGTTGTAACTAGTATATATGGTAAGACAATTCCTAAGGCATTAATGGAAATATCCACTGGCATTGAACTCCGCAAGGTATACTATCAAGTATTACGTTTTGTTATTTAACAACTGTGTGGCGATAGGAAATTGAAACAGCTCGTAAAATAGAGCGAGATCAACTTGAGGGAAGAATGGACGAATTGCTGATAATTTCAAATGAACAATTGCGTTACAAGAGGCTTTCAATTCAAGCAAAGCATATGAGTACTCAATTTCATCACCTACGAAAAGAAACCCTCTCTTTCACGAGAGGTATTGATATTCTGGACAGAGAATTTTCCAGATCATTATCCTATGTCATTGCATTTTCAATGTTGCTGAAGTTTTACAATGAAGAAGCTTTCCGCTTTCAAGGAGAAAACATCGCAGCGTCCCGGTTGCAATCATTTTTTCGAATGATCAAAACGAAAAATGATTATAAAAATCGAATATTTGATAGGAAATCCTTGAGACACCGTCATGTTGATTTCCATCATCACCACAATCCGCATCCATCACCAGTGCATAGCCACCAGCCCCCAGCTGACGTACCATCAGCACCTTCATTTTTACTGAATAAGATTGATATTCCAGATGATGATCAACACCATCATGTTATGCAAAAGTCAGTCTCAGAACCAAACTTGGTTGTAGCAAAAAGAAAAAAACCAGCTGATGTATCTGTGGAATTGAAGGGTAGAGATTCCCTTCCTCCAACATTTGAAATAGTTTCATATCAAATTAAGGCTGAATCGATCATGTTCAGTTGCAAAGTTGTCCTAAAGTCAGCTTCTTTTACAGGTAACAAAATGATTTTGTGAAATTAGTTCAATGTTAATATTTGTACATCTTATAGAGCTGTGGCTGAATAGTACATCCATGGTGACAGTGCAGCGCTCGGAATTTGATACGGAAATGCAAGACATGAATATTATCCTCAAAGACACTTCAATCGACTATCCAGAATCTATTACTCCAACAGCAGCGTGCAAACTAACTTTTCTACCTCAGCAAATGGCACGTGTGCTTCTATTTAGTATCCGAATCATGAAATTATCACCTTCACAAAAATATTGTATATACTTTGCGCTAGATCGATCTCTTGAGCAATCTTTGGCGATAAGCTATGCAAAAGCCAAAGAAGGAATATTTTCAGAGTGCAATCTTAGGTGGAATTGTCCACAATCTATAATGGGTATTGATTACAACATTCAAATGCGTGGGAGACATCTGTTGCAGATCTCTATGCCAGTTGTAACTTTGGCGAGGATTCCACCACCTACAGTCACCAACAAACTCATTACTTGTGATATTAACTGCAAAAGTACTAATAGGCATGTTCCATGGTCTATTGTAGAATCCGTGGAGGGGCAAAGATTACCATTATATTTTTTGGGGGCGAATCAACAACAAATTTGCTCCAAGTGCCAATTCATCGTTCATTGTAGTTGTGACGTCGACTTTGGTGAGACGTTTAACAAAGGAACCTGCGTCGCGAAAAGAAGATTGGTTGTATTATCCGCAAAGGATCAATCAGAAGTGGGTGGTTCCTCATGGGAATCAGTTGCTGTACAATTGTGTCAGACCCTATCTGGCGAAGTAAATAACGCAAAGAAACTGAAAGAGAAAATGGTTGGTAATGTGCAAGACGTCATCCCTGCAAAAGAAGTTATGAATGTTTGTAAGGAATATATGTATCCATTTATATCTGCTAATTATCTCGAGTTGATTGGTATGAGTGGTTCAGAAGAGAGTGTGCTTGTAGATAGTTGGATGGAAGCTTTTTATGAATACCATTTTACCACATCAAATGGATTTGGTATCAGTAACGAGTCTTTGAAGCTTCCTGTTGCTCACATTTTCATAAATCAAAGTGATTTGAGAGAGATTGGTAAATTTCATCATTCAAAAAACGCTGAGCTTGTTGGAAAAATATTTGATAGTAACCGAATTTTGCGTAAGTCTTCTAATCAAGTTTTTAGTGAAGAAAAGCAATCAGGGATTTCAACCAATCAAATCAACAAAACCTCATTGGATGATAATAATAGCATCAATTGGCTGGACAGTTTAGAGTTTGCATCACCCTTATTGAATAGCTAGATCACATCAATGTTAGTAGTTGTATAGTCATTATTATTTATCCATCTGGCATCGTTGGCTGTTATTTTAATCGTGACTCTATTCTTACCGGTGATTTTGTTTTTTGTTCACACCTATATTATATTAATCGGATCATAAATTAAGGCGAAAGCGCCGTAACTGTCAAGCTGTCGAAAGACTACAAACTACCATCTACAAGTTTAGAAGTGTTTTACTGCACACAGTGCTATGATGTCTAAAAGTCCTAATTAAGGGCTTTGTGAGGCGACTTTATTGCCGGGCCATTGGAGGAATTCCAAATTAGTCAGTGGTGGATACCACTGTGGGTTAGATGAAGATATCACGGCGCACCTTCTTGTCATAAATATCATTGATATCACTATATCATTTTCCGCATTGGCAGTTCAAAATGGCACCGTGTTTTTTATTCATGTTTGTGGTCGCCTTTTCATTGCTCAGCATCACTTTTGCCACTGAGAAGCAGTTTTCTGATGAAGTTTTGTACAGAGTAGAGGCAGATCGATGTACCGCCATTGTTGTTGCACCAAAAGCTTCTGTGGGTGGACCAATGACTACTCACACAAATGATTGTTCTGATTGTGACTTCAGGGTGAGTAAAGTACCAGCCAGAGATTGGCCGGCTGGTTCCATGCGTCCATTATACTTGCTTCGCAGCACGTATCCTTCTCAGATATCTGAAGATCGTGGTGATACTTGGAAGATTGATAACTTAGAAGGCACTTCGGAACAAGTTAAGACTTGGTCAACCGATGAGACATTCACACAAGTGACTGGGTATATTCCGCAGGTACTATTTAGTTAGATACATTGTATATATAAATGCTTAAATGCGTTTGTGCCAGGTTGCTCACACATATGCTTTATTTGAAGGCCAATACGCAATAATGAATGAGCACCAAGTTGCTATTGGGGAAAGCACTTGCGCCTCAAAACTTTGGGCAGCTCCGGTAACTGCTGGCGGTAAAGCACGGATTGAAGTAAAACAGATGTCACAAATCGCATTGGAGCGTTCTACTACCGCTAGAGAGGCTATTCAAATTATGGGCGACCTTGCCACGTCCCTCGGATTTTATGCTGCTGATTGGAGTGGTGGTGACATGTCACTTGGGGAGGGCGGAGAGGCGCTCACAGTTATCGACAAAACCGAAGCATGGGTATTCCATGTGCTAGCTGATGATACTGGGGCCTCAGCAGTTTGGGCAGCACAGCGGCTTGAAGATGATCATGTCACTGCGGTTGCAAATCAATTTATCATTCGTACGATTGAACCTAATTCGGATAATTTTATGTACTCTTCTAATTTGTGGGAAGTAGCAGAGCGTCAAGGCTTCTGGAAAAAGTCAGATGGAAAGTTGGATTTCTTGAAGACTTATTCTCCGATGAGAGCACATAGTCCATATGCTACCAGGCGTGTCTGGAGAATTTTCAATATTGCTTCCCCTAACACAAAGATATCGCCATATACCGACTCATATGCAAGCGATTACCCTTTTTCTGTGAAAGCAGAGAAGCCTCTGACTCCTCAAGATGTTATGCAAATGCAGAGGGACCATTACGAAGGCACCGAATTTGATATGACCAAGGGCGTTGCAGCAGGCCCTTACGGTGATCCGAATCGATTTGATCCTGCTCCAGTGGACAACATGACTTTTGCTGAAGTCCTTCAAGGCTCCTATCAAAGATCAATTTCGTTGTTTCGTACTTCATACAGTTTTGTTGCGCAAGCAAGAGCTGATGTCCCCGACGTTTTAACGTTATTGTGGTTTGGACCCCACGCTCCCTCTGCAACCGCTTACGTCCCTTTGTATCTAAGTGCAAATGGTATTCCTGAAGCTTTCACCAAGTACGAGTATTTGAATTTTATTGTATTTTATTTTAACCATTGATAATGTATAGGGGAAGTCTACACAAATATGACCCCAAGATTGCGTTTTGGCAATTTTTGGCGGTTGGAAACTATGCTGCCAGATTTTATAGGTATGCTATGGAAGACGTACGACTTGCACAGAAACAGTTGATGGATCAATCAATTGCTGCTGTTACGAGGACCGAGGAATTAGTTGTAGCATTGATGAAAAAGGCGAGTGAAAGTGGAACCGAGGAAAATATTGGCAGTGACATTCAACAAGCAATTCGTTCAGCCCTGACGTCTACAGTCTATGATCATGCCTCTCTTGTTATGACTGCTTGGCGTGACTTGTTTGCGCAGGTCATAACTAAGTATCATGATGGTTACATTGCAGAGAACCTTGACACTCCCACTATCCACATGCGAAAATTGTTCTATCCAAAATATTGGTTGGATGCTACCGGATATTGGGATAGTAAATCTAATAGTGGTCCTGGTGTCATCTTGTTTGCTTCAAATGAGGAAACCTTAACGTTGAGTCAAAGCAATGGACGTGTGTTCACTGCCGTTGTGTTTACAACCATTTTTGTTGGTTTTTTCTCTATTTTGGGTGTGATTACTTGTCAGAAGAAACATTTCCCTTATCATGCTACTTCCTCGAAGGACTATTTGCCGGTGGATAATCTTTAGTGCATAGGGTATTTATAGGCTTAAATTGTTGTAGTAGTTTTGATATTTAAACATTTTAATTTACTCTGACCACCAGGATTCTGATATTCATTGTGCCATCGATAGAGAGGCATTATAAAGTTCAAACCAGACGGGTTGCCACATTTGAGGAAAAAAACAGAAATGTGTACAATCCTGAGAAGTTGCACTCGTGGGATGCATGTTATATAGTGGCATAGTAATTTCATGGAAAGGAATTACTTTTATATGGTTGTATCCTTCGTTGACGATGGCATTGTATACATCGGTATTTCTCCAATCTAGATCTATGGTTACAACTTAGAATAGAACTCATCAGAGATTAAAAAAAAAACAATTACCAGGTGTATTGTCCTCAATTGGTACACAAGTCCCATTATTTTCCTCCTTCTGTCTATATTCTCGATCATAATAACCATTGATGCTGTGATTCCAGTGTTGCGCAGCTGTCTCGCGGTAGAAAATCATATGGTGGTGGTCTTCGTCTTTTGCTAAATCATCTAGCCAAGATAATAATGTTGGCAGTTCTCTGCGAAATTTTTCACGAGAATTGTACCAAACTCCGGCATTGGCAATGATAGTAACGCTACGATTAGTTGATTGGATGAAGTCATTAATAACTGATTTGATCTGTTGGAAGGAATATCTCGGAAGAATAATCCCAGTGGCAGTGCTATTTCCTTGTTGAGATTGCGTGGTTACATTGGTGCGACTTTCTAAAAGTGTTCTTTTCCCACTGGCGATATGGCTTACTGTCAGGTTCAGACTCAATTTAGGAGCACTCGGAGACCACTTTGTATTTCGCATACTGAAAGCACTGGAGTTTCGACTAACACTCGTTCGACTGAGGGTGGTATTACTTGGATTTATCCCACTCCTGAACCTCATTTGTGGAAAAGTATTGTTACTTAACTTCAAAGGTCGTCTTTCCTTATTTTCTCGAACAAGTGATGCTGCTGTGCCATTTTCTCTTAGTCGTTTAAGTTTCATCCCACTCTGGTTGTCCAAAACAGCAGTTCCATTTTTCGATTTTCGGAGTCTTTCGCGATCAACAACAAACAATGTAGAGTTGTTACCAAAACTATTAGAGATAAATACTGACTTGTTCTTGTGGAGTCGATCAGTGCTATTTACACTATTGTAAACACCAGTCCCACCTTTCTGCCCATATTCGACTTGTAGGGGAGAACGAGTAGACATAATCGATGGTATATTTGTTGTCAATCTACGATTGCGTCGTTGAGTTTTTCTTTCTCTTTCACGTTCTTTCCTCTCTTTCTGAGCTTTATTGAATCCAAACAAATCAAATTTAAACTCAAAGTCGAAGCTGTCTTCCTCATCATTAGTACTATCATCTTCATCTTCGATACGGAAGACTTTATAGTATCGGATATCCAATTTTAGCTTCTCCTCTTTCCATCGAACAGTGTAATCAGTGAAGTAAGAATAATCATTTGGATTCTTGGTGCCGCTTCCTGCATTGGTTCCACTGGTAATAGCAACCTTATCTGTTCTCATCAGATCACAAATCATTGCATCTTGATTTTGCTTGGATATTCCATCACCAATTAGGATTAGTGGCATGTTTTTCTTTGCCATATGTCGCAACGCAAGTGATAAATGCCGATTATTCGCATCAGAATAATGCGGATGTCTTAAACGTGAGCGAAAGAACGTTCTCGTGGACAATGGACCTGGACAAACTTTCCCCAAACTTGCACCAATGTTACAAAACAGTCGTTGCGAACCAGGAGAAATAGTGCTCCCTGAGGGAAGGGCTGTTATAGACTGCTGAAAAGCCTTGGTACAATTCTTCATTCGAAATGTTTTGATGTCAGCATTTGCATCTTTTACTCCCTGTAGTAGACATAAATCCAACGGTGATAACCATTGCTTTAGGGAGGTGTCATTGACATGCTCCCAAAGCTCTGTATGGTCGTCATGAATGACTTCACTAATCATGGCTACTTTTCTCATATCCCACACCACAATAGACATCAGCATAGTTATGAAGAATACAAATACTCCGGTCTGCGTGATCACACGTTTTTTTGAGTCCTTGATCTCTTGGATTGTGCGACTTCCGTTTGGATTTGAGTTGGGATTCGACTTACTGGACTGCATGACTTTCATTTAGATAGTGGTTTCTCGAGTTCATACCACGCTATTGTATGCTATTCTAGCAAATAAACGATTCTTGATGTGGGATGAGGATGCAATAATTATTTTTTATGCAATAAAATTAATGTCATACTCCACGCCAACAAATTACGATGTTCATTGGAAGACAACGAAACATTCAAATATCCATAAATAAGATACCCTCGATAGTAGTTCATCCTTTTAGACAAATTTTTTTAATTAAATGTAAACGTGTATCATATATACAGTATATGCATGTCATATCACAATAAGAAATCATAAACGTAATTATCAGTAGGTGTCTTGTTCTGTTGATCCTGCAGAATGACCTGAATTTCCACCCCAAGTGACATAATCAACTCGTTCTGCAGCTTTATATTCCTCTATTAAATCGGTTACGACCTCTCTGAAATCAAACAAATTCATCCGACAAGAATGAGCGAGCCAATGTAATTCCACTAACCTCGAACTGTCGAATTCCTCCAAACCATCTTGAAACATTGGTTCTCTTCTGTACTGGTCCAAGAAAGCATTTCTCTTCCTCAACTTGTCATACTGACTAACCGTTCTCCCAAATAATTGAGCCATACTTGTATGATTAGCAATCATCAAACCGGAGACCTACAGTAGAAAGATAATGTGAAGAAACACTACAAAATATATTGGTCATACTTTATTGGCACTCTCAACATAAGGACTTTTTCTGGAAAGAGCGACCTGGATACTGGCAGGACCCCATGGAATAAAATCCACTAATTTGCGTTCGCGAATTCTTTGTAAAGCCTTATGAACTTGAGTTGGGTCGACAGCCCCTTGAATGATGTTCAAAATTGAAATATAGCAACCCTTCCGAGTAGATGCAGAAACCATGATGTTTTTGGTTTGTGTCAACCTACAAAAATACACTAAGCACTTATCGACAACCTTGAAAAAAATCCTTACCTTCTCATAACATCCAACACTGTCGTCTTCCTCACAGCCGTTGCAGCAACTTCAGATAAAATAATTGGTGTATATCCAGTCATTAAGAAATGGCAGCGCGGAGTTGGAATCAGTGATGCAACCAACCCAATTAAATCATTATTCATATAGCCTGGATAACGTAGAGTGGTCGTAGAAGCGGCCATAACAGTGGAAACTAAGGAATTCAATTGATTCACAGTGGGATTTTGTAGTTTCAATCGATCGACTGCAATTCTATTCAGCGCCGTATTATCAAGAACCACAACTGCATCAGCGTTGAGAGTTAAGCGCTTCAAAGTCAGCAAAGAGTTATAGGGTTGCACCACCACATCAGGAGAGTTATCCCAATTTGGGAATACGGAATATGTCTATCGAAAAAAATTTTCAAATAAACAAAACTAGACACTTGGCACCTTCATCACCTGAATCAATTTCTTTGGGAAATGATCATTGAGTCGCTCCAATAGGAAAGATCCCATACCACTACCAGTGCCACCTGCAATTGAGTGGCAT
>JACCEA012104670.1_pt1 | contig 10030 bp, 3 predicted proteins | sample 7449851 | NCBI WGS metagenome assembly JACCEA01 (sample SAMN15323453, study PRJNA562643) | freshwater metagenome | isolation source: river surface water | place: USA:Blue River Watershed | collected 2017-08-18 | reverse complement strand
TTCAACCGCGAGCACAAGCGTGACTATCAGTCGCCTGACTATCAAACCGTTCTGGGACTGGAAGATGGTAATGGGCGCATTGTGTTCGGCCCCAGGCGGGCGGATTATGTGAAACAGGGTGGCGATCCAATAGCGCCGTTACCTCCTTACCTTGAAGGTCCGCACGTGACCCTCTTCGGGCCACCCGATACCGCAAAAATGGCTATTAATGCCGTCAACTCCTATCATCGGAGGCTGCCTGGAGAACCTGCAATCGTCGAAGAGATTTTGCGCGACTGCCCTTATCTTCCCAAGTGGGGCGCCGACGATGAGGATTCCAAAACTCCTTTGCGTGAAGATTTGATCGCAGCGGGAGAGAACCTCAGCCGTTGCTTTGATGGAACACTCGTAGCAGCAGATGAAGCAACCGGAAAAAAATATGAGCTGCGGCAGGTAAGGGCGGCCCTGCCTATCAAACGGTTTCCTGGCCTCGCGTTGCCCTGTACCTTTCTTTTCCGCGGCGATACGCCCGTTCCCTTGCACCTCTACGATTTCGCGCTGCATGCTTTTCAAAACTGGCAAAGGCCTGAAGCCTTGGTCTTTTACGTCCCCAAGCTGGAGAACGAAGAGGAAGCCCGCTATATTCATCGCATGGTGAGCGTTGCCGAAGCCCAGCTGCAGAAACGTTTCCCAGCTTATAAAAAAGGCACGATACGCCTCATGATCGTTCTGGAAAATCCGCGTGCTATTTTCCGCGTGCACGAGATTATTGATGCCCTGCACCCTTACTTCGCCGGCGCCTCTCTGGGTTGGCATGATTATCTCGCGTCAACGGCACGACTGTTCAAGGAGGACGAGAATTATCGGATTCCCGCGAAAACAGATCCCAACATTGTTATTCGCTACATAAAGGCTTCACATCGCCTCCTTGCCGATGTGGTTGGTCCGCGTGGGGGTATCAAGGTTGGAGGCATGTATGGTGTGCTTCCTTCAAGTTCGGATCTAAACAGTCCTTCCTTCCAGGTGACGCTTAAAGGCTATATGAAGGACGTGGTCACTCAGCTGAAACGCAATCTTTCCGGCTTTTGGGTGGCCCATCCTGACTTTGTTCGCTTAGGAATTGCCCTGGTATCAGCCTGGGAAAAAAATAAGAGCGGTAACCACGAACCCCTGGAAAGATTGATCAAGGATCTGTTGCAGGAACCTCATGCCCAGGAAATTCTGCAATTTGTGAAAGGGCCAGACATTGATGGTCTGGATCGAGATCATCCACTTTATCCTCGCTCGCTTATAGTCGCTGACCTGAAAGGTGACGCGAGTTCCATCAACCATAGCCCAGACGAGATTCGCTATAATATATTCCAATGTCTGCAGTACCTCGCAGACTGGCTCGCAGGAAATGGTTGCGTTGCACTGCCAGCAAGCCTTGAAGGTATTCCCGTGCGTGTTATGGACGATCTTGCCACGACAGAGCGTTCGCGCTGGGAAGTCTGGCATGAAATTCGACACGGGCGTTTTCCACTGCATGACTTTCTGCGCATTGCTTTTGAAGAACTCACTTTCATCCGCAAGGATCTATCGGGCCCCCAGAAGATCGTCCAGGTAAAATGGAACGAGCAAACGGCCCGATGGTATCCGATCGCCTTTAAACTCATGATTCGCTTTATGACGGATAAGAATCCGGTGGAGTTTGTCAGCGAACTCCTTCTGCCCTTTACCATCGACGAGGTCAGAAATTCTGCTAACCCTTGGGAGTGTTTGCAAGCGATAGATCCAAAGATTCTGATCTTTGAACCCGTGATAGAGCGTTTCATGACCTGGTTTGAATGCCTGGGACATCAGGGGTTTGCTGCAACGATGGCCCAGGACCTGATACCTGATCTGGCCAAAGGCGAAGCTCTGGTTCATAAACTTCCCTTCGAAGATCTGGTTGCAGCGGCAGCTTTTCATGGCGATATTGGAGAATCCAAAAAAACGTTGGATCATCTGGCCGTTCGAGAACAGGCTGCTGTCTTTCAGGACGAGGAAAGAACTCGTGTTGAGCTGCAGAAACTGGGTCAGGACTACAAAGAAAAATTCGGCATCAAGTTCCTTGTTTCCGCGCAAGGGAAGAGTGGCAAGGATCTACTCCAAATTCTGCAGGAAAGAATACACAACAGCCGCGATCAGGAGCTTCAGAACGCCCGCACAGCTCTTTGGGAAATAGCCCGCAAACGCTTCATGGCCAATCCCCGTGCAAAATTTATGGAGGTTTTTCCGAAGATCAAGATCAGGCATAAAATTCCATCGGCCATGATCAGCCTTATCACTCCTGATTCCTGCCAGGATCTTTGTCTGGATACCAGTAACAATACCTGGTTTGAAGTGGCCTCGCTCAGCAAATCCGTAGCCTCTGCCTTTGCTTTGGAATATTTTCAAAGAAAGAACATCAGCATTCATACGGCCGTGAATCAACTGCTGACCAACACAGCGTCCGACTACCGTCTCACTGGTCCCTGGGGGGATCAAGTGACGTTGGCTCATCTGATGAATCATAAGGCATTGAACCTTCATTATGTCAATGGAGTTCCAGCCAACGAACGCATGCCTCCCATCCAGGACTTCCTGCGAGGCAATTCCACGTATGGTTACGAGCCAGTTGCCGTTGTGAATCCTCCTGGTCAAGTGTTCAAATACTCGGGCGCTGGCTTTCTAGTCTTGGAACACCTGATCAGGGAAATGGAAGGCCAATCTATCGAAGACCTCACGCGACCTTTCCTGAATGCCTTGGGCATGAAGGATTTCAGCTTTCATCAGGAAAGTCTGCCAGGAAAAGCCTACGCAGAGGGACGACGTGATGATGGTCAGATCGTAGCAGGCGGACGCCTCATGTTTCCGGCTTTTGCTGCAGGAGCCATGGGAACAAGCGGGGCTATGGCTCAGTTCCTGATGCACCTGGGCCAGGCTTATCATTCTCTGGAAGGTTCAGGCCCTCTTTCCCATGACACAGCCCGCACAATGCTATATGGAACCGATCAGGGTTGCCAGGATTTTATGGGTTGCAACATGGGTCTTGGAGTCTTTGTGGCAGAAGCTGGCGACAATCGCCTGGCTATTCATCAGGGAGCCAACGATGGTTTCCGCTGTCTTTATGTTTACTGCTTTGCAGGCCCCGATCGAGGCAAGGGCTTTGTTAGCCTTTGCAACGCGGATTTTTCCGGCGTCCTTTTCAACGCGGAAGTGGCTCAGGAAGCCTTTAAAATTCTCGACATGCAAGGGATTAATTTTGCACAGTTTGCTCAGCAGTTTGATCCCAGTCGATTGAAGCCCGAGGAAGTGGTGAACATTGGTTACCGGGATTTGGTCTTTAAAGCCTTTATTCCGCGTCTGCCCGAACCCATCCTTCGCAAAGGTCCACCTTCGCCCCTCGCCAAACAGAATCTGGTCACAGGGGCTCGCATTCTCAAAGTCAGCAACCAGCTCTTTGGTCGCGCTGAAAACCTGATCAGCCCTTACGATCCTGTCTTTGATCCTGGCCTTTTCGGAAAAGAAGGCAAAATCATGGATAGTTGGGAAACGGTTCGTCACAACCCGCGCCCTTGTGATGAATTGATACTTGAATTGATCAAGCCGGGACCCATTCGCTATGTATCGCTCTCCACGCAGTTTCATCTAGGTAATCAGGCGGCGTTCCTGCGGCTTGAAGGGTACAACGATGGCCAGTGGCTTGAGATCCTGCCGAAAACCCCTATGGAAGGGCATTCTTTGCTTTTGATCGATCGCGGCCATGATCCCAGGATTTATTCCAGCATTCGCGTGCAGAACTACCCCGACGGAGGTTTCTCACGCCTTGGCCTATACACTGATCTTCCTGATAGTGAGCGCAAGCGCTATCAACCTATTGCTCTTGCGAAGTGCCAGCGGTTTCCTGAGGCCATACCCCAGACGCGTAAACCCATGAGCCTCCCTTATGGGGGAGTTGATAAGGACATTGAGAAGAATCGCGCCCAGCTGCGGGCCGGCGATCTCGTGAACATAGCCTCGGCAGCTTTAGGTGCCAAGGTCATCAGCGCATCCAATGAGCATTACGGGCCGGCCATTCAAGTGATTTCTCCTTATTGCCCCCTGAATATGTTCGATGGCTTGGAATCCGCAAGAAGTCGCAAGCCAGGGCATCATGAAGAAGTGATCATTCGCCTGGCACAACGAGGACGTCTGGAAAAACTCGTTATTGATTTCACCTATTTCGTCAACAACAATCCCCTGGAGCTTGCTGTACAAGGGCAACATGGAGATGATTGGGTTGAGTTGGTGCCACGGACCTGGGTCAAAGGTTTTGCGGGAAGCCAGAAATCGTTCATGATTCAGGACGCGAGTTCCTATGAAGTTCTGCGTGTGCAAACCTTTCCGGACGGCGGCTTGAACCGGGTGTTCGCCTTCAGTCGTTGGAAGGTTTAGATCCGACGCTGCGACTGATTATGGATCCTGGTGCTTCCCGTGCCAGGAGCAGCTGGGCGGTGATGCTGATCGCGATTTCCTCTGGCCTTCGGGAACCGAGATTTAAACCGATGGGGCAATGAAGTCGTTGAATGCGTTCGGGATTTAGACCGGATCGAGCAAGGTCAGCACGCATGGCCCTCGCCTTGACTTTGCTGCCTATGGATCCTATGAAAGGAATATCATCACGTCCCAGCAGGACTTTGAGAACTGGCAGGTCCGTCCCGTGGCCCATGGTAATAACCGCGCAGAACGTGTCCGGTGGGATATCGGCCGCAAACTTTGCCATATCGTCGACGGAAATTTTTTTGAAGTGGGGTGCCTCCGGTAAGCGTTCGACCCAGTCCGCTCGCGTATCGACACAGGTCAAACGACAGTTCAAAGACAGGAGCACGCGACAGAGCGCCTGCGAAACATGGCCAGCACCAAACACCGTTATATTCCATGTTTTGGCACCAAAGACTTCAAAAAGCAGAGTGGCACTTCCTCCGCAGGACATGCCGATATCTTTCTGCAAATCCCAATTCTGTATAACAGGCTGAGCGGAATGAGTTGAATGGTCGAGCAGGCGTTGCGCCTCCACGATGGCTTTGTTCTCCAGCTTGCCACCGCCCACCGTTCCTGCATGAAGGCCTTGCCTCGTAATCAGAGCCTTGGCTCCGGGCTCCTGCGGTGCATGACCCATACTCGAGAGAAGGGTACACAAGGCAAAGGCTTCACCTTGCTCACTGAGTTCATGCATGGAACGAAAGACATCCTGTGCCGTCATGAATTTTTCTCCCAAGCAGCAAACGCATCCGGGTGAAGGGCTCTCATGATGCGTTCCTTGGAGGCTGGTATGGGTAGATCCGGTGTTCGAATCGCATTCATGATTGCCGCCCAAACCGAAAAGCTGAGCAATAGGGGCGGTTCGCCGACGGCCTTGCCACGGTGCATGGTCTTCGGTTCCTCTCCTTCCAGAAGATCGACACGGAAATCCCTTGGGATATCGTGGATCGAAGGAATTTTGTAGGTACTCGGTGCATGGGTCAGCAGACGTCCTTTCGCATCGTAGACCAGTTGTTCTGAAGTGACCCAGCCCAAACCCTGGATGAATGCGCCACGAATTTGGCCGATTTCCAGGTCGTAGTTGATGGGACGCCCAAGATCCATCAGGATATCCGTGCGCAGAACTTTCACTTCCCCGGTGGATCGATTGACCTCGACTTCGCTGCAGGCAACGCCCTGGCTAAAGTAGAGAAAGGCATTGCCTTGACCGGTGACCTTATTGAAATCCAGACCATCAACTTTATAGAATCCGTACTCGCTCAAGGAAACCCTATTAAAATAGGCTTCCCGAATGACATCGATCAGACTGAGGGAACGTTCGGGATTATGTTTCGAAAAAACCTGACCGTTTTGAAACACGATAGACTCAGTCAAGGGCTTATCCCATTCAAGGTCCGATCGAGTCCCAGGGCCAATCGTGCGGCTGGGCCAGAGTTCAGGATCCAATCGACTCAAAGCCACGAAGACTTTGCTCAGACGCTCCTTGAGCGGCCGGCAGGCTACCAGGGCTGCGGCACCGTTTAAGTCCGTCCCGCTGGAGGCCGCGGTTGCAGAGGTGTTGGCATTTTTATCCGTTTGCGTGGGCATGACCCGCACCCGCTCAGGGTCAACCCCAAATTCCGCTGCAACCAAACTCCCGATCTTGGTTTGAACACCTTGTCCCATTTCCACTGCGCCCGTGGAAACTTGAAAACTTCCATCGCGGTGCAAAATGACGAGTGCATTGCCCTGATTCAGAAAGCGCGTGATAAACGAAATACCAAACTTAACGGCCGTCATCGCGATGCCGCGGACCTGGGGTGCATGCGGCCTCGCCTCGCTCAAGAGGCGCTGACGCCTGGATTTATAATCACAGCGTTCGGCAAGTGTTTCGAATAATCGCGGCAAAGCATCCCCTTCCACCAACTGCCCATAGGGCGTCGTATTTCGATGGGGATGTCGATACACGTTGCGCAGACGGACATCATAGGAATCCAAAGCAAGGTGATGTGCGATCGCTTCCATGGCATGTTCAATAAGAGCCACGCCTTTGGGGCCACCAAAGCCGCGAAATGCAGTGTGCGGATGAATATGCGTGCGGCACACCTGACCACGAAGGCGAACTGCAGGCAAATAATAGGCATTATCCACATGTGTGAGAGCTCGTTCCATGATGGCTGTGGAAAGATCCGCGCAGGCCCCACCATCCGAATGAAGCATCGCATCAAGAGCCAGGATCTCGCCATCATCGCGGAAGGCGATATCATAGGTCACGCGAAATGGATTACGTTTTCCCGTGATCATCATGTCCGTATCCTTGTCGAGCACCAGTCGTGCTGGCCTTCGACAGGTGTGGGCGACAAGGGCCGCGTAGACAGCAAAGGGAGCGGCCTGGGTTTCCTTGCCTCCAAAGCCACCGCCCAGACGTTTCACAATGCAAACCACATCTTTATGATCCAGTCCCAGGGCCTCTGCCACCAGGTGCTGAGTTTCCGTGGGATGCTGGGTTGAGGAATGCACTTCAATAATTCCACCATCCCGCGGATAGGCAATCGCAGCCTGATTCTCCAAATAAAAATGATCGGCTCCATCGATCTGAACCTTGCCCTGCAAACGGTGAGGGGCAGTGGTCAGCGCACTTTGCCAATCCCCTCTTTCAATTTTGCGTTCGACCCCTATAAAACTGTTCTGAGCCACAGCCTCATCAATGGAAAGGATGGCTGGCAGGACTTCGTAGTCGATCCGAATGTCCCGCAAGGCAGTCCGCAGAACAGCAGGATCTTCAGCAGCCACGACCAGCACAACTTCCCCGACAAAGCTCACTTCGTCCTGGGCCAGGAACACTTGATCCTGGAAGATGCTTCCCCAGAGATTATGGGCCAAAGATTTGTAATCAAAGATCCAGAGTTGACCCGCATATTTCTGCACGCGACTCACGTCGATGGAAACCACCCGCGCATGGGCATGCGGACTCCACACCAATCCAACCGTGAGTTCACGGGCTTCCCGGGGCCGGTCGTCAACATATTCAGCAGATCCCTGCACATGGGCGCGAGCGGATTCATGCGCTGGCCCAGGACTGGCTTTAAGAATCGACATGCGGAACCTCCCGGCTTTGCATGATTTCGTCGCAGTATTGTTGAAAGAAGCCCTGGACCAGAATTCTTCGATAGGCAGCGCTGCCGCGAAAATCGGAGATGGGTTTGATTTCTTCCTGCAGGATTTTGTGAGCCGCTTCCACGACTTCCGAGTCGAGCACTTTATCCTTTAAGAAAGCCTCCACCCGCTTCACACGCAAAGGAATGGCGGCCACTCCGCCGAGCGCGACGCGCGCTGACTGGATAACAGGTCGAGGGTCTTTGCGATTTTTTTTCAAATCAAAAAGAAAGGCGGCGCTGACTGTGGAGATATCCAGATCCTTGCGTGTGGCAGCTTTGTAAAGGCGCAGGATTTCAGTTTTTTGCGGGGCTCGGAAAGTTACCGCGCGGATCCATTCTCCACTTTTAAGGGCGAGCTTGCGATATCCCAGGAAAAGTTCGGTGACAGGGATCATTTTTTTAGCGACTGCCACCTGACCGTCAGCCACCAGAAGGAAAGGCAGGGTATCACCAATGGGAGAGGCATTGGCGATGTTGCCAACCAGTGTGGCAGAGTTTTTTATTTGCGGAGAAGCGAAGACATTGAGCAGCGAACTGAATTCTGGAATGCCCTTCAGACAGCGACGTCGAACTTCCTCCAGGCTGACCTTCGCCCCGAACTGGTAAACAGAGCCTTTCTGAGACGACTGATAGAGTTCGGGAATAAGGTGTAGACTGATGACGTCGCCGAGCTCACGCTTGCCTTTATTCAACTGCACCGCAAGATCAGTGCCCGATGCCAATAGCGTGGCCTTCGGATATTTTTTCAAAAGTGGACTGACCTCGGCGAGTTTAACCGGAGCAAGAATTTTTCCCTGGGCTGTTGTGATGGCAATGGCTTGCGACTGAGTCTCTTTCAAGGCCTTGCTCACAGCGCTCGAAATAAAGCGCTCCGCAAGGGGAGGGATCGTCGCAGGATCAAGGCTCATTGCAGCTTCCACGATACTCGTGTAGCCGGTGCAGCGACATAGATTCCCCGTTAAATGATTCTTCACCGTTTGAGTGTCGGGCTTTGTCTTGCAGGTTTCAAACATTCCACAGAGTGCCATCACAAAACCTGGGGTGCAGTATCCGCACTGACTTCCACGCTTTTCCACCATCGCCTCCTGCACAGGGGCAAGGACTTGATCCTGGCTCAGCGCGTCCACGGAAACAAGGTGCGATCCATCCAGTTGAGCCAGCATGGTGATGCAGGAATTGATGGGTTCAAATCGTAAATCGCGGGAACGAGAGGTCCCAGGAAATGCCCGTAAAACCGTGCAGGCACCACAGTCCCCTTCCGCGCAAACGATCTTGGTCCCGGTCAAATAACGTCGTGTGCGCAGCCAATCAGCCAGCATCATCGAGGCATCGGATCCCGTCACTTCATGAAGGGTCCCATTGAGTGCGAAGCGAAGATAGGAGCGTGTCGACATAGGTATGCCCTTGCTGGCTCTATTGTTCAGGTAAGCTAACAGCGAAGCTACAGGATGCGGATTGGAAGGTCAACCGACTCGGATCCTGCGGTTTGGATTTGCAGAGTTTGCGGGACTATGCAATTGTTTGGAGCATTTGTTGACGTCCTTCCCAGGGCAAATGCCAGGGAATTTCACGAGCCCTTCAGCCAAGGCGATTCACTCTCGAATCGATGGGTTCAGCTCAAGGCGCCTGGATTCCTGCATCCTAACAGGACCTTTGATAACGAGAGTCGTATGCAGAACGCGTCCCATCATAGTTCTCCTTCTTCGCTTCGTGCCGATCTCATCGGGGGTCTCACGACCTTCCTCACCATGGCTTACATTGTGGTGGTCAATCCTGCGATCCTGTCAACCGAAGGCACAGGTCTGCCTTTTGCTGGAGTCATGACAGCCACCGTTCTCCTGGCTGCAGGCATGAGCATGCTGATGGGTATTTACGCTAAACTCCCGTTTGGCGTAGCGCCTGGCATGGGGCTTAACGCCTTTCTTGCCTTCAGCGTGATCCTGGGGCGACAGATTCCCTGGCCTATCGCGATGGGTCTTGTGTTCTGGGCCGGTGTTATCTTTCTTCTGCTCAGTATCCTGCCCGTGCGCATGGCAATCGTTGCTGCGATTCCTGTTCATCTTCGCGCTGCAGCCGCAATGGGGATTGGGCTGTTTCTCGCTTTTATCGGACTCAAGAATGCAGGTCTGGTCGTTGCTGATCCCGTGACCTTTGTAAAATTTGGTGCGTGGACCTCATCGAGCATGCTGGCAGTCTTGGGGCTTTTTATCATGGCCGTACTTCTGCAAAGAGGCTGGCCAGTAGCATTTTTGCTCGGTATTTTTGTGGTTACGGGACTGGCCTTTGTCCTCGGCCTTGTCAGCTTTCCTGAACAGCTCGTCAGCACACCTGACTTTTCCAGCACGTTTCTGAAGCTGGATATTTGGGGTGCACTGCGCGTCGAATATTTG
>JACCEA010292325.1_pt1 | contig 10030 bp, 9 predicted proteins | sample 7449851 | NCBI WGS metagenome assembly JACCEA01 (sample SAMN15323453, study PRJNA562643) | freshwater metagenome | isolation source: river surface water | place: USA:Blue River Watershed | collected 2017-08-18 | reverse complement strand
GCCCTATCCTCCCCTCAGCGAGGTGGTGCTGTTGCCGAGAATGAGGATGCCGAAATAATTGCGGAGGAAGTGGAGTCTGTGCAACTAACTGCCCCCCGTGTGCGAATCCAAAAAATAGAGGGATCCTCAGATGGCTCGGATACATCGGATGCATCGGAGGACTCGGACGACGATGCCATGGAGTATTTCGCCGAGTTCTCAGATTTTCCCGTACAGGTGACTCTGTTGGAGCGCGCCGAGGGCACAATGGATGAGCTGTTGGATGACTCGGATGTAACGGAAGCCCAGTGGGTGGCCTGGATATTCCAGGTAATAGCGGCTCTTTCAGCGGCCCAACATTGGTTCGGATTCGTCCATAATGACCTACACACCAACAATGTTATGTGGTCGCGCACCGATCAGACCCATATCTATTACCGCATTCATCCCAAGAATGGTGGCAATGGAGCAAAACCCGTTATATACCGCGTGCCAACTTACGGATACATTATGAAGATTATTGACTTTGGTCGTTCGTCCTTTCATTTGCCGGAACCCGCAGGATTCTTTATTTCCGACGCATTTTTCCCTGGCAACGATGCTGAGGCCCAGTACAATTGCGAACCCTTCTTTGATCCTCGTGTCGGCAAGAAGGTGGAACCCAATCCTTCGTTTGACCTCTGTCGCTTGGCGGTAAGTCTGTTGGAGGGCATATTCCCAACACGTCCCACGAATGCTACCCCTGTAAAAATCATGAGTCGCGAGGGTCCCAAGACTTATGCGGAGACCGTGAGCCCTCTGTATAATTTGATGTGGGAGTGGCTCACGGATGACGAGGGCAAAAATGTCCTGCGTGAGCCCAATGGAGAGGAGCGCTATCCTGATTTTGATCTGTATTCGGCGATTGCTGCGGATGTACACCGCGCTGTTCCCAGCTTTCAGATTGAAAAGCCCCTGTTTGTCCACGCCTTCAAATATGGCGGGGATGTAAAAGAGGGCGAGACCATCTACGACTTGTGGCTTTGAAGATCCAAAATGCGTGATAGTTGATTTGCAATATACAAGAGCGAACCGGAGTTTTCTATTGTGTATTGACATACGAAGGAATCCAGTTCATGTTCTGTGGCAGTTTCCAGCGGTTCCACTGTGGGCCGTTGGACACGAATTGTATTCACTGCTGCATGGGGGAATCGCATACGCAGATGAAGGAGTTCATCCAGGAATCGCCAATCGCTAAGGATCCAATGAGGTGTGTTGGGAGCACGGATTCGTTTAGCCCAAATCGCAGGGTCGTTTTCCTTTGCTTTAGTGGTCTCAGCGTGATAAATGATGAGATCCCTTACTGTAAGACCGTCGGATAGTTTGCGCGCTTTTCCATGAGGAGTATCCAGTTCGGCGCGATCCAAATCATAAAGTTTTGCCACTTCGTCTTTCACAGCACCGGCAAAGGAATTTCGCGTTACTAAATGGTGTCCGAGTAAATTGGTTAGAATATCGGCGGTAGTATCCTTGCCGGATCCGGCATATCCTGAAATAAGCCAGATTGTTTGTGGTGTCTGTGGTATCTGTGGTGTTTGCGGATATTCTTCCATTATATCCATATACAGGATATTTATTATGCGTATATATCCTTCACTTTTGCGGGTCTAAAATAAAGAAGGAATATACATGCAACAAAATGGACTTATATTCTTTGCCAACACCAGTCCCTTATCTTATTCCACCAGAACCAAGACCACAACCGCAAGTTCCAACCCCAACAGAACTCCAGATTCGCCAGTTGGAATTGTCGGAGACGGAAAGGGAGGGTACCGAGTTTATTCGGCTCATTGATCGCCTGGAATTTGAGTTACGGGAGACCGAGAATCCCCAACGCTTTACGGAACTGTATGTGCAACTGTTGCAATGCCAGCGAATTGCCAAAGATCGGTTTGAACAGACGGAGCGAATCGCGGATATATGGCGAGGTGCGGATTTCAATTTGGGTATGTTTTTGAGTGGTCTGGGACCAGCGCGAATTCAGCGGATGCGTGAACAGGCCGCCGAAGTAGTGGCTCAACAGGAACAGATGCGAAGAAGCATGGAGGAGGCGGCGGAACACCAACGGCAATTTATGGCGGGTGTAGTGGCTGTGCCAATTTCCGATACACTGTATTCTGTGCCTAGCGGGGGTGCCGCAATTACATTTCCTGCGCCCTCAGAACTCGGACTATCCACTGCACCAACAACGATTATGGAACTTATTTCCCGTGTGGAGAATGAGGCACAGAAACAGGCGCTCGGTAAACTCCTGCTTCGCAATGAAGCCAATCAAATGTATTTATCTTCCTATGAAGCCAACACAGTTCTACGCGGTCGCGGATCAGAAGTGGAAGGAACTTTTGAAGTGCTGGGCACCATTCGGAATGGAACCAGAGAATCCTATAGCGTTAAATGGTATAAATGGTCTATTGGAAAACCATCCTTTTGGTGCAATTGTCCGGATCATAAATTCAATTCGGCACGCAAAAATATGGTATGCAAGCATATCTGTTTCCTGATAACCAAGGTGGGTCGCATCATGGATCCGGCGTTTTTTGGTGAGCACAGTCATATGTTTACACGGGAACAGCAGGAACTATTCCGACAAGCTGTAGGAAATGCGGCAATCTTTGCGGATGGTGCAAGAGAACGCGAGAGGCTGGCTGCAAGACAGTCCTCGTTTCCAACACCCGCCTCATCCTCTTCCTCATCCTCCATGGATAGGCGTGCTCAGTTTATGGAGACACGGCGACCTGTTGGTGCTGAGGATGCGTGCCCCATTTGTTATGATGAAATGGGGGATACAGCTTGTCTGAATTGTCCCACATGTTCCAACAATGTACATCGTGCCTGTATGGAGGTCTGGTTGGAGCGGAATCGCACATGTGTATTTTGCCGATCGGATGTTTGGCGGGCTTGGCTATAAGCAAATTATTATGGGTGAATGAGTAGAATGGCCTTGGTCAAGAAAGTATATGCCGCAGCAATCTTTTTGCTAATTGTGGGAGGCATGGCCTGGGGCTGGATAGGCATGAAGGGCAAGAATCCTGTAACGCAGGCACTTGGCAAGTATGCCTGGATTGTGTATGGGCTTGTGGGACTTTCGGCAATCGTTGTGTTGGCCACGGGCCGTAATGCATATTATCCATTCCTGGGGCCCACTGTATTTCCTTGCGCGGCTCTGCAGGACAAGGTGCCCGAGAATGCAAATACGGAGGTGGAAGTGCAAGTGCGACCCGGTTCCAAGGTGTTGTACTGGGGGGCTGAGCCCTCCTCGGAACCTATGAAGGCCCTGAAATCCTGGAAAGAGGCGTATGGTCATTTTGAGAATGTGGGTGTGGCCACTGCCGATGCAACCGGAAAGGCTGTACTCCGGCTCCGAAAGCCACAACCTTACAAGGTGCCCCTGAAGGGTCGTCTGGAAGCCCATGTGCATTACCGCATTTGCATGGAAGACGGATGGATGTCTCAGGTGGAAACTCATACTCTGTTTTCCGAGCCATTCATTGATTTCCCTAAGATTGAGGCTTTTCAGAATCCTCCTGCAGATCCTACACCCACTCCTACACCCACTCCTGAGGTTCCCAATGTGCCCGTAGTTGCCACAACACCCGAACTGCCAGTGATCGCCGATCCAGTTTCTGGGCTTCCTACAGCTGTCCCTGCGGATGTTATGCCTGCCGCAGAAAAGAAAGACATAGAGGGATTTAGCAATGAGCCTCTTTACAGTTCTTCCGCAGCTGCCGGTGCTCCTCTTGGCCGCGTAGAGGCGGAGGATCCTCGGCTGCTGCGTCTCCGTTCCTCAGTTGAGGCCGATTCCATGAAAGTGGATGATTCCATGGGATTCTTGGAAGGTGTGGGATTCACTGGCACGGATCTGGATGCAGCTTTCCAGCCTTCTCTGCGTCCCGTTGGTGCTCCTGCACGCGCTTGGGGTGCAAATCTTCAATAAATGAAAATGAAAATGATATTGAATATATGTTGGAAATTCGGAACTTCCTACATAATTATATTGAATTCTATTGTTTTTGCAATGCAATTTTACATGGTTTCCTCCACAGTGCGATTACCGCCACGGGAGTTGATGAAATCGCGCTGGGCAGGGGTAGTGCATACGCAGCCACCACCGCAGCTAAAGCTGGCACCGCAGCACTCAGGCTTGCACTGGTTATTTTTGAAGATAAAGAGGTTGTCGGGGCCAAGTTTCACTTCGGGACCCAGCAGGGGCTCATTGGGGGACTTTTCACGCCATTCGGACATACCACCCTTGGGCATCTTCTTCAGATTGTCATAAATGCCGATAGCCTCATAACCGGCACCGGCATTGGCCGCATTGGCCGCCCAGTTCATGAAGGCCTCGCCTGAGGGCACATGAGTGGCATAATTTACATAGCCACTTAGCATGAAGATATTGGCCAGCAGAAGCAGACCGAACATTACAAGGACAAAGGTAATCCGAGGGGACATTTCTATATTACAGGCCGGTTTTTAGGAGTTGGGAGCAAGAGCTTGCAACACCCATCCATAGGTTTCGTGAATTTGCTGAATTCCCACATCTGTAAAATCACGAACCAATTCTCCAGTAATGAGCCGGAATGTACCGCGATCCGTAATTATGGAATGCCATGTGCCCACATACGCCTTCGGTGCCCCCGCTGCACCCTGAAGCCATGGTTCACGCTGGCTCTTGCGGCGCCATACAGCCCTAGACATAGGTCCTGTTACCTCATCCACCTCACTTCCCGCCAATTCCACAACTCCTAACACACGACTAGATCGTTCCTGTTCATCTAAAACCGTATCACCGGGACGCAGGCGCGATATCTCTGTCCATTGATTGGGTCCAGTTTGCACCAGGGTCGCCGGATGCAGACCAGCTTCCCCAGTTGTTACCGCCTGTTCCGGTTGCCAGGATGCACCGGGATTCAAGACCTTAAATACATGCTCATTCCATTGCATCTGGGTTTCGGCCCCCAATTCCTCCCAATCCGCAAACAAGGTCACACCTCCTGTGGCATTTTGCACAGGAATACGATTTGTTGAGGTATTCAGGCAGTATAGGCGCATGGTTGCGGCTCTGCAGCGGTGAGCCCGTGGATGCGTTGCCACAGGGATTGGTTGGCTATTTTCCCACACAATATGTGATCCCGTAACACGAATTCCATCCAAGGTATAGAGATCTGGAGTGAATTGTAGGAATTTCAGAGTTGCCGTAACTTTCCCACATCCCTCCCCCAACTCCTCTCCAATCTTGACGGCTGCCATAGGCTTCGTGGAACCATCCGCAAGAAGGACGGGTGTGGTGCCATCAAAACAAAAGGTGGCTGCCATACCACCCACTGCTGCTCCCATGCCCGCCGTTACCAGGATTCCAATCACACCGAGAATAACGGGAATTACGGGCCATAAAAAGAGGAATAAGAACAGCACAATGGCCACAAGAATTACCAGAATTATAATGACGATTTTTATGATGAGATCCATAGTGGAGAGTATTGCACTCACCATTGCCATTGATTGGTAAAGACTATTTGCAGCAACTCCCCAAATGCGCGATAAGGATGTCTGAAGACGCTGAAATGTCATGGCAAACCGGTGCAGCACGGCCTGATAACGGTTTTCAAAAATAGAGAAGATTTTATTGAAAGATGCCATAAGTTCTTGCATAATTCCCTGAATCGCATGGACACCATTTATGCTGCCCATAATTCCATCCGTTGTAAGTTGGAATACATTCATAATGGGAACCAGAACGACTTGCAGGGTTTCACGAATGAGCTGCGTAAATTGGGATGTAAAGTTATCCTGCATAAATTGGAACCGGGATCGCGGATCATCCGGTGGTTTATACATAAATGCTGTCATCATGTAAAGTGGATTGGACCGATATGCCGGCCAGTTTTCCATAATTTCAGTATACTTCCCTAATCCGAAAAACACGGCAAGTAAAAGTGTAAAACATGCTGTTAAAACAGCTATTTGTGTGATGGATCCTTCTTCTGAGGACTTCTCCATTCTCCTTGTATGGGCAAGCGGTTTAGGAATTTCGTGACACTCCGTAGAAAGATGGTGGCAACACGGCGATGCCCTTCAGGCAAATTCTATCGCAAGACTTTTACTCGTAAGGGTCGCCGTATTATGGGACGCTGCATTCGTAAACAGACCACTGCTCGTGTAACTTCGCGCAAGTTTGCGGCGGCTACCCGTCGCCGCATGGGAATTCGTATGCGGGGATTTCGCAAAAGCAAGCGGGGTGTTCGCAGCTGTCCCAAAGGCAAAGTCCTGCGGGCAGCCTATGTGCGTCTAACCAAGCGCGGAAAACGCGTGGCCGTGCCGGCCTCCTGCATTCCTGATGTAGGCGCTGCAGGCAAGGGTCTGCGTTCCGGTAAACCCGGTATTGGCACATTGAAAAAGGGAAATCTGGTGCGCTTTGGATACCAGAAGATTGCCGGAATGGATGTGGCTGCACGCCGTGCAGCTCTCCGCAAAGGTGTGGCAGCATATGGAGCACTAACTGTGTGGCGCAAACTGAATGCACTGTCCATCTATACCCGGCGCACAAGCCCCGCAACAAGTCGTGCTGCCAAGGCTGATATGGATTGGGTTCGCGCTAGTTATTTCTAATCCACTCATTCAAGTGGATTAGAAATAACTAGCACTAGCACCTAGATTGCCCAATCTTCGGATTGGGCAACCTGGGTTCGCGCTACTTGGGGTTTAAAAGCGTTCTAAACATACTGTAGGAAATGGGGAATTTTTTAAGCAATTGGCCTAAAGTTGAAATAGAAGAAGTGGATCCTTGCCTAGGCTTGGAAGGCGAGGAATTGGAGAAATGTAAGGCAGCAAATGCTACTCCTGAAAACACCGAATCACCTACAAACACCACGGAGAGTCCTGTAGCAACCAAACTCCCAACAGAAGCATCCACAACTCCTGAAGCAACAGAAGCATCCACAACTCCTGTAGCAACCAAACTCCCAACAGAAGCATCCACAACTCCTGAAGCAACCAAACTCCCAACAGAAGCATCCACAACTCCTGAACCTGCAGCACCAGCAGCAGGTGGAAAACACAGACGCCGAACATACAGAAAGCGAAAGCGCGCACCTCGTAAACAAACCCGAAAACCCGAAAGTAAGTAAACGGTAGAGAGGGCATGGATGCCGCAAAAGAAATGTTATCCTCAACAGCCATAACGGAATGGCGAGAATCCCTAACCGGATCTATGATACGGTTCGGCATTCTCACTGCAATATTTATTGGAATTTTAGTGGCATTCATGGTCACTGGCAATATTCAATTTGTGATCAGCGATTGGTCCCGGTACAGATGCAGTCCTTTCATTATGCCATTTGCCCAATTCTTTGGATATGATCCCGCCCAGAATTTCCAGTTTTGCGTAAAAACACTTATGCAGCAGGAATCCGGTACATTTTTCCAGCCCATCTATGCTTTGTTGGGACAATACGGATCCTCCCTAGGAGGGGTAGTAGATACAATTAATTCGTTTCGCAGTGCTCTGGGCACATTTCGCCTGTCCACAAGCAACTTTGTTGGTGGAGTAATGGCTAAAATACAGTCCCTTATTTTCCAGATCCGCATAACATTTATGCGTATGCAAACACTAATGGGCCGCGTATATGGAACGATGTATTCCATAATTTGGATGGGCACTTCGGCAATTACGGCGGGCACTAGTCTTGCGGACAATAGTCTTGTGAATTTCATGTTTGAATTCTGTTTTCATCCGAAAACCAAGGTGCGCCTTATTACCGGTGAGCTCCGAGAGATTCAGCAGATTCGTGTAGGAGATGTGTTAGATGGCGGAACACGCGTAACTTCCACACTCCGTTTTGATGGCACAAGGACTCCAATGGTCCAAATTGGACCCGATATTCTGAGTGCGGAGCATCGTGTAATGTGGGAGGGCGAGTGGATTCCGGCACACCAACATCCAGCTGCGATCCCAACATCCTCCCTCCCCCTCCTTATTTGCCTCAATGTGACGGGACATGCCTTCCAAACTGCCGCCGGACTTTGTGTGGCGGATTATGATGAATCCTCGGACCCCACGACAACCCAGGATGCCCAACAGATTGCCGAGGTCCATCTCAATGGAGGGATTGCGGGTGTACCCAGTGCGGACTACAGCCTCGGCATAGATCCTGAAGCCGAACTCTGGATGCAGGATAGTAGCTGGAAACGCATCCACTCCCTACAGATTGGTGATATGATATACGGCGGGGCAATACTTCAGGGGTTGGTGGAGGAGGAATGTAGGGATGTGAGGAATTATGGAGGTGTCGCGGTTTCTGCGGCACAATTGGTGTATGTGGATGGACTTTGGCGGCGTGCGGAAACCCTGCCTATGGTGGCCGCAGAAGAGGCAGGCGTATTAATACACTGTATTACGGACCGCGGGTCACCCCTTTTTGTACGCAATCCTGCCCAAAAGGCACCGATTGTTGTGCGCGATTATCGTGAGGTTGCGATACCGGATATGGAGGAACCGTATTTGGCTGCTTTGGCAGCCGTGGCCGAAAATTGAAAAGCTGACGCCGCTTCAGGTTCGGAATGTTGGATATTTGTGATTTCCTTTCGTATTTCTTTCAAACTCCCTGCAATGAACATCCTTTCTTTCCTTGAGATCAAGCGATACCAGTCCTTTGTAGGGATTCGTATCGCTCCTACAGTTTCCCCCCAGCGTCACTTTCACATTGCGTTTCTTCTGGATGTGAGTGGAAGCATGAATGGAGAACGCCTGGATACCGTGAAACGGACTCTGAAGCTCTTTGCAGATCAGATGCAACCCGAGGATCGTGTTTCCATTATTACCTACAATGCCGCCGCAACTGTAATTTGCAACAAGGAGAACCGTGATCATTTGCGGCTTCATGCGGATCACCTGCGTGCCGAGGGGGGCACGAATATGGAGGCGGGGATTCTGGCGCTGACTTCGCTGGACCTGGCGTCTCTGGATGCCGTGTTTCTGCTCACGGATGGCGAGGTGAACCAGGGTATCTCTAGCATCCGAGGTCTGGAGACACTGGCGCGTGTTACGGCCTTTGAGAATCATAAGATTCCCGTGTATACTCTGGGATACGGAGAGGACCATAATGCCAAGCTACTCCAGGCAATTGCAGTGGGAACCCGTGCTTCCTACACATTCGCCGAGACGCATGAAATGATTCCGTCCGTTGTGGGCAGTATTCTGGTGGCTATGCGGGATGAGGTGGTGCGGGGTCTGGCACTTTCGTGGGAGGGAGGAGCGAGGTGTTGTGAGGCCGGTGCAGCAATGGGTGCCGCGGAATATTGCGTGGGTTCCATTATTGCCAACAAACCTCAGTGGGTTGTCCTGGATGGCCCTGTAACTGCGCTTTCTGTCAAACCGCATGGCGGAGATTGGATGCCAATTCCTCTGGGCGAGGCCGTAGAGGATCTGGCAGTTCTAGAGCAGTGGTATCGCGCCGAGGCGGTGCGTGTATTTACTGCAGCGGAGGAGCAGTCGCCCATGGCAGCTCTGGCGGCGCTGCAAACTCTGGAAGATGCCATTACAGCCTCGCCCGTGGCGGACTATCCACTTCTTCTCCGCATTCGTGCTGAAATCGCCGAGCAGCGCGAGCACTTTGATGTGCTTGCAGCGGCACCTCCTCCACCACCGCCTATTGTTACTGGTGCATTCGGTGTAGGTGGAGGGTTCCTAATGCGCCAAAATGCCGGTGCATTCACCAGCATGTCTACAATTCCCCATGCCCCGCTCTTGACGCGCCACATTTCCAACACGGCCGCATTTGCCACCCAGCGAGGCGGGGAGTTCAATTCACCCACACAGCGGCAGGTGTCAGGAGCTATGGTAAACAACTACTATTCTCGCGGCAGTGGTGACAGTCAAAGCAGCCAGGAGGATCCACATGTAGCCCACACAGCATCCGGTGGAATTACACTCCCATAATAGAAATGAGTCGGCAACTGGAAACCTGTCCCTGCAGAGAAACCGCGAAAAATACATCACCAGGAGGTGCCAAGGATG
>JACCEA010857021.1_pt1 | contig 10031 bp, 13 predicted proteins | sample 7449851 | NCBI WGS metagenome assembly JACCEA01 (sample SAMN15323453, study PRJNA562643) | freshwater metagenome | isolation source: river surface water | place: USA:Blue River Watershed | collected 2017-08-18 | reverse complement strand
GTTCGGCGAAGCGGTCGAATGGCACCAGGCAGCGATGCGCGGGGCCAAGCCAGCGCCGCCAGTGGCCAGACGCGGTATTGCGCACATTCGTCACGCCAGGGTCGCGGGCGGTCTTCAGCACGAATTTGGGCGACGGCATGCCCCAGCGCGCCTTGACCAGGTCATAGCCGCGCTCGCCATGCCGCACGATCGGCGCCAGCTGGTCGGGGTAGTGATCCCCTGCCTCGACATTGCCCCGCGATCCTCAAACGGCACGTCATGGAATAGCTGGCGCATCGCCTCTTGTGCGGTGGTCTGATTGTAAAGGTTGCACACGTTCTCATCCTCTGGCGGCCGGCCCACGGGCAGATAGGGCGAAGTATAGCCGGGCATGACCGTGCCGTCAGCCAGATCGAACTCGGGGAACGCTGCCAGGAACGCGGCGGCGGGCGACGGGTGGCGGAAATAGACCGCAATCGCATCGCGCCCGACCCGGGCGTGGACGCCTGCGCCATGGATCGCATGATTGGTTCGGCCGACCTGGCGGTTCAGCCAGTCGTGCATGGGCGTCATCTGCACGCTGAACCCATCTCGCGGCACGCAGATCAGCAGCCGCACCGGAAAAGCGCGTTCGTCAATGATGTGCTGCGGGGTGGATCGGCGGGGCATGAAACGGGAACAAAGCAGAAACAGGCGAAGGGGTCAAGGTAGCGCGCAAAGCCTGGTCGTTTCACGGCGAAGGCCAGGTTTCAAAGCAGCCCCGCCCGCACTTCCCGGTTCGACACGATCAACTCCTGCGCCGCGGTCGAGCCGCCATCGCTGATCGTATACTTCAGCCGCACTGGGTCGAGGTGGAACTGTCCGAACATTTCCCGGATCTCCGGCCGGTCGTTGATCGACAGGATGAAGGCACCCTTGATCCCGGCCAGGGCCTCAGCCATGCGGGCATACTGGTCGCGACCGAACAGGCCTTTGCCATAGTCATCTTCGCCCCCGAAATAGGGCGGGTCGAGGTAAAACATAGTTGCGGCCGTATCATAGCGCGGGATCAGATCAGCCCAGTCCAGGCATTCGAACACCACCGCTTCCAGCCGTTCGTGCGCGGCCTCAAGGATCGGTTCCAGTCGCGAGAGGTTGAAGCGGGATGAATGCTCCGGGTCGACACCAAACACCCCCTTGACCTGCCCGCCAAAGGCCAGCCGCTGCAGATACAAAAAGCGGGCGGCGCGTTCCAGATCAGTTAAGCCAGCAGGGTCGGTCTGGCGCAAACGTTCAAAGTCGCGACGGCTGGCGATGCCAAAGCGCATCACATCCATCAGCTGCGGCAGGTGGCGTTGCAGAATGCGGAACAGGTTCACGATCTCGCCATTGCGGTCGTTGGCCACTTCCAGCTTCGGACGGAACCGGCGGCGCAGGAACACGCCGCCCATTCCGACGAAAGGTTCAACATAGGTCTGGTGGGGGATGGCTTCGATCCGCTCGATGATCAGCGGATGCAGGCGCTTCTTGCCGCCCAGCCATGGGGCGACGGGTGCTGCCGGTCGTACACGTTCCATTAACCGATTCTCGTCCTTGAAAATTCAAACCGTCGCGCTCATCCTCCAGATCATCGTAGCGGTGGCACTGATAGCGAATATCATCCACCACTGGTGATCGGAGTGGCTGGCCCCGGATGCAACCGGGGCCAGCTATCTCCAAGATAGGACGCGGGCCATGAAAGCGAAAGAATTTCGGGAATGGATGCAACGCACCGGCTGCCGGTCGGCGGTCGACGTGGTGCGGCACCTCGGCATCGGGCGCAATCAGGCGCAGGATATGGTTGCGGCTGCGGAAGGCGGCGCCGATATCGACGTAAAGCGCACAGTCGCCTTGGCCATGACGGCCATCGCGAATGGCCTGCGGCCTTGGGATGACTATGAAAGGTAAGACGATGACCAAGAAACAAGCATGGATCTCGATCGGCCTCTCTGTCGTGATCCTCGCACTGATCGCCGTCAACTTCGCGGTTCAAGGCTGAAGATCAAAGGGGGCGGTCAGCGCCGCCCCCTGACCAATCGCCAGCGCACCAAACGCAGAAGCCGCCGCCCCCTCACTTCGGCCCCAGATCAGGGCAATAGGCCTCTTGCAGGCGATACTGGCGGGTCAAACCGACTGCGGTGGGATAGGTATCCTGCCGGCTGGGGCGGAACAGGCTGTCGGCCCAGCCGATGCAGATTTCCCGCTCAGTCGCGGTATGTGATATCGCCGGGGCGCACGCCGCGAGCGGCAGCATCACGACCACGGTCGCGCAGGCGATCAGCCCGCGCACGATCTCTTTCAGCATCCTTTGCCCTCTGGATTTTGCGGTCACGGCGCAGGATTGCGCCGATGGTCAGCAGCACAAGCATGACCGCGCCGCCGATCTGGACGGCGACGCGGGTGAACGGGTTAGACCACAGCAGCGCCAGCCAGGTCATCGGCCCAACTTTCGGGAGATGGCATCCAGCAGCAGGCTGAGCCGCCAGTCGGGTTGAAACGCGGGGATCATGATCACCGCCCCAGATGCGCGCCGGTCTGGGCGTCACGCACCCGCGCCTGCTTGATACGTTGCGACCAGACGACGATTGCCACCAGTGCGGCACCGACGATCAGCAGCGGCCAGTTATCGACCACCAGCGCCCGCAGCGTGGGCAGCAGGCCCGCCGCCTGATCGGTCGCGTCCTTGACCGCCGCCAGCGCGGCCGTCACACCCGCAGCACCCGCCGCAACATCGATCCTGTCGCCCGCCGCCAGCGTTTCCGATCCGCGCGCGCGCAGGTCGGCCGCCGTCACGTCGCGGGCCGGACGGGGGGCGGCGCTTTCCAGCGCGGCCCAGGTCAGAGGGCCGACGACACCATCGGCCAGCAGACCCTGATCTGCCTGAAAGCCCACAACTGCTGCGCGGGTCAGGGGGCCAAAGGCCTCATCCCGGCGACCGTTGAAATAGCCAAGCCGCGCCAAATCGTCCTGCAGTTTGCCAACGTCACGCCCCCCCGACCCGATCTGGACCGTGCTTGGCGTGGTCGACAGGAGTTTGACCTTGACACCGACGTTGCCCGCCGCCTCGCGGATCAGCATGCGCATGTAGTCCCCAACCTGCCGTGCGCCGCGAATATCGGGATTCCACGGCAGAGCGGTGATGTCCCACTTCCCGGCCTGTTTGATGCCAAGATTTGGCTCCGCCTCGGCATGGGTAATCACGCGTTCCGGCGTGATCGGGATGGCAAACGCCCCCGCGAGCTTCGCCATCAGGCCGATTGCGGTCCGGAACGATTTTTCAGTGATCGGGCTGGGACCGGGCGAAAACGGGTGTTCAATCGCGCCCTGCATGCCGCATATGGCAATGCCAAGGTTACGGGTGTTCAGACGGGCGGTATGCCGACCATAGATGTCATCTGCGGTGCTGCGCTGATCCTCGGGCGTATTATCGCCCTCGATGATCGTGCCGTCGGCCTCGATGATGAAGTTGTAATGCTCGCGGTCCTTGCCGCCACACACATGACCGCCACCCGTCCAGTGCAGGGTCATCATCCAGTCATTATTTCCAAGTGTCATGGTGAAATCGCTCCGAACAGTTTTTGCAGGATGAAGGCAACGCCTGACCCGGTCAGGGCGGCGACGATACCGATGCCCATCACCACGCCCCGCCCGATCAGTTGCGCTTCGGCCACGCGCTTGACGGTGGGGGTCATCGTGGCGACGGCGCCGGACAGCAGTTCGACATCTCGGCGTAGGCTGGTCAGACCTTCGCCTAGCCCCTGAATGGTCTGGCGCACCGCCTCGCGGCTCGCCTCGGCACTTTCGTTCTGGCGTGTGACGGTTTCGGCCAGCGTGGTGACGATACCTTCCAGCGTGCCGATTGCCCGGCTGAATTCGTTCAATGGGTCCACAGCCGGGCCTTTCCTGCGGGTCGGGATGGTCATCGGATCAATCCGCCAACGACATCGGCGGCAGGGTGGGGTAGTCGGGCTTGACCACGCCCGCTGCGGCCATCTGCGCGGCGGTCCAGGTCGCCTGCCCCATGATGACCTTGCCCGCAACGCAGTTGCGCACGGTCACATTCTTGCCAATCACATGGATGCGCCGGTCGAACGATTTGCGCGCCGGGTCGAAGACCTTGACGTTCTCGACCAAAGCACCATCGACGCCCGCCACGCGGACACCGTTCCAGCCCCCGACCCAGATTTCCCCGCCACGGATCGTCAGGTTCTTGTAGGTTCCGTTGTGGAACCCGATGCCCTGCATATCGGTGCGGCGCAGCGGGTGGCCCGGCGGGCCGATCCATTCGCGGAACAGGACATTCAGAACGACCATGTTTTCAATCGACCCAGAACCGACCACGTTCGATGCGTCTTCCGACCAGCTTTGCCCGCCGTCCGGGTGGGTGCCGTCGATCTTGACCGCATCGGCCACGTCCGGGCTGTCGATCAGGCAATCGTCCGCATCTTCCAGAACGCGCCAGCCGTCTTCGCTGAACCCGCGCACTTTCAGCCCAACGATCCGGCAACGGTCATTGGCGATGATCGCGCCGATGCGGATGGCCTTGATGGTGCAATCAACCGCCGCGCTGTCCGGGCCATAAAGCACGATCCCGTGCGTCTGCCGCGCGGTCCAGCGCGCAATGTCCCATGCCCGGTAATTGTCGCCGTCCGACGCTGACATGACCTTTGCGCCATAGACCTCGATCTTCGCCGTCGACGGGTCGGCATGGATCACGCCGTTGTATTTCACAGGCAGCGTCAGGTCAGGCCAGACGCGCGGTTCGATGAACGTGATGTTCCGCGATCCCTTGGCGATGTAGATCCGCTCGAAATGCGCGCCGGGATGGCAAACCACAATCGCGGGTTGGGCCGGGGCCAAGCCGATGATCCTGAGCGAGCCATAGGCCCCCGGCCCGGCCTGAATGATGCCACCCTTGGCAATCGCAGCCAAAAGGGCGGCAGGACCGGAGACAGGCACGCCGCTGGTAGGGATTTGGTAAGCCATTTCTGATATCCTTTACGGTTGCGGCTTCAAGGCAAAGAGCCAGCCGGTATAGCTGTCGGTCGTGTTCGACGTCGGTCCCGTCCATGCCTCCGGGTCGAACGCACCCGAAGCCCAAAGCTTGTGGCCGACCCCGACCGTGTTGTTGTATGAACTGCTGTTCAGCGCATCGGTGGTCCAGTCGGCCAGGTCAGACGGCATATTGAATGGCGTCGTGCTGCCGTTGACGGTTGCGCCCGAGGCGAAGGCGATGATCAGTGCATCAACCGTGACCGGGGTGATGGCCCCGAGGTTCGGCAAAAGGCCGTTGATCGGGCCAACGGCGGCGATCAGTTGATCAATGGGCGTGGTCGTGTCGACATAGCGATAGGCGCGAACGATGGTCTTTCGCGCGTCGGCGCCGTTTCCGGTCGAAAGCATGCCGACAGTCGTGTCTGGCACCGCCCCCATGATCTTCCACTGGACAATGGAGTTGCTGTCATAGGTGTCGTTCGAGGACGCTTTCGCCGCGACGTTCGTGTAGCCCGCCGTCGAGACGCCGACAGTCCGGCTATTGGCGCCGGACGATGCGCTATCCAGCACCAGCAAAAGGTCGTTTTGCTGAAGCCCAAGGCCGGTCACGTCGATATTGCCCGCCACCGCGCCGTTGCGCTGCACCGCGCCCAGATACTGGATCACCCCTGCGATCGGATTGGTCGTGACCGTGACCGCGCCCGAGAAGGTTTTCACCCCCGCAATCGTATCCACCACCAGATAGGCGTAGTAGGTCGTTGCCGGGGTCAGGACGGTAAAGGACCGTGGAGGCTGCGGCCCTGTCGCGGTCAGGCCGACAACGCCCCGGTTCGATCCGACGACAGTGGGATGACCGTTCATTGCGGCGCTGATCACGTCGGCTTGGGTCAGGCTGTTTGAGGTCGACAGCACATAGTAGGCAAAGGCGGCCGCTTTATCGCAGGACCAATCGAGGGTTGCGGCACTGGTTGACGGCGTGACGCCAATGCCGCTGATCGTCGCTGCGCCATTGTCCACTGTGCCGTTGAACAGCCATGAACCTGGGTCAGATCCGAAACCCATGTTCGCGCAGACGCCGATACCCTTGTAGCGCGCTGCGAAGGCTTGCAGGATCTCAGGCACCGTGCCGGTTGGTTCGGGATCAGCGTCGAACCAGTAACCGCGCCCGTCCTGAACGAAATTGCCGTCGAAGACTGTGTTCAAGTCAGTGGCGGGCAGAACGTTGGTCTTGGCGTGGGTCATCACGCCGCCGCCGTTGTTGATGTAGTCTCCGCAGATGATGCTCTTGGACAGCATCTTCTTGTTAGGCTGCCGGAAGGTCGCCCCAAGCGCCGGGGTGGCGACTGTGGCGTGATGCAGGGCGGTGCCGTAGGAAATTTCCGATGCCCAATCGGCGGTCGTGGTGGACATCAAGGCATTGATAGTCGAAGTATTCGCCAAGATATTCTTGGTTCGGAAGTTCTTCACCGTCGCATCGGTTTCAGCCCCCGCCCCGAAGAAGCCTTGGGTGGTCTGAGTGCTGGTGACAGGCACGGTGACGTTCAGAACCACATCGAAAACGCCGCCGCGATAGCCGGTTTCGTTGCTGGGGTTGCCCTGTTGCAGGCCATCACTGTGTTGCGTTGTGAAGCGATCATCTGCCGCCTGCGGACCGGCATAGTAGTTCTCGATGAAGATGTTCACGAACAGCGGACCGTTCAGGTTCCCCGATCCGGTATAGGCCCCCCACGCGGTCGTGTCGGTAGGCAGGGCCGCGTCTGGGCCGGTGGCCGGCAGATGACCAAGCTGGAAGTTATCGGCGTCGATCACCGCATAGACCATGCGCGGCGTCGAATTGATCTGGGTCATACCGGTGGCGCCGGTCACGATGAAGCTATCGCCTTGCTTGAGGCCGTGCGCGGGGCAGGTCACCACGCCAATCGTTGCCTGCGAGACAGCCGTGATCGCCTTGGAAACCCCCGTGTGCGCCGCGACGACTGAGGCCAGCGAGGTCCCGATCTGCATATAGTCGGCAAGCGCGTTGCGGATATGGATGTTTTTGACCCACGTCTGATAGCCACGCCCGTACATGAAGGCGTTCATACTGCCATCAAAGGTGACGTTGTGGTAGACCGCCGACTTGTAGGAGCCGACCACCACGAGATCCGCCCAATAGGCGGCATCCGGGTTGAAGTCCTTGGACGAGAAGCGGGTGCCGTCAAAAATGAAGGTCGTGTTGGTGCCGGTGGGCGTGAAGGCCGGGACGTAGGAGATCGCGCTCGCCCCTGTCCATGCCCCGCCTGCCGACCATGCGGGCATACCTGTACTGTCGAAATCGACGGTCACGGTATTGCCGACGACAGACAACACATCCACCGCGACACCATTCATGGCGGTCGGGCCGGTCGTGATCCCGGTCACGCGGCACTTCGCGCCCACCACGGTCATGCTGGACGTGTTCAGGTTGATCGTCGTCGGATTGCCCAGCGTCATGCCCGTGACCACCGCGCCAACCGAACTTTCGGGTTCATAGGCATATTGCGGCGTCGGCGAGAGACGGCCAATCACGATGTCTTTAAAGTGAACCCCGGTCGAGTTGGAGATCGTGGAGGCACCGTTGAATTTCGCGCCGTATGGCTTGTGCGATCCGATGGACAGCCTGCCTCCCGTGAAGGTCGGGGTCCATGTCTGGCCTCGGGCACTATCCGGGTCGATGAAACAATCCGGGGCCGCCGGAATGCCGGAGAGGGTGCCGGACATGGCAATGCTGGTGACGGCCAGAAGGCCATAGGTGGCCGAGCGGAACAGAACTGTGTGATCACCAGTCGGGGCCGCGTTCGCAATGGCGGCGGCGGCATTGAACTCTGCGACCGTTGCAACCGAATAGGTATTTGCCTGCGTCGTGATCGTCACTTCGACAGGGATTCCGTCATAGGTCACGGTCAGTGTGTAGGACGCCGCCAACCCGCCATTGACAGTCGGGGCCAGCTTGTTGCCGCTGATAACCGCCCAATGCGACGGGTTCACCGGGTCAGCATTGGTGATGGTGGCAGTCGTCGGGGTCAGATGGGCCGCCCCGAAAGACGCATCCACTGGCAGGACGGCACCGGCATTGGCACGGGTTTCCCGACCGAAGGCGAAGGCAAGGGTGAGGGCGGCAGCACCCGCCACCGTGCGTCTCGCGGCGCGATGAGTACCCAGACCCAGCATCTCAGATCCAGCCCACGACGGTCGCCGTGGTGCCCGTCGCCTCGATTCCTACGGCCCGGAAATCCAGCACCTGACCGGCCGTCACGGCATAGGTGATCGACACGTTCTTGCGGTCGCGCACCCTCAAGTTGCCAGCCGTCAGCACATAAATCGCGCGCGGTTTCACCGGCAGGTCGACCCCATCAGCGGGCGCGATGGCAAAATGCTCATCAGCCGGGGCGGTCTCCTTGCCGTCGCGCATCGGATCAATAGGCATGGGTCCTCCTTTCGCCCAAAATCGGGCGGTGTTTCAGCGTCGTGATGATGTCGTCTTGGTCTTCAGAACGAGCCGTTCCGGCCCTCGTCATCCTCGCGCGCCCGGGCAAGATGGCCGGGGTCGAGAAACTCCAGGACGCGGGCCAGAACCTTCCACCCCCGCCGGTCAGCCTTCTTGGCTGCCCGCGAGGAAATGGTCTCGTCAGGATCGCCGCCGAGGATGGTGTTGCCGAGCTGGTCGATGGCGATCAGCAGGTTGACGATGTAGCGGCGGATCATGGTCAGATCACCGCGTAGGTGGCGAAGAAGGCGTCCAGCTCGGCGGCGGTCTTGCCTTGGGCCGCGGCAAGGCCGATGACCAGCGGGTTCAGCCTCATCACGATGGACGGCCGCTTGGCCCGCGCCTTGGCCGCGAACTGCTCGTTGCCAGGCAGGGTGGCAATCAGGGCAAGGACCGCACCCGGCAGGATGCCGTCGAGCCACCCCTCTGCCTCGGCGGTGGTCAGCCACCCTTCGGCTTCAAGGCCGATCAGCAGTTGCGCCAGACTCAGGGACATGGTAGCGCGAACGGCGTTCGGGTCAGGTACGGGCGGCACTGCCGCGACCGGCACGCCATCGACGCCCGGAACGATCTCCTGCCCCGTGGCCTGTGCCGCCAGCAGTTCGGCATGATATTCGTCCGCTATGTCGATCAGATCGGGCGGCAGGTTGGTATAGGCGATGCCCAGCGGGTAGAAGCCGCGCGTCGATGGCGAGTATCTCATCTCAGACTCCGACCGCGATCCACGAAGCCAGCACCGGCCCGCTGGTGCCGCTGTTGTTTGTGGCGATGAAGTTCGTCAGCGTCGGGTTGCGCGCACCGACCGAAAAGACCGACGTGTTGTTGGCGGCGGTCACCGGCGAAATGATGACCCTGTAGACCGCGCTCGCGAACGCAATCGGAAATGTCACGGTGGCGCCGCTCCCGGCAGGCACCGAACCCGTTCCGCCCCACTGGATGATGAGCCCGCCAGGCAGCTTCACATACCCCGGATCGGCCAGCGACGATGCAAAGCCGAGCATCGTGGCCAGAGTGGCCATGTCGATGTCGCCGATCGCGGCGGCGCTGGCCCCCGAGTTGCCACGGATGGTCTTGGCCGCCACTGCCTCCGGCCCCAGCGCGATCCATGCCGTATTCGCACTGTTGCGCTGGCGCAGGACCGACGGCGACACACCGGTATCCAGCCACAGCATACCGGAATAGGTCGGTGACGGGGCCGCAGAGCCTGAGTTCATCGAGGCGATGGCCGCAAAAATCAGGTTCATCTGTGCGCGGACGGCCGAACCGCCCAGCCCTCCGTCAATATCCCAGTCGGTTACCTGTGCCATCGTCTCACTGCCTTCTTCTGATGTTGGCCCGGGCCGGCCCGGGGTTTGCTTGCTGCGCCGCCAGTGTCAGGCGGCCGTCGGACGGGGCCTGAGCCGCCGATCACTTCTCCTGGATGACCAGTTCGCCGGAATAGAAGGTGGCGGTGGTGGCGCTGGTCAGAGCGCAGTGCAGGACGCAAGAGCCGTTGTAGAGGCGGATGCCCGGCGTTCCGATCACCTTCTGTGCT
>JACCEA010441081.1_pt1 | contig 10031 bp, 8 predicted proteins | sample 7449851 | NCBI WGS metagenome assembly JACCEA01 (sample SAMN15323453, study PRJNA562643) | freshwater metagenome | isolation source: river surface water | place: USA:Blue River Watershed | collected 2017-08-18 | reverse complement strand
TGTTCGATTCAATCGATTACACAATGCACGTCACTGAAGGGGACCGTACACGGTTCTACGTGTCGATTGGTTACATTCGTGACTGGGCTTCGTACTTCTATTTCCAAGAAGAAGGCTTCTTGAACAAGTGGGGGGCAAGCTCACCATTGCGCATGGACGCTAACGGAGACCCTGCCGGTCTTGCTGTGAAGAATATGGAAAGCTGGCAGGAAACTGAAGGAACGTTCGCCTTCCTCGACGCAAAAGATTATGTTCGCAGCCAAAGAGCGAGCGTCGCATCCCAAGCTAATAGAAAACTTCGCAACCGTTTGAAAGGCATGTAATGGCAGGCTTAGACCTTTACGCTGTTCAAGAAGAAATCGTCGCCCACATTCGGGCAGAGTTCCCCAACTACACTGTTGAGGAAGACGACGTTATTGATGACAACTATATTCTCCGCGTTGACGGCAACACTAAACCGTTCCTGTTCGTGCGCCACTCCACACTGTTGCGCCAGTCCGGTAACGCATCGTTCGGTGGTGTACGCCACGACGAATACACGTCATCGTTTGATATTGCAGTCATCGCACCTAGTGCGAAGATTGCCCGACAGATTTCCAACTTGGTCACTGACCGTTTGATTGGTTGGAAGTTGAGTAGCGGCCCAGCACTCATCCCCACAACGTCGGGAATGCAGTGGGCTGTTAACGACAACAATGGGCGACCACATTTATATGTTTCGTCTAGCCGATTCCAGTACGCTGTCAACGCTGAGAATGTATCTCAAAACGTGACACCCTAAAAAGAGTGGTAGAATAGTAACTATGGTACTTGCACGAAACACTATTTCAGGACAGATTTCTGACGTTTCCCCTAAGATGTTGGAACACCCAACGTTCAAGGGAATCTTGGAAGTTGTGTCAGAAGAAGCCAAGCCTTACATCCCCGAGATGTATGTGCCGGGTACAAAGACTGAGAAGGCTGAGAAGCGTAAGAAGGTTGAAGCAACTGTTGTTGAAGAAACCATCGAAGCTGTTGAAGCCGTCGAAGACACAAACACAATCACTAACAATGAGGAAGAAAACTAATGGCAAACACACGACTTTATCGTGAGAACGTCACGTTCCTCCTTGCGCACCCGGAGGCTTTCGCAGACCGCACTGCCCCCACTGCTGCTGAACTGAACGACACCGACCTCGTTCACAACATCACGTGCGCTCTCAACGAGGATGGAACTGAGTTCACCCTTGGGGATTCCGACACGGATGACTCAATCACTTTCTGCGACAAGGCTGGCATTTCAACGCCCACCTTCTACAACCCCACTGTTGCAATGGAGGCATTCCGCGATGCTGACGTTGCTGCTGCTGGCGTGTTCAACGAAGCGTTCGACCTTCTCGCTTTCCCTGACATCGAATACATTGCCATCCTGCGTGTTGGCGAGAACTCCGATGTTGCGTTCGCTGCTGGCGACCGCATCAAGATGGTCGGCGTTAAGACCGACTTTGGTACAGATGTTGTTGGCAACGGCGAGAACGTTCGCATTGCTCAGGCGTTCCTGAACAACGACTTCGTTAACTGGAACTACGAGGTGGCTTCATAATGACTGACGTTAAGGTTGCCGCATCGGGTAACATCCGTGTTTGGTGGGCGCTTGAGAACGCCTTCTCGAACTGGGAAGCCCCGACTGCTACTGAAATCAACGCAACACTCGACATTTCGGATGCTGTTTCTTGGAACGACTTCGACTTCGGACTTCAGGCTTCGAACACAATCGATGACCCTGCCATCACTGCTGTCGGTAAGGTTTCCGACCGTGGTGCTGCACAGTTCGGCGGCGGAATCTCGCTGTACTACCCCGGTGCTTTCGGTGACGCAAGCAACAAGTATTCGGTTGTTTACGATGCACTCGATGCACCTCGTACACGCGGTTTCCTTGTTGTTCGTGTTGACGGCGCTGAGTCGGCTGCTACCGCTGCAACAGGTGACTTGGTTCACGTGTTCCGTGTGATGACTGACGGCTACGCTGAGTCCATCACTGGTGAGGAAGCTTTCCGTTACACCATCACGTTCCTCCCTCAGGGCGACCTCGCTGTTCGCACTGTTGTGGGTGGCGGTGCTGTTGTCACTCCTTCGACTCTCAGCATTGCATCTGGCGCTTCGGCTCCTCTGACTGCAACTGTTGGCGGTCGCCGTTACACCAACGGTGTTGAGTGGTCAACTTCGGATGCTACTAAGGCTACAGTTTCTTCCGCTGGTATCGTTACCGGTGTCGCTGCTGGTTCGGCCACCATCACTGCAACCTATGCTGCAACTGGTGGAACTGACACGACTGCTGTTACCGTTTCCTAAAACTGTTACACGAAAGAACCCCTTGCTCTGGCAGGGGGTTCTTTTTTGTGTATGGTAGGCTAATGTTAGAAAGAACTTTGGAGGATTATTTTGGAAGACATTATTGGCGAGGCTCAGAAACTTTCCGCTGACGCACAAGCTAAGGGAACGTTCAACATTGTTAACGTCCTGTTAGACCGTGGGTATCCTACGCGCAAACTGGTTGTGTGCATTAATGAGCAGGCGGCATACGATTACACTGTGTTGCGTGACGAGATTGATGCGCTTGAGGGTGCTGTCACTGCCGGTAACGCTGATGCTGTTGCGTTGCAGGAGGAACTGGTTGAACGTCAGGGTGGTCTTGTGAAGTTGATGCAGGACTCGGCGTACACTTTTCATCTGATGGGTTTCTCTGAAGGTTTACGCAACGACATCATTGATGAGGCTGAGAAGAAGTTCCCTGTCGAGTTCAAAGAGAACCGTGACATTCTTGGTAATGTGACTGACACTGAACGTGTCCCTTCGCCTGCACGTGATGCTATGGTCACTGACCGTTTCTGGCATGAAGCTATCCGTAAGATTGTGTCGCCTGATGGTGCAGTGCAGGAAAACATTACGGTCGCTGATGTTTCTGCGATGCGCAAAATTTTGCCGCTGTCGGCTGTCACTAAAATTAATGAAGCTGTTGAGCAGTTGCGTATTGCAACATCGTTGTTCCTCCTTGAGGTGAACGAGGATTTTTTAGCCAAGCCTTAACGTGGCCTGAACATAGGTTCATTGCCACGTCGCTGAAGGCGGCTGCCCATGTGGGTAAGCCGCCTATGGCTGTTTTGTTTAACGATGTCACCCATGTTGAATGGTGCGCATGGGATTACAAACTGTTGAAAGCGCATTTTATTTTGCAGGACTGGTATCGTGACGGTATCCCCATTTGGGTTGATGAGTCTGACCGGGTAACTTTTGATGTTGCGGCCCGAGTGTCTAAGTCTCGTGCGGCGATTGAGAGGGCGCAGGAGTCTGCGTCTAAGAAGAAGAATGTTCCGGGCCGGTATTTTATTGCCGAGCCTCGGGTGATGGATGGTGGCGATATGCCGACCCGTGATGAGTGGATGGATGAGCAGGACCGTAAGCGGGGTGTTCGTGCGCCTGCTGATGACCGTCGCGGGAATATCGTTCAGGGTAAAAAATAGCATAGTGTAAAATTGTTAATGAACAACATTAACGATTGAGGACTGATGGTTTCTAAAAAGCAAGCCGACCTTACGCTTACCGCTGACGGTGATTTTAATTCACTGCTCAATGAGATTCGTAACCTCACCAAGGTTGTCATAACCGCTGGTACGTCGATGAACGACAACCTGAGTTCGGTTGTTGACATGATGGGTAAGCAGATGTCTTCTGCTGCCGCTAAGAGTACTAAAGTTGTTACTGCTGAGATGGCTAAGCAGGAAGCTGCTGTTGAGCGTTTCAATAAGAAACTTAAAAGTTTTAAGCGTCAACCGTTTGAGTCCCGTGCCGATACTAACGCACGGTTGGAGAAGATTGCTGGTAGCACACGCGACCTGCCTAAAGGATTTTTGCAGTCTGGTGCTGTTGCAGGGTTTGATGCTAAAGCTGTAGGGTATATCACACGTTACCGTGACGAGCAGGCTCGTGTTGCTGCTGAGGCTGCGAACCTTGTGCGCCTTGAAAGGGAACGCAACGCTGAGATTAAGAAAGCTGAAGAAGCTGAACGTAAGCGTCTTGCGAACATTCGTGACGAAGCACGTATTAGGGCTACCGCGCAGTCGTTGAACACTGCGGGTATCGCTTCCCGTTTGATGCCGAACGTTCCGGTTGATAGCGAGAAGTTTGCTAAAACTCTGCATGCTTTGAATGTTGAACTTGCTGACGCTTCGGGCGGGTTTGCTCGCCTCCGTTACGCAATGTATGACGTTGCCCGTACTGCTACAGTTATTTCTGCTGCAACGTTGGGTGTTGCTGTTGCTGCCGCTGATATTGCGATTAAGCATGAGCGAGCTTTCGCTGAAGTTATCCGCACGAACACGCTTGTTGGTGCGTCGGTTGATGAGGTTCGTAAAGAGTTCATCAAGCTGAAGCAGAGCATCCCTGTTAACTGGGCTGACATTACTCAGATTGGTAAGCTTGCCGGTCAGTTGGGTATTGGTGTTGATGAGCTTACTGGCTTCACGGAGACGGTTGCTAAGTTCTCTGCAACAACCGACTTGGGTATTACGGATTCGGCTACAGCGTTTGGTCGTCTGGGCCAGTTGCTCCCTGACGTTGCCGGACAGTATGACAAACTTGGTTCAGCTATTCTGGGTGTTGGTTTGGAAGCTGTTGCTACTGAAGGTCAGATTGTTAACACTGCCCAGCAGATTGCTTCTATTTCGAACCTGTCCGGTTTTGCTTCGGCTGAGATTATTGGTTTGGCTTCGGCTCTTGCGTCGCTTGGTGTTAGCCCTGAACTTTCGCGTGGTTTGGCTACCCGACTTTTTGGTAGCATTAACTCTGCTATTTCGGTTAGTGGTGACAAGCTTGACGAGTATGCTCGCGTTTCGGGTAAGACTGCTGATGAGTTTGCAGCTGACTGGCAGAACAATCCTGCTGAGGCTTTGGTTGATTTCCTTGCTGGTGTTAACCGTGAAGGTTTGGGCGCGGAGGCTGCACTGCGCACACTGGGCATCACGTCTGTGCGTGACATTCCTACAATTCTTAAACTGGCTCAAAGCCACGGTGAGGTTGGCAACCAGATTAGGGTTGCTACTCAAGCGTTTGAAGACGGCACTGCGATTAACGAACAGTATTCGATTATTTCGCAGACGACTGCTGAGAAGTTGAACCTTCTTGCCGGCAACTTTGAGTTGATGATGGCGGCTATTGGTGAGGCCGCTAATAGCCCTGCGTTTAAAGCGTTGATTGACATTTTGAACGGCATCATTATTGCGTTCACTGATGTTTTGAATAGCGACTTTGGCAAGATTGGCGCTGGTATTACTCTGGCGATTCTTGCCATCGTCGGCGTTCTTGGTTCGCTTGTTGCCAGTATTGCACTGGTTATTGGTGCGTTCTTTGGTTTGAAGCAGGCTCAGATTGGCTTCAACGAGGACATGCTCCGTATTGGCATGACAACGGAGATTGCCGGTCTGAGTATGCGCAAGCTTGCCGGCTCAATGGCTGGTGCAACATTGTCTACAAAGGTTTTCGCTACAACGTTGAAGTCGTTGCAGTACGCGAGCGTTGCTGTTGGTATAATCACGGCGCTTGCTGGTGGACTCATGTTGCTGACAGAGAGCTTCAAGTCTTCGAAAGATAAAGCCGAAGATACACTTGGCAGCCTTGAAGGTTTCCGTCAAGCAATCGCAGCTGACACAGAAGCGTGGAGCAAGGGTGCTGGTGCGATTCAGGTTTACACCGACAGCACGAACGCTGCATCCGGTGCGACAGGTGAAGTCACTGATGCTGTCAAGGAACAGACTATCGCTTTGGGTGACAACGCTTCAGCATGGTTGAAGCAGCAGATTCTCTCAAACGAAGCGTTTGTTAACCTACTGCAAGACCCTGCGAGGATGGCAGCGTTCAAGGCTGCTGGTGGTGACTTGGGTGAACTCCTGACGGCAGGCCTTAAAGGTGGCGGCACTGGCGCTGAAGAATACATCGACAACCTTATTGCAAAAACTGGAAGCCGTGACGTTATCGGACGTGGAGCCGTTGAAGGTTTCCGTGGAATTTCTGAAGTAATTGACGGTGCTGTTGCTGGCGCAAGGGAGTACGACGCAGCAAACCAAGCATTAGCCGGAAGCTTCGGTGAGGTAAACGAAACAGCGCTTCTCACATCAGACGTTATTTCTGAAACAATCGACATCGCATTCGAAGGGCCGAACGCATTCCGCGACATGGCAGAAGCGCTCGCGGAACTCGGTGACGAAGGCCTCAACTCTAAAGGCAAGATTGATGCTACCAGTAAAGGTATGCAAAACGCAATCAGCGCAATCACCAAGAACGCTGGTGGCGTATCAGAACGCGCAGCAACTGACCTGCAAGGGTTCTACGACTTCCTCATCAGTAGCGGTTACGCTTCAGCAGACCAACTGTCATACCTCAGCCTCGTTATTCAGGACTTTGCCGGTAAAGCTGGTGTTGCTGTTGCAAGCCTCCCCCAGTCTGGTGTTGACTTCGCTGGACTCATCGGCGGGTTCGAAGGTGTAGGCTCGGCAGCTGGCGGCGCGGCAGAAAGCCTGCGCTCGCTCATCGACTACGCAAACGACCTGTCCGGTGTGTTCTCCCGTGCATTCGAGCTGCGTTTCCAAGAGCAACTCGACATGGACACTGTTACGGAAACGTGGCGGCAACTGCGTGACCGCATCCGTGAAGCAAAAGCTGAACTGTTGTCGCTCACCTCTGACAAGTCGCAGAAAGAATACTTCCTCGATATTGCTAAAGCAACAGGCGACACGCTCCGTGCCGCACAGTTGACGGCAGAGATTGCTGACATTAACGACAAGATTGCCGAATCGCAGGCTGACGCTTCAACGGAACTTGAAGGTAACAGTGACGCTGCAATCCGTAACCGTGGTGAACTGTCCGACCTTATCGGCAACTACCAAGATTACATTACAACACTGGCGAACTCTGGTGCATCCAACGAACAGATTCGTGCAGCGATTGCCAATTCGCGTCAAGGTTTCATTGACCAAGCCACCGCGCTCGGGTTCAGTACAGAACAGTTGGAATCGTATCTTGCAGTGTTTGGTGACATGTCACAAATTTTGAACAATGTCCCCAACGAGGTGACTGTTACAGCGAACATTGACCCTGCGTTGCAGGCGTTGAACGAGTTCGTTGCAGCATCGCGCAGTGCTGGGTCTAGTGCAGGTTCAGCTTTCGGTGAAGGCTACCAAGAGCAGATGGCAAAGTTCATTCGCGGTGAAGCACTGTTGGCTAAGATTCAGTACAAGCGTGTTGCTTTGGCAAACCCGAACATTTCATATCTTGGTGCTGGACAGTTGTTTAACGAAATCATTGTGTTGCAGAAAAAGTATGACACTGGCAACTATTACACTGGTGGTTACACTGGGGACGGCGGCAAATATGAACCCGCCGGTACAGTCCACAAGGGTGAGTATGTGATGAACGCCTCCACCGTTAAAGCATACGGTGGACCCGGCTTCTTCGACAGCCTGTCACAAATGCGCAACCCAGTGTACGCACCCACCGGCGCATCGGCAGCACCCTCATCAATGATGGTATCCCTGTCACCTGACGACCGTGCGCTGCTCCGACAGGTTGGCGCGTCGGGTGATATTGTGGTAGCAGTGGACTCGCGTGAGATTGCTCGCGCTAACGCTGCTGGTTCACGACTTGTTACTGCGGAAGGCGGTCGCCTGTAATGGCTAAACAGATTTGGTTCGGCATCCCCGGTCAGCACCTCCAATGGTGTCCTGCACCTTTGGCTGGCGCTCAAGCTTCAAGCATCAACCATTTTGAGCAGATTGCTTTCGAGAACGGTGGCGCTGATGTTGTGCGTTCAAAGCAGTACCGTAAACAGTATGCGTTCTCGTTTAACGGACCTGTTAAAGACATGGACGGTATCAGCGTTTACAGCAAGTTTGCGTCAGGTTTCTACGGTGACGGCCTCATTCATTTCGCTGACCCTTACGCTTTCGAAACGAACCTGTTCCCGGCAGGCTGGGCTTCACCCGGTCTTATCGAGCAGGGTTGGAAAAACATTTACGATGTGACACCATCATTTGCGAACACTGCATCGAACTTGTACAACCAGCCTTTGCGTACCGCAACATGGTCGGTGACTTCATCGGCTAACGCTTTGCCTGCTAACGCTAACAGTGTAATCAAACTGGTTGTCCCTCCGACTCACACGCTGAACGTTGGCGCATCAGGTTCCGCCACTGGTACTGCTGTGGTTGCTGTCCGTGCGCATAAAGCTGACGGTACTGGTACGGTTACTTCGTCGTTGACTTTGCTGGATGCGACCGCTTCTACCCGTATGAACGCTACTTTCTCTGGCGCAACATACGATTATGTTGAAGTGTACATTACCCGCACAAGTACGGCAACGTCAACTATTTCGTTGACATCGTTGATTGCGCAACTGTACAAGACTGGTACTTCACCCGTGTTGACTGGGAATCACCAGTCTGGTGAAGGCCACACTGGTCTTGTGTTTTCTAGTGACGCGCATGTTGAAACTTACGTGTACATTGACCCGCCTCGTAAAGGTATGGCTACAACGTTGACTGAGGTTGGCGCATGGCGTTAAACGTTTCGATGACTGGCACGGGTAGTGTCGGTGATATTGCTGCTGGTTGGTCTGTTCAGGAGTCTGCTACTCCTGTTGCTATTGGTGAGTCTGCTGCCGGTACTGGTACTGTGTCGTTTACTGCCCGTGCGACTGGTGATTCGTTGACGGTTATTAACAATAATGTTGTATCAACTGTCAATGATTTGGGTACGGTTGAGGGTGTTATTCAGTCGGTGTCTCAGACTGGTGGTGTCGTTTCGGTGACTCATAATACTGTGTTGGAGAATTACAACATGGATGTGAGTGTTGCGCCTGTTGTGACGGGTGGCGCTAAGGGCTGGTTTTACCAGTTGTTGCAGGACATGGGCAAGCAGGAACGTGTCGGTTTCCTCCCTGATGTTGCAACGTTTGGTTATTCGTTCCCGTTTGATTCGTCACCGTTGGATATGACTTCACAGGTGAACATTGACAACGTGTTCATTGATACACCGTTCGCTGATGTCACACGCCTGCACGTTGACGGTGACATTCAGGGTTTCGTTTACGAGACTGCTGGTACACCGTTGGCTGACTGGTATGACACTGTAACAATTGATGACACACCATTACTGCCTTACTCATTCGGTGAGGAAGCTTTTGTTACACAGTTCACTTCAATGGTAGACACCGACACTAACATGTTCTTCGGGTTTGTCCTGACTGCCGAGCCTGCGTTCGCTGTCGGTAACGAGAACTGTATTTCTGTTGAGATTGATGGCGCAACAGATAGCGTGTACATCCGCAACTATGATGCACTTGGCGTTAACACGACAACAACTCTTGACATTAGTGGCCTCGACCACACGCAACCGTTGATGTTTGTTCTGCGCTCCGACTATGACGCAACAACGTTCACGTCTACTACGGCGGTGGCTGTTGTTGACGTTGATAACATTAACGTGCAGGGTAACAATTCGTGTGGTGGCGGGTACTTGTACAACCCGTTGTACTTCCACTTGAATACACCGTTCATGGGTGCTGTCAATATTTTCCGTATGCAGACCGCTTCGGCAACACCTGTCGACTGGTTTGATACTTCAATTGGTGGAGCATACGCTGACATTGACTTCACAGGTTACACACAGGTTTACAACGGCGCATGCCCCGCAACAAAGGGTATCGCATGGGAGCTGATTCAACAACTCGGCGCAGCAGAACAGTTCGACGTTCACGTATCCGGTGGGACAATGGTCGTCACCGACATTGGTGTGCGCACACTCGACATCACAAACGTTGCAGCATCCCCAACAGTGTCACCTTCGACCGCGTTCTCCGGTAGTGCGGTGAACATTGAATACAGCAACCCGTCCTACGTGTTCGGCCTACTCTACGATGCCACGACAGACAACCGCACGTTCGCCGCTGATGTTAACGAAGTAACAACCATTAGTGTGAAATCCACTATTAACCCGTTGACTCT
>JACCEA011420412.1_pt1 | contig 10033 bp, 10 predicted proteins | sample 7449851 | NCBI WGS metagenome assembly JACCEA01 (sample SAMN15323453, study PRJNA562643) | freshwater metagenome | isolation source: river surface water | place: USA:Blue River Watershed | collected 2017-08-18 | reverse complement strand
GGATTATCAATCAGACACGATGAGGCACCCACGGCCTGTAAAATGCACGCTGGCCACCGTAGTTCAATGGATAGAACTCTCCCCTCCTAAGGGAGTGATACAGGTTCGATTCCTGTCGGGGGCACCAAACCTGAATCCGCACACGTTCAAAACGATGCGGATTTTTTTATTTCCCCTCTTAAAATCCGCTTTCTTCGTCCATTGTGGTCCGTTCAAGTATGCCACCTTCCGGGGGTGCTTGGGGGCATATATGGGGGCATATTCTCCAAAGGTGGGGGCATCTACTAGACCCTTCACTTAAGCCCCTTAGGAGGAGCACAGAACAGGCAGACCCCGGGCTCGCAACGACCCGTGGGGGCATGGGGCTGGAAGGACCCAGACACCCGGGGGGTATGGCCCCTACACATCCACAGAAAAACGAGACACCAACCCAGCTTCAACCCGCGAAAGAAAAGCGGCACCAACATGGGGGCACATTTGGCCAGGTGTTCGCGTGTTTTGCTTCCGCCCTCGTTATTTTGTGCGGGGACAGCGGGGACAGCGGGGACACCGCATAAACAGGGGCTTGCAGGTGTCCCCGCAGATTTTCAGCAGCGGGGACAGCGGGGACAAATTGCCACTTATCCACAGCGCAAAACAACTTATCAACTGATTTTGATTAAAAATTAAGCAAAAACCTTGCGGCCTACAAAGGGGCTGACAGCATTAAACGGGAATCGCATTTAAGTTCGTCAACGTCCACCCATCACACACCCCGGGCATCGCAGTAGCCGGGCATCGGTTTCTGCCCTGCATGGTTCAGCATCACAGGACATATACCCAGCGCGAAAAGAATCCTCGCCCGCCCCCTTATCGGGCGGCACAGCGGGCGGGCTGTCATGCCCACAGCATTGAAGCCCTCATACACAGCGCCGCCGCGTTTCAGCTTGCAGGGTGTTCATGGACTCAAACCCCAGCGCCAGGGCCGCACGGGCAAAGCTTTCCTGTTCAAAGTATCGGCTTCCGTTGGTGTCATGTTGTCGCCACAGCCTGCCCACCATGGGCACATGCACAGGCCACAATGTGGGCGGGGGGTTGGTGTAGGGCTTCACAATGGTCAGGTCTAAATAAAACTCGCAAGCCTGCCCCACTGCTCGCATTGCAGGCAGGTGGGGCGTGACCTGTTCACGGCGATACAGCTTCACGCCGTGAACGTGTGTGCCCTTGCATACGTGTAGCAGCGGGTCATAACCCCCGGGCCACACATGGGGGCGCACTGGCCAGGCTTCCAGCTTCTCATTCACCATTTGTTCGCCAGCCCATGCAAAGGGGGCTTGCGGGTTGTCTTGCAGCGCCTTCAACAGCGCGGCAAACGTGCCCGGGTTTATTCGGTCATCGGGATCAACCGAAGTCACGAAAGGGGCGCAGCCCAAAGCAAAGCCACAGGCCCGGGCCTCGCCTAACTGGCCCTCAATGCCGGGCAACCAATGTTGATTCACGGGCTGGGCGTTCAGGTCCGCCCGCATCTCGTTGACCCAGCCAGGGTTAAAGCGCGGCAAGTCCAGCACGTGGCAGTCTATGAGGTGCGGCAAGCCCCGGGCTGGGCTGTCTTGCTCGTTGTAGGGGGTGGGCGTGGTCATGGTTCAGAGGTCCAGGGCAAAGATAGCCGGGCTGATCCGGTAGCAGCGCGAAGGGCCAACACCGGGCAAACGTGGTTTGCAGTCATAGCGCCCCTTTTCTTCACCTACCAAACAGCCACGATCCAGCAACACCCGGGCCACAGCGCCAGCATCAAAGCCCCGGCAAACCTCAGCCTTGAAAACCTCAGCGTGAATGAAGTATTCGGTACTGACTGATTCGGCCATGGTTGACGCCATGCGCTCCCCGTATTCCCTTTGGTGTTCGGCATCGCTCTTGATCGGCTTGCCGTCCTCGCTCACCAGACGCCTGAACCCGGCCCGGTTTAGCGTCTTGGCTGCATGGTCATCGCCTGCCCTGTGCCACCAGGTGAAGCGCCCTTCTCCGTGCGCTTCAAGGAAAGCCCGCACCTGTCGCAGCATCGCCGCCGTTTCGCCGTCACCGGTGCCGCCCCGTGAGGCCAGCCAGGCGTTAAAACAGGTGGTTGCTGCCCGTTCGCTCTCCCCCGGCTCCCAGCCGGTCAGACCTGCCGCCGTGGCCATCTCTCCCGCCGCACCCACCAGGGCAAAGCGCAGGCCCACACGTTGCACCTGTCCGCCCCCGGCCTCAGGGATCATGCGGGCTTCTATCGCTTGCATACGCTGGCGCAGGTCGGCTTTCAATGTGTGTGCGTTCTCGGTCAACCATTGCAGCCAGGCGCGGCCAGGCCCGCCGTAGCAGCGGCCCGCCTGTTCAACGATGTGGCGTGAAAACGCAGACCCGCCGCCGTCCATGCCGTGCAGGTTTTCCAACATGCCGCACCCAGCGCCAGCATCAGCGGGAATATCTGCCATTCGCACTTCTTGCCCGGTCCGTGCCCGCTTCATGCCTTCTGCCATGTGATCGGCCAAACCCAATTCACCAGCAGACAAGAACAGCAGCCGCCATGAAAGCCGGGGGCGTGGTGCGCCGTTACGGGTTGCCCGGGCCTTGCTCGATTCGTTGGCCAGCATGTAAGCGCACTCGCCCGCCGTTTTGGGGTCCACCTGTGCCAGTTCATCCAGCACCAGCAGCGAGTCACAGTGCTGGGCTGCAATCGCTTCTAGCGCGTTGTCGGTGGTGCGCCAGCGTTGCAGGTAGTTAGGGCCACCGTTCACGCTTGCCGCTACTTTCAGGGCCGTGGTCTTGCCCGTTGAAGATCCACCACGAAAGTGAAAGCCGCCCGATTCAACCCCAGCGGGGCGCAACAAGGGGCCAGCGAAGGCGCAGGCCACAGCGAACACCAGGCGCGAATTACCCGCACACATCGCGCCCACACGGTCACGCCATTGGTCAGCCGTGCCTTTGACTGTGAATGTGTTTTCCATGGCTTGGTCACTTTGGAAAACGATCTTTTCGGCTTCATCGCCCATGGTTTCACGGGGCAGGACATACGCCAGGCCGTGCCATCCTATGCGGTCGGTGCAGGTGGTGAAGTCCTCAGGCTGGCGCGTTTGAATGTATTGGGTCAGCAGGTTTCGGGCGCGTGGCGAAGTGCCAATTCTCAGACCCTGCCCCATCAGAAAAGCGCGGTACTCCCCGCCATCACCCGCCAGCATACGGGCGGGCATCGCCCATGTTTTGATGTGCCCCAATGGATCGGCAAAGCGCAGGTGATAGCCCCAGCCGCCGCCGTCATGATCGCGGGTCAAGGCCAGCACGTCCAGACGGCTGCACAGCCATTCGGCCTTAGTGGGTTCGCCGTCCTTGTCCACACCCGCATAAAACACGCCGTCATCGGTCACACTGAAACGGTCCCATTCGTTCGCAGGTTTGCCGCCTGTGTGGGCACCGCCGCCGCCGTGGTCATCGTTGCCACCATCGCCACCAGCAGCGCCAGCACCGGCCCCGCTTGAAGGCTTTTTCTTTCGTGCTGGGGGCTTGGTCTTACCGGGCGCGTTTGCGGGGCGCGTGGCCCCGTCTGGTGCGGCCTCGTCATCCTGTGCGGCCAATGCTGCCAGTTCGTGATCGGCAATCGCAGACAACACACAGTCACGCACAGCGTCAAGGCCGTGGGCTTGGTGCATGTCGTTGAAGTCGCTTTGATCCGCTGCCAGGTCAACCGGGAACACGGCCAAACCCCGCACCGCCATAGCCGCCGCCGTGGCCTTGATCTTGCCGGGGTTGCTGCCTGTCTTGGTGAACGTGGCTTGGTCATCGTCACCACACAGCACCAACAGCGCCGCCGGGTAGTGCTGGCGCAGGGCGTGGGCCACTTTGTCCAGGTTGCCCGCATCAAAGGCCACCGCCACCGGGTAGCCTGTGGCTTCGTGCAGGCTTGCCGCCGTGGCGTACCCCTCAGCCACCAAAATGACGCGCACAGCCGCCCCTTGATCGCCCGATTGGTTGTCATCGCGGCCGCCAGCGCCAGCCACAGCAGCCGGGGCAGGCACCGCACCCAGCATGTGCCAAAGGCCCGATTTACGGCCATCCTTCAAGAATCGTTTTGTGCCCTCAGCCGTCACGCCTTGCAGGTTCCACAGCTTGCCCGCACCGTCAAACAGCGGAATCATCAAAGCGCCATCCACCGCACCAAAGCGCAGGCCGTGGGCTTTCACGCCTTTTCGCACCAGGTAAGCGGACTCGCCTTGATCGCTTCCCGCCTGCCATGCCTTCACAGCAGCAGCCGCCGCCGCTTCATGTCGCTGGCGCTGGGCTTCGGCTTCTCGGGCTTGTGCTTCGGCCTGATCGCGTTGCCGCTGGGCCAGCACTTCGGGCGAAGGTTTGGCCGCTGCCTGCCCGTCTTTGGGCAAGGTGTACCCGTGTTGCTTGGCAAGGTGGATCAATGACCCCATGGTCACAGACCCGCCCGCCTTGAATGATCGCCAGGCCGTCCGGCAATCGTTGCCCTTGAAATCTGGTGCAGTGGCAGACCATTCAAAGAACAGATCAAAACCGCCTTCATCGGGAAATTCGGATTTGATCGCCATGCCTACCCGTGCCCATTCATCGCGGGGCAGGTTCGCCGGGATGTGCGCCAGGGCTTGCCGGGTTGATTCGAGTGTGTGGTGGTGGGTCATTGGTTGAAGTTCAATTCACATTGCCGGGTGTCCGTCACTGACAGCACGTAAAGCCCCACACGGTTCACGGAACCATCGGGGTTTGTGCGGTCGGTCTTTTGGGTTTCAATTCGGTGCCCATCCCTTCGCAGTTCGTGGACGCGAGCGCGGGGGTCTGGTGCATTGCAGTCGGCAGACAGTTGGTCCACCGTGGCCGGGCCTTTGGCCAGCCTGTGCAGGATCGCCAGACGCTGGCCTTCTATGCCGTTGTATCGGGGCGGGGTGTTGGTGGGTTTGTCCATCGAGTCACCGCCGCAAGGGTAAGCGCCGGGCCTTTGGGCTGGCGCTGGGTCTTGCCGTGGGCCGGGTCAGCACCAGCTTTTGAAAGGCCGTGCCGCCCTGCCTGCCCTCGATTACTTCAAGGCCATGCAACCGCAGCCGCTGGGTTTGTGTGGTCTTGGTGTCGCCGCTGGGTTTGCTGCTTTTCATGGCATCAATCCAGTTCTTCGGCAAAGCTTGGCGGGGGTACAAAGGCCGGGTCCAGTTCGCACACCATGCCAGGCACCGACACGGCCAAAGGCTGGCCCGTTTTGGTGTCCGTCACGGTCAACACACCGTCACCAGTCAAGGCCACAGACCGCGCCCCGTGTGTGGCTTTCAGTGGCGTGGATCGCATCGCATCAAAGCCCCAGCGAAGGCACTCCAAAGCCTCAGCGGCCCGCATGTTTTGGATTTGAGCGTTCATCAATGCTCGCCCCCTTGCGGTCTTGCCTCTGTGCGGCCTGCAATCCATGCCAGCACATCGGATTCACGCCAGGCCACAGCACGGGCACCAATGCGAACGGGCGTAGGAAATCCGTGGGACTTGCTGGCCATGTAGGTGTAAATTGACGATTTGCGAAGGCCGGTCAGGTTTTCAACAGCATCAAGGCGAAGCAGTCGCCCGGGGGCCGGGGTGTTAGGTGGTGTTTTTTGGCTCAAAGCGTTTCCTAGAAAGTTGCAAAGGCCCGCATTAGTGCAGGCAGGTGCAATGTCGAAGAACGCGAAGAAACAAGCCATCCCCGCAAATAAACTATTTGCAGGCATTTAAGGCGATCTTTAGCCGTTGAATGGCCTTAACGGTATGGCGGGCCTTGATCGGCCTGCCATCGCTTAAGGGCCGTTGCTGCCTGCTTGGCGCTGAATGGGTGTCCCATCTTTTTACCCAGGTCGCTTAACCACTTGGTAAACCAACCGCTTTCCGACAAGGGCGGGGCCTTACCGAAGTGACACATATAGGCGTGGGCAACTGTCCAAACAATGGCCCGGCTCAGGGCGTCTTTATCGTCCTTGCCCTTTTTAGGGTTAAGCAAACCGGCCGCACAGCTTGCCGCATGTTCTAGGTTTTGCACGGCATCCCAAAACGCGCCAGGGCTGGCAAGCATTGGGCGGGCATCCTCTTTAAAGTTGTCCTCGCTTGAGGCGCTGGCCATCAAAGCCACTTCAACAGCACCAGCGCGAAACAGGCTCAATGCGTGGGGGTCAAGTGCTGCAAGGCTTTGCAATAAGGCTCGGGCTTTAGTCTTGACCTTTTCAATCTTTGCCTTGGTCGCTTGTGCCGGGCCTTGATTCTTTCGCAGTAACGGGACTTGAACCCGCATCAGAACGTCAATCAAAAAAGCGCGGCACTTTTCCTCTGACACGCAGCCCGGGATGTTTTGCAGCAGGTTTTTGAAGTCACTCTCATTGATCGGGTTTCCACCAGGCCAGAAGGTGCGGTTTTGGGTGTCGTCTTGCTCAAAGTTCGGCCTAATCAATGGGCGGTTTTTGGTTGCCATTGTTTTGGATTTGGGTTTTGTTGGTTCGCTCACATCAACCCCTGTTCAGCCATTGACAGCACAGCAGCGCCGCCCACAATCATGTGATCCAACACCCTCACATCAACGAATGAAAGCGCATGTTTCAGCGTGGTGGTCAGGTGTTCATCTGCCGGGCTTGGCTGGGCCGATCCGCTGGGGTGGTTATGCACCAGCAGCACAGCCGCCGCATCGTGACGCAGCGCAGCCAAAACGATTTCACGGGGGTACACACTTGTTTGTGAAAGAGTTCCAACAAACATCACTTCAAAGGCAATTACACGGCTTTGACAGTCCAGGAACATCACCCCAAACAGTTCGCGCATTTCGTTTGCCAGGTGCAGGCGCAAATACTTTTTAACCGCATCAGAGGCCTGTAAAGCCGCCCCGGGCTGGCGCAGGTAGCCGCCCAAAATAGTCAGGGCCGCATCGATCACTGCGCGTTCGTGATCGGGCATGGTGTAGCGGGCGGACAGCACCCCAGCCGGTTCACGATGCACGGGCACAGCGCACCGGCCAAGGGCTTTGCGTGGTGTATGTTGCCGGGGGCTGGGCGGGCTTGCCGTGGGCGCTGCTTGCAGCGCGTCAATCAGGGCCGTAGGCGGGCGTTCACTGGCCTTGCTGGCCCGTCGTGTGTTGGTGGTTTTGGCGGTCATCGCTTAACCCTCCAACGATGCAAGGGCGCGGGCACCAGCGCCAGCAGGTGCGGGCGTGTTGGTGGGCTTGTTCAGGCGCTTCAATGCAGCCAAAGCCTGCACAGCTTTGCGGGTAGCGCCGGGGATGTTGCCCGCACTGGATCGCAGGTAGTGCAGCGCCATGGCCAGGGCGTTTTCTGCCTCTTGGTGCGCTGCCATCGTGGCCAGATCGTGCGGGGTGTTGGTGGGTGTTGCCGTGCTGGGTCGGCGGGTCAGGTGAATGACGTTGGGTGTCATGGCTTCAATCTCCTTTGCGAGACTCTAAAACCACGTGCCGCGTTTTGAAGCGCAGCAGGTGGGCGGGATGTTCAAAACACGCGCAAAGACGTGCGCCGGGCGTTGCCGCTTCGGCCATCCCGCCCGAAAGCAAAGCCCCCGCCGCCGTGGCGTGGGCATGTTCAGACGTGACAAAAGGCCACTATCGGGGGCCTTGCACCGCTTTGCGTTTGATGTTTTGAAGCACCGGCCCCGGTCAGGGGTTGGCGTGATTATGTCACGGGCAGGGGCGTGGGTGTCAAGGCCACCAGGGCAGGCGAAGGCAGCGCCAGCAAGCAACCCGCCCGGCCATCGCTGGCGCAGGGCATCGCCCGCACTCGATCACGCCACCGGGCAGGCCGTGGCCACCAGCAGCCGCACCAGGTCAGCAGGCCATCAGGCCGGACAGCAGCGCCGCCAAAGGCGGGGCCATGGGGAACCCCTTTCGCGGCCATTTCCGGGGCGGTCTATTGCAGGCCGTGGCCGTGCGGCGTTGGGCACCAAACAGCGGGACCGTGCATCCGTCTGTCCACCAGCGCCAGCCAGGGCGAAGGGCAAAGCCTCAAAACAGGGCCAAGGCATGGGGCAAAGGCAGGCGTTTGAATGTGCTGGATGTATGTGAATGAGTGATTTTTTTCACATAATGATACTGTCCCCGCTTTGCCCCCGTTTTGTCCCCGCATTGTCCCCGCACCCTAAAACGCTGCAAACCCGCATCAATCCTCAATTCTTGCAATTTGTCCCCGCTGTCCCCGCACTTTTTCAAAATAGCAGCCGCCAAAAAACGCAAAGCACACCGCCCGGGCGCAAAAAAACCGCCTCAGTGGGCGGTTTTCGCTGGCGCTGAGCACCGGGGCGGGCGGGTCATGCGGCCCGGTGCGCTTCCAGGTCGATCACTTCGGCCCCCTTTGCCTTTTGGTCCAGGTAATCGGCCCACCATTGCAGCAGGTCGGCCCGGTCTTTCAGGTAGGTGGATCGGTGGTAAGCCGCCCGCACCTGATCGCGTTCTTTGTGGGCTAGCTGGCGCTCGATCACATCGCGCAGGCTTCGATCATGCTCGTTCGTCACCGTGGAAAACAGCGCCCGGAACCCGTGGGCCGTGGCCGTGTTTTTGTAGCCCATGCGGGCCAGTGCTGAATTAAAGGTGTTTTCACTCAGGGGCTTTGAGGGGTAGAAGGGCGAAGGGAAAACCAATTCACGGTCGCCGCTGATCGGGCGCATGGTTTCCAGCACTTGCAGGGCTTGGCGGGACAAGGGCACCCGGTGTTCATGGCGCATCTTCATGCGTTCAGCGGGGATGATCCACAGCGCATCGGCTGGGTGGAATTCGCTCCAACGTGCGCCCCGTACTTCACCCGGGCGGGTGGTGGTCAGCAGCAGCAGGCGCAGGGCTTGCACGGTGTTGGGGTCGCCCTCGTAGGCGTTCAGCTTCACCAGAAACCCGGGCAGGTCACGTTCAGACATAGCGGCCCGGTGTTTGACCTCACGGGGTTTGAGCACTTCGGACGGCACCAGGTCAAGCATTTGGTTAGACTCGATCCGTTCATGGGTCACGGCCCAGCGGTAAACCTGTTTGATTCGCTGCATCACCCTTGCCGCCTGATCGCCAGCGCCCCGGGCTTCGATTTTCTGCACGGCCTTCATGACTTCACCCGGGCGAATGCTGGCCAGTGGGCGGGAACCCAAAGCCGGGAAAATGTCGGCTTGCAGCGAAGCCAAAACCCGGGCCTTGGTTGCAGGCTCCCAGCGGGTGGACTGGTGGGCCAGCCAATCAGTGGCCACCGCTTGCAGGGTGTTGGCCGATTCAAAGACCGTTTGAGCCTTTGCAGCCTTCTTCACTTCGCCGGGGTCTTGGCCAGCTTGCAGCAGTTTGCGGGCCGCTTGGGCTTGGTCCCTTGCGTCTTTGAGACTGACAGCGGGGTAAACACCAAAGGCCAGGCGCTTTTCTTTGCCGCCGTGGCGATACTTCATGCGCCAGTATTTACCGCCCGCCGGGGTCAGTTCCAGGTAAAGCCCTTCGCCGTCTGCATGTTTGCCGGGCTGGGTCAGGGTCCGTAGCTTCGCATCGGTCAGTTTCATGGGGGGTATCCTTCGCAGTGTGGGGGCACATTTGGGGGCACATTTGACCACACTGGAAACGAAAGCACCAATCCATGCGGGTTAGCGGGCTAAATTCGAGGACTGTCGGGGCACCACACCACTTGCCCCGCGTGTGTGCAGTCAACCCCGAATAGGCCCCACCGCCACCAAGCGCTGGATGGCGCGGCGCAAGGGGGCCGAGCGTGTGGTCTTGGCCAGGGTTTTCAGGCTGTAGCGGTGGCCTGCCGGCAACACATGCAACTGAACCCCCAGCATTTCAATTTGCTCCAGAGTGTCCAGCTCGTTCACATTCGACTGCATCTGGGAGGGGTCCACCAAGGTCACCTTGCCTTTGCCGATGACCTCCATCGCTACACCCCGCTCGATCACCAAGGCAGTGTCTTCGTCAAGGCCCACGCCCAGCAAATCCGGGCGCATGGCCAAGGTGGACAACAAACGTGCCAGGCGTCTGCGTTCGGAAAAATGTTGGTCCACCACGGCTTGAGACAACAAACCCAGCCCGATGTCGGTGTCC
>JACCEA011531820.1_pt1 | contig 10038 bp, 10 predicted proteins | sample 7449851 | NCBI WGS metagenome assembly JACCEA01 (sample SAMN15323453, study PRJNA562643) | freshwater metagenome | isolation source: river surface water | place: USA:Blue River Watershed | collected 2017-08-18 | reverse complement strand
CCCTTGCCACCGCCGCCGGCACTGGCCTTGATCAGGACCGGGTAGCCGAGGCGGTCGGCCTCCTTCTTCAGGAAGGCCGGATCCTGGTTGCTGCCGTGGTAGCCCGGCACCAGCGGCACGCCGGCCTTTTCCATCAGCTGCTTGGACTCGGCCTTCAGGCCCATGGCCTGGATGGCGGAAGCCGGCGGGCCGATGAAGACCAGCCCCGCCTTCGCGCAGGCCTCGGCGAACTCCTCGTTCTCGCTCAGGAAGCCGTAGCCGGGGTGGACCGCCTGCGCGCCGGTGGCCCGTGCCGCCTCGAGGATGCGCTCCCAGCGCAGGTAGCTGTCCTTGGGCGCACTGCCGCCGATATGGACCGCCTCGTCGCAGGCGGCCACATGCTTGGCACTGGCGTCCGCGTCGGAGTAGACGGCCACGGTCTGTACGCCCATGCGACGCGCGGTGGCGGCCACCCGGCAGGCGATCTCACCACGATTGGCGATCAGAATCTTCTTAAACATGCGCCACCTCCATCGTGGTGAGATCGCCTGCGCACGCTGCGCGTGCCACGCAATGTGGCGCATGCGCGCCCGCGCCTTCGGCGCGACCACCACGATTGGCAATCAGGATCTTCTTGAACATCTTCAGCTTCCTTCGATGAGGGTCGCAGGGTCGGGGCCCGACGGGCGGCCGGTGAGGCGGCGCAGGGCGCCGCGCAGGAACTTGAACAGCATCACCAGCAGCACGACCGAGGTGACGACCGCGGCGGCCAGCACCCAGGCAAACAGCAGCGGGTAGGTCAGCGCCAGCCACAGCAGCACGAAGACGAAGCCGTCTTCCAGCAGCGAGACGCCGATGTTGGTGAAGGGCTCGGGCGAGGTGTTGACCGCCGCCCGCGCCGTCATCTTGGTGGCGTGGCTGGTGGCCGCCAGGCCGCCGCCCAGGAGGGCCCCCACCCAGGCCAGGGTGGAGCCGTCGGCGCCCAGCGCGCCCGCGGCGAGCGCAGCCCCGGCCGGAATGCGGATGAAAGTGTGCGCCAGGTCCCAGACCGAGTCCACGTAGGGCACCTTGTCGGCGAAGAACTCGACGAAGAGCATGAAGCCGGCGGCCACCAGCACCGCCGGGTGCATCAGCCCCTGCAGGCCCGGCGGCAGGTCGATCCAGCCGAAGACCCCGGCCATGCCGACGAGGAACACCGCGCCATAGAGGCGGATGCCGCTGGCCCAGCCCAGGGCCGCGGCCAGCGCCAGCAGCTGCGGCAGGTCGGGCGCGCGGCCCGCGCTCACCGACTGCGCCACCTGCGCCGCCTGCTCGAGCACCTGCCCGCTCGGGTCAGCCTGCGCCGCCTGCGCGATCTTGGTGAGCGGAGCCAGCCAGTCCACCGGCTCAGCCCTCCAGCCAGCCGGGCTTGCGCTTCTCGAGGAAGGCGCGCACGCCTTCCTTGCCCTCGTCGCTGGCGCGGATGTCGGCAATGCCTTCGACCGTGCGCTCCACGAGGCCGGGCGTGATCTCGCGACCGGTCACCTCATGCAGCAGGTGCTTGCAGGCGCGCACCGCCTGCGGGCCGGCGGCGACCAGCGCCGAGGTGAGGGCCTGCACCCGCGCGTCCAGCTCCTCGGGCGCGACCACCTCGTGCACGAAGCCGATGCGGTGGGCTTCAACAGCGGAAAAGCGCTCGGCGGTGAGGAACCAGCGCTGGGCGGCGCGCGCGCCCATGGCGCGGATCACGTAGGGGCTGATGGTGGCCGGGATGAGGCCAATCTTCACTTCGCTCAGGCAATACTGCGCGCCCTCGGCGGACACGGCCATGTCGCAGGCCGCCACCAGGCCCATGCCGCCGGCGTAGACGTCGCCCTGCACCCGGGCCACGGTGGGCTTGGGGCAGGCGTAGATCACCTCCAGCATGCGCGCCAGGCCCCGGGCGTCGGCGAGGTTTTCCTCGCGGGTGTAGCCGGCCATGCGCTTCATCCAGTTCAGGTCGGCGCCGGCGCAGAAGGCCGGGCCGTTGGCCGCCAGCACCACCGCGCGCACGTCCTCGCGCCCGGCCAGGGCCAGGAAGACGGCAGTCAGTTCGGCGATCACCTCGTCGTTGAAGGCGTTGCGCACCTCGGGCCGGTTGAGGGTGACGGTGGCGACGCCGGCGTGGTAGGTCAGGAGCAGGTGTTTCATGGCCGGTCCCTCTCGATCACATGCGGAACACGCCGAACTTCGCGTCCGGCACCGGCGCATTCAGCGCCGCCGACAGGCCCAGGGCCAACACCCGGCGGGTGTCGGCCGGGTCGATGATGCCGTCATCCCACAGGCGGGCCGAGGCGTAGTAGGGGTGCGACTGGGCCGCGAACTGGTCCAGGAGCGGCTTCTTGAAGGCGGCCTCCTCCTCCGCGCTCCAGCTGCCGCCCTTGGCCTCGATGCCGTCACGGCGCACCGTGGCCAGCACGCCGGCCGCCTGCTCGCCGCCCATGACGGCAATGCGCGCGTTGGGCCACATCCAAAGGAAGCGCGGCGAATAGGCGCGGCCGCACATGCCGTAGTTGCCCGCGCCGTAGCTGCCGCCGATGATGACGGTGAACTTGGGCACATTGGCGGTGGCCACCGCGGTCACCATCTTGGCGCCGTGGCGGGCAATGCCCTCGTTCTCGTACTTGCGGCCCACCATGAAGCCGGTGATGTTCTGCAGGAACACCAGCGGGATCTTGCGCTGGCAGCACAGCTCGATGAAGTGCGCGCCCTTCTGCGCCGACTCCGAGAACAGGATGCCGTTGTTGGCGACGATGCCCACCGGCATGCCCTCGATGTGCGCGAAGCCGCAGACCAGGGTGGCGCCGTAGCGGGCCTTGAACTCGTGGAACTCGGAGTCGTCGACGATGCGGGCGATGATCTCGCGCACGTCGAATGGCTTGCGGGTGTCGGTGGGCACCACGCCGTGCAGCTCGCTGGCGTCGTAGCGCGGCGGGCGCGGCTCGCGCAGGGCCTGCGCGTGTCCCTTGCTCCTGTTCAGGTTGGCCACCGCCTGGCGGGCCAGGGCCAGGGCATGGGTGTCGTCGCGGGCCAGGTGGTCGGCCACGCCCGACAGGCGCGTGTGCACGTCGCCGCCGCCGAGGTCCTCGGCGGACACCACCTCGCCGGTGGCGGCCTTCACCAGGGGCGGGCCACCCAGGAAGATGGTGCCCTGCTCCTTGACGATGATGGACTCGTCGCTCATGGCCGGCACATAGGCGCCGCCGGCGGTGCACGAGCCCATGACCACCGCGATCTGGGCGATGCCCTGCGCCGACATCTGGGCCTGGTTGTAGAAGATGCGGCCGAAGTGGTCGCGGTCGGGGAAGACCTCGTCCTGGTTCGGCAGGTTGGCGCCACCGGAGTCGACCAGGTAGATGCAGGGCAGGCCGTTCTGCTGCGCCACCTCCTGCGCCCGCAGGTGCTTCTTGACCGTCATCGGGTAGTAGGTGCCACCCTTCACCGTGGCGTCGTTGCAGACGATCATGCAGTCGACACCGCTCACCCGGCCGATGCCGGCGATCACGCCGGCGCAGGGCGCGTCGCCGTTGTACATGCCATGGGCGGCCAGGGGCGACAGCTCCAGGAAGGGGGTGCCCGGGTCCAGCAGCAGCTGCACCCGCTCGCGGGGCAGCAGCTTGCCGCGGGCCACATGCTTGGCGCGGGCGGCCTCGCCGCCGCCGGCCGCGGCCTGGGCCAGCCTGGCCTGCAGGTCGCCCACCAGGGCGCGCATCGCCTGGGCGTTGGCCTGGAACTCGGCGGCGCGGGGGTTGAGTTGGGACGCGATGACGGACATGCAGCTCTCCTCGAAGCCCCCCGAGCTTAGTCAGACTGGCCAGGAATGTTCCGCCACCGAGGTTGCAAATCCTGCCATTGCCGCGCAAACTCCGGGAATGCCCTCCCCTTCCCTGGAGCGTCCCCCGGAGCGTTCCACCTCCGGCCGCACCCCGCCCACCGCCGCCACGCCCATGGCGTACGCCCGGGTGATGGTGGCAGCCCTGCGGGCCCGGGGGCTGGACCCGGCCCCGGCGCTGCGCCAGGCACAGATCACGCCAAGCCAGCTGAAAAAAACCGGCGGGCGGATCACCGCGCTGCAGATGGAGTGGCTGTCCGGCGCCGCCATGCAGGCCCTGGACGACGAGGCCCTGGGCGCCTTCGGCCGCCGCCTGCCCTGGGGCAGCTACGGCATGCTGGCGCGGGCCTCGCTCACCTCCCCCGACCTGGGGGTGGCGGTGCAGCGCTGGTGCCGGCACCACGGCCTGCTGACCGACGACCTGCGGCTGCGCCTGTCGGTGGCGGGCGACACAGCCTCGATCGCCATCGAGGAGCGGCCCGGCCACCTGGCCTTGCCGGCCGACGCGCGCGAGTTCAGCCTGGTCTACCGGCTTCGCAACATCCACGGCCTGGCCTGCTGGTACGTGGACTCGCGCATTCCGCTGCAGGAGGCGCGCTTCCCCGTCGCCGCCCCGGCGCATGCCGCGGCCTATGGCCACATGTTCCCCGGCCCGCGCCGCTTCGACGCGGCCCAGGCCGAAATCCGCTTCGACGCCCGCTACCTGCGCCTGCCCCTGGTGCGCGACGAGGCCGCCCTGCGCCAGATGCTGCAGCGGGCCCTGCCGCTCACCGTGCTGCAGTACCGCCGTGACCGCCTGCTGGTGCAGCAGGTGCGCCAGGCGCTCCTGGCCGACCCGGAGGCGGGGCAGAACGCCGAGCGCCTGGCCGCTCGCCTGCACCTCTCGGCGCGCACCCTGCACCGGCAGCTGCGGGACGAGGGCGCGAGCCTGCAGCAGCTCAAGGACGAGGTGCGCAGCGCCCGCGCCCGCGAGCTGCTGGCCCGCAGCCGCCGCCCCGTCAAGCAGGTGGCGGCGGCGGTGGGCTTTCGCAACGAGAAGAGCTTCATCCGCGCCTTCCGCGGCTGGACCGGGCAGTCGCCGGCCGACTACCGCAGCGGGCCAGGGCCGGGGTGAGGCCAGGCGCGGCGCACCGTTCCCCGGCAGCCGAGGCGGGCCACGGCCGCGCTTGAGCCACAATCGACCCCGTGATCCAAGTGCAAGACCTGATCGGCACCGCCGCTGCCACCCTGACCACCGTTTCCTTCGTGCCCCAGGCCGTCAAGACCTTCCGCACGCGCGACGTGAGCGGCATTTCCCTGGGCATGTACAGCCTGTTCGCCACCGGCGTGGCCCTGTGGCTGGTCTACGGCCTGATGCTGGGCGAAGCGCCCATCTACGTCGCCAATGCCATCACCCTGGCGCTCGCGCTCGCGGTGCTGGTGATGAAGCTCCGCTATCGCTGACCCGCTGGCGCCGGGCCCGGCGCCTTCAGCGGAAGGCCGACCACAGGCCCCAGGCCAGCAGCCCCAGCACCGCCATCCACACGGCCAGCACCCCGGCCGCCCCCAGCCACATCCGCGGCTTGACGCGTTTTTGCGCCAGCCAGGCCTGGGCCTGGGCGCGGCATTCCTCGCGCACCGGCGCGGGCAGGAGGCGCAGCGCCAGCCAGATCAGCCCCGGCAGCAGGATCGCGTCGTCGAGATAGCCAAGGACGGGGATGAAGTCGGGCACCAGGTCGATCGGACTGAGCGCATAGGCCACGACCACGAAGGCCAGCAGCTTCACCCACCAGGGCGTGCCCGGGTGGCGCAGGGCGAACCAGAGCACCAGGCCGTCCTGCTTGAGGGCGCGGGCCCAGGTGGTGAGGCGCTGGGTGAGTGAAGGCATGGCGCGTTTCCCCTGAATCCGATTCGCGTGCTTGTGCGCGGTCGTGAACGTCGTGTGCGTCCGTGTGCGTCCGTGTGCGTCCGTGTGCGTCCGTGTGCGTCCGTGGGCGTCCGTGGACGTCCGTGGACGTCCGTGCGCTTGCGATCTCGCCCCAGGCAAGCAGGCCGGGCAGGTCGGCCATGTCCTGGAACAGGACCTGGGCGCCCGCCTCCGTGAGGCGCCGGGGCGTGTCATGGCCGGCCTCGGCGGGGCAGAAGCCGAAGACGGTGGCGCCCGCTGCGATGCCGGCGGTGGCGCCGGTGAAGGTGTCCTCCACCACCGCGCAGCGGCGCGGGTCCACGCCCAGGGCGCGGGCGGCGGCCAGGTAGACGTCGGGGTGCGGCTTGGAACGGGGCTGGTCGTGGCCGCTGAAGATGCGGCCCTCGAACAGATGCATCATCCCGGTCTTCTCCAGTTGCAGCCGCACCTTGCCCAGGTCGGCACCGGAGGCGCAGGCGATGCGGCCGCCGAACTGCGCATGGATGCGGGCCACCGCCTCCGGGGCATGGCGGATTGCCTGCAGGCGAAGGCGCAACTGCTCGTTGCGGCGAGTCCAGAATTCAGCCAGCCAGGCGTCGGTGAGCGGCCGACCGGTCTCGGCCTCGATGCGCGCGCGCTCGTCCTTCACCGCCTTGCCCACGAAGATGGCCATGCACTCGGCCAGCGTCAGGCGCCAGCCGGCCTCCTCCAGCATGTCGCGCAGCACGCCGTTGGTGATGCTCTCGCTGTCGACGAGCACGCCATCGCAGTCAAACAGCACGGCGTCGAATCGGGGCAGGGCGGTCAAATGATGTCTCCGTCGAGGTAATACCAGCGGCCGTCTTCCCTCTGGAAGCGGCTGCGTTCATGCAGTCGGTGCGCCGGGCCCGTGGCCGGCCGGCTGCGGGCGACGAACTCCACTTCGGCGCGGTCCGGCCCCGTCTCGCGGTGGGCGCGGACTTCCAGGCCCAGCCAGCGCAGGCCGGGCTCGAGTTCGAGCGAGGCCGGGCGGGTGCTCGGGTGCCAGGTGGCCAGCAGGGTGCCCACGTCCCCGCGCACGAAGGCGCTGTAGCGGGAGCGCATGAGGCACTCCGCGTCGGGTGCGGGCACCTGTTGCCAGCGGCCGCAGCAGGCCCTGAAGGACAAGGGCCGGCCCCGTGCATCGGGGCGGCCGCAGGGGCAGGGGCTGGAATCGGTCGGGGCGCCGGGCATGGGACGATTGTCCCCGATGGCCGGGCGGCTCATTGCTGGCGGGTGAGGCGGGCCGCGCGCCCGCCCGCACGCAAAGGACAGGCTCGAAGGGCAGGCTCAGAGCGCGCGCTGGATGATGATCTTCTGCACGTCCGAGGTGCCTTCGTAGATCTGGCAGACCCGCACGTCGCGCCAGATGCGCTCGACCGGGAAGTCGCTCACATAGCCGTAGCCGCCCAGGGTCTGGATGGCGGCACTGCAGACCTTTTCCGCCGCTTCCGAGGCGAAGAGCTTGGCCATGGCGGCCTCTTTCAGGCAGGGCCGGCCCGCATCGCGCAGGGCCGCGGCATGCCAGATCAACTGGCGCGCCGCCTCGAGCTGGGTCGCGCAGTCGGCGAGGCGAAAGCCCACCGCCTGGTGGTGGAAGATCGGCGTGCCGAAGCTCTCGCGCTCCTTGGCGTACTGCACCGCCACGTCCAGGGCGCTGCGGGCCATGCCCAGGCTCTGGGCGGCGATACCGATGCGCCCCCCCTCCAGGGAGCTGAGCGCGATCTTGTAGCCCTCGCCCTCCTCCCCGATCAGGTTCTCGGCCGGGATGCGGCAGTCCTCGAAGCGGATCTGGGCGGTGTCGCTGGAGTGCTGGCCCACCTTCTCCTCGAGCCGGGCGACCTGGTAGCCGGGAGTGGCCGTCGGCACGATGAAGGCGCTCATGCCCTTCTTGCCCGCGCCCTTGTCGGTGACCGCGATGACGATGGCGACCTGGCCGTTCTTGCCCGAGGTGATGAACTGCTTGACGCCGTTGATCACCCAGGCGTCCCCCTGCCTGACCGCGGTGGTGCGCAGGGCCGAGGCGTCGCTGCCCACATGGGGCTCGGTGAGGCAGAAGGCGCCCAGCATCTCGCCGCGCGCCAGCGGGGTGAGCCACGCTTTCTTCTGTGCCGCGTTGCCATAGCGCATGAGGATGGCGGCCACCGGGCAGTTGTTCACGCTGATCGCGGTGCTGGTGCCGCCGTCGCCGGCGGCGATTTCTTCCAGCACCAGGGCGAGGCTCACGTAGTCCAGGCCTGCACCGCCGAATTCCTCGGGTACGCACACGCCATAGGCGCCCAGCGCCGCCAGGCCCTGGTGGGCCTCGCGGGGGAAGGCATGCTCCTTGTCCCAGCGCGCGGCATGGGGCCAGAGCTGCTCCTGGGCGAAGGCGCGCACCGCCTCGCGGATCATTTCCTGGTCGGGGGTCAGCAGCATCGATTCAGTCTCCGTCGCGGGCGCGCCCGGCCACCCGGGGCATGGCGCGGTGGGCGTGGTGAAAGGCGGCGGGCCGGATCAGACCAGCTCGATCGCCATGGCGGTGCCCTCGCCGCCGCCAATGCACAGCGTGGCCAGGCCGCGCTTCTTGCCGCGGGCCTGCAGGGCGTGGATCAGAGTGACCAGGATGCGCGCGCCGGAGGCGCCGATCGGATGGCCCAGGGCGCAGGCGCCGCCGTTGACGTTGACGATCTCGTGCGGCACCTTCAGTTCGGCCATCAGCGCCATGGGCACGACGGCGAAGGCCTCGTTCACTTCCCACAGGTCGACGTCGCTCACCTTCCAGCCGGCCTTGGCCAGGGCCTTCTGGGTGGCGCCGACGGGGGCAGTGGTGAACCACTCGGGCTCCTGGGCGTGGGTGCCGTGGGCGACCACGCGGGCCAGCGGCTTGCAGCCCAGGCGCTTGGCGGTGCTCTCGGTCATCATGACCAGGGCGGCGGCGCCGTCGTTGATGGACGACGAGGACGCGGCGGTGATGGTGCCGTCCTTCTTGAAGGCGGGCTTGAGCGTCGGGATCTTGTCCAGCTTGACCTTGCCCGGACCCTCGTCCACCGAGACCACCACCTCGCCGGCACGGCTCTTGACGGTGACCGGCACGATCTCCTTGGCGAAGGCACCCGACTCGGTGGCGACCTTGGCGCGCTGCACGCTGGTGGTGGCGAAGTGGTCCTGCGCCTCGCGCGAGAACTTGTACTTGGCGGCGCAGTCCTCGCCGAAGGTGCCCATGGAGCGGCCGGCCTCGTAGGCGTCCTCCAGGCCGTCGAGCATCATGTGGTCGTAGACCTTGTCATGGCCCATGCGGTAGCCGCCGCGGCCCTTGAGCAGCAGGTAGGGCGCATTGGTCATGCTCTCCATGCCGCCGGCCACCAGCACCTCGTGGCTGCCCGCCAGCAGCATGTCATGCGCGAACATGGCCGCGCGCATGCCCGAGCCGCACATCTTGGACAGGGTGACCGCGCCGGCCGACTTGGGCAGGCCGCCCTTGAAGGCTGCCTGGCGCGCCGGGGCCTGGCCCTGGCCCGCCATCAGGCAGTTGCCGAACAGCACTTCGCCCACCGCGTCGGGGGAGATGCCGGCGCGCTCGATAGCGGCCTTGATCGCGGCGCCGCCCAGGTCATGGGCGGACAGGGCGGAGAAGTCGCCCTGGAAGGCGCCCATGGGGGTACGGGCAGCGCTGACGATGACGATGGATTCGGACATGGTGTGCTCCTAGGGAAAGTTGTTCAGAAAGAATCTGCGCAGGGGGCCGCTGTCCAGGAGGGAGGGACTCAGTCCCGCTTGGCGCCGCCCACGGCGCCGACGGCGCCGCGGTAGACGCGCTCGAGGTCGGCCTGGCTGTCGACCGTCATGTGCATGTCCTTGATCAGGCCGTCGGACAGGCCATACACCCAGCCATGCAGGGTGAGCGACTGGCCCCGGGCCCAGGCGTCCTGGACCACGGTGGTCTGGGCCACGTTGACCACCTGCTCGATCGCGTTGAGCTCGCACAGGAGAGCGACCCGGTGCTCGGGCGCGGTGGCGTCGATCAGCGACTGGTGCCGCCGGGCCACGTCCTTGACGTGACGCAGCCAGTTGTCGGCCAGGCCCACGCGGGTGCCATTGAGGGCCGCGACCACGCCGCCGCAGCCGTAATGGCCCACGACCATGAGGTGCTCCACCTTCAGCATGTCCACCGCGTACTGGATGGTGGACAGGCAGTTGAGGTCGGTGGGCACCACCACGTTGGCCACGTTGCGGTGGACGAAGACCTCGCCCGGCTCCAGGCCCGTGATCTGGTTGGCGGGCACGCGCGAGTCGCTGCACCCGATCCACATGTAGCGCGGCGACT
>JACCEA011584742.1_pt1 | contig 10043 bp, 9 predicted proteins | sample 7449851 | NCBI WGS metagenome assembly JACCEA01 (sample SAMN15323453, study PRJNA562643) | freshwater metagenome | isolation source: river surface water | place: USA:Blue River Watershed | collected 2017-08-18 | reverse complement strand
GGCCACAGCACCAGCGCAATGGCCACCACGATGAGCGCCACCGCGCCGTAGTCTTGGGCGTGCAAGACCTCGCCCAGAAAGTACGAGCTGCTGAACACCCCCAGGATGGGGATGAACATCACGCTCAGTGTGGAGGCCACCGGTGGCAGGCCTCTGGCCAGCACCAGCCAGCCCGTTTGGGCAAACACAAAGACGCCAAAGGTGTTGTAGAGGATCACGCCCCAAGTGATGTCCGACGGCCAGTGCCAGCGCGACGACTCCAGGAACCAGGCCAGCAGCGTCATGAGGGGCGTGGACAAGGTGAGCATCCAGAACGCGGCGGTCACCGTGGGCACGGTGAGCACGGTGCGCCGCATGCGTTGCGTGCCATAGCCCCAGGTGGCGGCCGAGGCCAGCACCGTGGCCAATGCCCAGGGTGAGCCTGCCAGCGACGTGAGTTCGTGCCACAGCAGCAGCAACACCGCCACCGAGGCGCACACCACACCCAGGATGGCGCGGGGTTTGAGCGGGTCGCGGTAGATCACATAGCCCAACACCGCCGAGAAGATGGGCATGGTGTAGCCCAGGATGGCCGTTCGCCCACTGTTGAGGTAGGGCAATGCCAAGATGACCAGCGAATACCACACCAGGTAGTTGCTCACCATCAGTTGCAGCAACTCTGACCAATGCCGTCGCGGGATGACAAAGGGCATGCGCCAGCGCCAGATCACCAGCGCCAAAAACGGGATGGCAATCCACATGCTGATGATGCGAAACGACAGCGCGGGATAGTTCGTCACCCCGATCTTGAGCATGGGCCAATTGAAGCCCCACACCACGGTGATGCAGACCAGCAAAAGCAACTGTTGGCGGGACAGGGTGGGCATGGGCGCATGCTATCGCGCTTCAAGCCCCTGCCTACAATGCCCCACCATGACCTTCATCGAACATTTGCGTGCCGCCGAGGCGGCCCACCAGTCGCGCCTCTGTGTGGGGCTGGACCCCGAGCCCAGCCGCTTCCCCGGCGAGTGGCAAAACGACGCGCGTCGCATCTTTGAGTTTTGCGCGGCCATTGCCGATGCCACGGCCGATCTGGTCTTGTCCTTCAAGCCGCAAATCGCCTACTTTGCCGCCCACCGCGCCGAGGACCAACTCGAAGCCCTCATGCACCACTTGCGCACGCGCCACCCGCAGGTGCCCGTCATCCTCGATGCCAAGCGCGGCGACATCGGCAGCACCGCCGAGCAATACGCCAAGGAAGCCTTTGAGCGCTACCAGGCCGATGCGGTGACGCTCTCGCCCTTCATGGGCTTTGATTCGGTGGAGCCCTATTTGCGTCATCCGGGCAAGGGCGCGTTCTTGCTGTGCCGCACCTCCAATCCGGGCGGGGACGATTTGCAAAACCAGACCCTGGCCTCGGTGCCGGGTGAGCCACGCCTGTATGAGCACGTGGCGCGCCTCGCGCAAGGCCCGTGGAACCTCAATGGCCAGCTGGGCTTGGTGGTGGGGGCAACCTATCCGGCCGAAATCGAGCGGGTGCGCGAGATTGCACCCACCTTGCCCCTGCTCATCCCTGGTGTGGGCGCGCAAGGGGGCGACGCCAAGGCCACGGTCAAGGCCGGCTGGCGACCCAACGGTCCCATTGTGGTGAATTCATCGCGCGCGATTTTGTATGCCTCGTCTGGGGCTGACTTTGCCCAAGCGGCACGCCGCGTGGCCGAGCAAACCCGCCTGGCCTTGCTCTGAAGGCCAGCCTCACAGCGCGGGCAAAAAGCCCGACTGATCGGGCGTGCCCTTGACCGAGGCAAAGTCCTTGAGCCAGGGCTGTTGCGAGTGCTGCCAGATTTGCACCTTGGGCGCGAGTTGTTCACGCTGGCGCACGCAGCCCAGGCGAATGATCACGCTGGTGGCGTTCTCGGGCGCTGTGGCATAGAGGGGTGTGGCGCATTCGGGGCAAAACACTTGCGCGCGGCGGTTGCCACTTTGCGCGACCTTGATGTATTGCTTGACCGTGCCTTGCAGCTGGAAGTGCTCCACGCGCGTGGCCACCACCGCACGAAATGGCGCCCCCGACAGGGTCTGGCAATCGGTGCAGTGACAGGCCATGACGCGCTCGGGGTCGATCAAGGCGGTGAAGCGCACCTGGCCGCAGTGGCAGGCGCCGTCGATGTTCATGCTCATGGAAAGGCTCCGTCGATGGGGATGGGCTGATTTCATCCGCAAGTGAGCGCTGGGGCTATCACCTGTATGACCCGCCCAGGCTTTACCATGCGCCCCATGACATCGGCACTTCACACCACCCCCCGTTCGCAAGCCCCCCTGGCCGGTCTCAAGGTCATCGAAATGGGCCAACTCATCGCGGGTCCCTTTGCGGCCAAAACCCTGGCTGACTTTGGCGCCGAGGTGATCAAGATCGAACCCACGGGCAGCGGCGACCCGCTGCGCAAATGGCGGCTGCTCAAGAACGGCACCTCGGTGTGGTGGCAAGTGCAGTCGCGCAACAAGCAGTCGGTGGCGCTGGACCTCAAGCAAGCGCCTGCGCAAGACATCGTGCGTCGCCTCGCCGCCGAGGCCGATGTGCTCATCGAAAACTTCCGCCCCGGCACCCTGGAAGCCTGGGGGCTGTCGCCCGAGTCGCTGCTCGAGGCCAACCCGCGCCTTGTCGTCTTGCGCGTGAGCGGTTATGGGCAGACGGGGCCGTACCGCGACCGCCCCGGCTTTGGCGTGGTGGGCGAGGCCATGGGCGGCATTCGCCACCTCACCGCCGAGCCTGGCCGCGTGCCCGTGCGCGTGGGCGTGAGCCTGGGCGATACCCTGGCCGCCTTGCATGGTGTGATTGGCATTTTGCTGGCGCTGCAAGAGCGGCACCGCTCTGGCCAGGGCCAGGTGATCGATGTGGCTTTGTACGAAGCCGTCTTCAATTGCATGGAAAGCCTCTTGCCCGAGTTCAGTGCCTTTGGCGAAGTGCGCGGACCCGCAGGCAGCGCCTTGCCCGGCATTGCCCCGTCCAACGCCTACCCCTGCCAGGATGGCGGTTATGTGCTGATCGCGGGCAATGGCGACTCCATCTTCAAGCGGCTCATGCACACCATGGGGCGCGACGACCTCGGCCTGGATGCGGACCTCGCCGACAACACCGGGCGGGTGCGCCGCGTGGCCGAGATCGACGCGGCCATCGCCCAGTGGACCCAGCAGCATCCCATTGAACAGGTGCTGGCCGAACTTGACAAGGCGGCGGTGCCCGCCGGGCGCATCTACACCGTGGCCGACATCGCCAGCGACCCGCACTACCTGGCCCGTGGCATGGTCCAGTCCATGCGCATGGACGATGGCGAGGACTTGCTGGTGCCCGGCGTGGTGCCCAAACTCTCGCGCACGCCAGGCGGGCAGTGGCGCAACGCGCCCAGCGTGGGGCAGGACACCGATGCCGTGCTCCAGGGCATGGGGCTCACCGCAGGGCAGATCCAGCAGTTGCGCGATCAGGGCATCGTGGCTTGAGTGCGCCCGCGCTTCACCACGCGATGTAGGCGTAACCCTTTTCCTGGAACGCCATCAAGGCGGCTGCGCCCACCTCTTCGATGCGCGCTTCGGGGATGATGCGGTCGCGATCCCAGTGCAGGCCCTTCATGGTGTTGCCACAAGCGATCAGCTCCACGCCGTAGTTCTGCGCCATGCCGCGGATGCGCTGGCGGTGTTCGGCCGAAATGGGGCGTGTGGGTTGCGTGCCCAGCAGGTGGATGCCAGGTCCGAAGGCCACGATGGCGATGGCCACATCGTCCACGTACTTGGTGAGCATGGCGCTCACCGAATTGAGGATGTGCTCCAGGTAATCGGCCTCGGCGTGGTTGACCTGGTAGACCACGCGATGGGGCGGGGCATCGCCGCTGGCTTGGGGCTTGCTGGCGGCCTGGGCCTGTGTGGTGTTCAGACCCAGCAGCGTGGCAACGCCGGTGAGGCTGGCAATGAGGCTTCGTTTGCGCGTGTCGATGATGGGCTCCTTGCAATGCCTGGCATTGTGCCGCTGGCGCTGTTGCGGTGATCAGGCCTTGAGGGCGAGGCGTTCAACGGCACACCGCGCTGCGGCCAGGTCCCATCCAGCCCAGCCACAGTTGTGAAAAAACACGGTCTGATCGGTGGCCGGTTGCTGGGCGACCAGCACCTCGGCCAGGGTGGGGTAGTTGGCCAGCGACAAGCCAGCCTGGAGAAAGTCGCCCGCCTCGTGATCGGCATCGCGGCTGTCGACCACGATGCGCACCGCCTCGGATTGCGCCAAGGCCTGGCACACCGGGATGGACCATTCGGCCATCCTGGGCGTGTAGGCGCCCACGGCACTCACAAACGCGCCGGGCTTGGGTGCTTGGTGCAGGCTCACCGAGGTGGCCGGCGTGCAGGTCAACACCCAGTCGCACAAGGGCAGTGCCTCATGCGGGTCGTCCACCCCCTGCGCCCACAGGCCGAGTTGGCGGGCGTGATCTGCCAGTGCTTGCGCGCTCTGGCGGGTGCGTGAGGCGATCCAGAAGCGGCGCAAGCCCAGGCCTTGGGCAAAGGCTTCGAGGTGCGCCCGGCCTTGCACGCCTGCACCCACGATGAGCACATCGCCGTCTCGCCGGGGGCTCAAGGTCTGCGCGGCCAGCAGGCTCACTGCGGCGGTGCGCCGCGCGGTGACGCTGGGGCCGTCCAGGCTCATGAGGCAGCGGCCGTCGCGGGCATTAAACACCACCACCTGCCCCTGAATGGTGGGCAGGCCGCGCTCGGCGTTGGCACGCACCAGGCTGATGAGCTTGGTGATGGCCAGCTCGCCGTCGCTGGCGGGCATGACAAACAAATGTGCGCCAGGCGACACCTCGGGCACCAGGCGGGTGGGGACTTGAACCTGCGCGTGCCTGAGCATCTGGGCAATCGCGTGGGCCAAGTCGGGGTAAGGCAAAGCCGCTTGGGTGGCGGCGGCATCGAGCAGGTGCATGGGGCGAGTTTAAAAGTCAAAACCGCTTTGCCGGGGGCGCTGCCCTGCAGCAAACCAGTGGCTGTTGAGCGGCGTGCTCTCGCGCGACAAGCCCAGGCGGGCACAGGCCTTGGCAAAACGCTGGGCCAGGAGTTGGGACCACACGCCCTGGCCGGTGTGCCGCAAACCAAATTCGCTGCGGTAGTTGCGCCCCCCGTGCAGATCGCGCACCCGGTTCATGACGCGCTCGGCGCGTTCGGGGTAGTGGGTGAGCAGCCAATCCTGAAACACGGTTTCAAGTTCCAGGGGCAAGCGCAACACCGTGTAGAAGGCATTGCGCGCGCCCGCTTCACGCGCGGCCGCCAGGCATTGCTCCAGGTCCACATTGATGAAGGGGATCTGTGGCGACACGCTCACGCCCACGCGCACACCCGCCTCGCTCAGGCGACGCATCAGGCTCAGGCGTTTGGCGGGTGAAGCCGCCCGGGGTTCGAGGCGGCGCGCCAACTCGGCATCCAGCGTGGTGAGGGTGATGTAGACCGCCACGCCCTGCCATTGGCTCATCTGGGCCAGCAGGTCCAGGTCACGCTCGATGAGTGCGCCTTTGGTGACCAGCCCCACGGGGTGCTTGAGTTCATGCAGCACCGTGAGCAATTGACGGGTGAGGCCGTAGTGCTTGTCGATGGGCTGATAGACGTCGGTCACGCCGCCGAGCACCAGCTTGCCCGGCACATACGACGGCGCAAGCAGCTCGCGGCGCAAGACCTCGGCCACGTTGGTTTTGGCAATCAGGCGGGTTTCGAAATCCAGGCCTGGCGAGAGGTTGAGGTAGCTGTGTCCGGGTCTGGCGTAGCAATAGCTGCAACCGTGCTCGCATCCCCGATACGGGTTGACCGAATGCATGAAGCCAAGATCTGGGGACTCATTGCGGTTGATGGCGCTTTTGCACAAGACCTCTTGCACTTGCGTGGCGATGCGCGGCGCGTCCTCTTCGTGACCTTCGTCTTCGTGAGTGCCCCAGCCGTCGTCGGCTGTTTCGCGCTGCCAGACCTCGTAGCGGTGCGGCACGATCCGCACACTGCCCCGGCCTTTGAGGGCAGGCAAGCCCGGCTGGGCAGGCAAAGCGTGGAAAGGGGCGGGGCGAGGCATACTGTATTTAAACACAGCCCCAGGTTTGGGACGCCGCCGCCCCGGTTGCGGGTTCAGTCGCTGAAGTAGCGCTTGAGGTAACGCCCGGTGTGGCTGTGCGGGTGATGGATGAGCTCTTCGGGCGTGCCCATGGCCACCACCTGGCCGCCACCGTTGCCGCCCTCAGGCCCCATGTCGATCAGCCAGTCGGCGGTTTTGATGACATCCAGGTTGTGCTCGATGATGACCATGGTGTTGCCCGCGTCCACCAGCTGGTGCAAGACCTTGAGCAACAGCTCGATGTCGGCAAAGTGCAAACCCGTCGTGGGTTCATCGAGGATGTAGAGCGTGCGCCCCGTGTCGCGCCGCGAGAGCTCCAGCGCCAGCTTGACCCGCTGGGCTTCGCCCCCCGACAAGGTGGTGGCCGGTTGCCCAAGCCGGATGTAGCCCAGGCCCACGTCCACCAGCGTTTGCAATTTGCGCTGCAAGGTGGGCACGGCCGCAAACACCTCCAGGGCGCGGTCCACGCTCAGGTCCAGCACCTCGGCAATGCTCAGGCCCTTGTAGCGCACCTCCAGGGTCTCGCGGTTGTAGCGCTTGCCGTGGCAGACATCGCAGGTCACATACACGTCGGGCAGGAAGTGCATCTCCACGCGGACCACGCCATCGCCCTGACAGGCCTCGCAGCGCCCGCCCGCGACGTTGAAGGAAAAGCGCCCCGGACCATAGCCGCGCTCGCGCGCCAGGGGCACCTCGGCAAACAGCTCACGCAAGGGCGTGAACAAGCCCGTGTAGGTGGCCGGGTTGGAGCGGGGCGTGCGTCCAATGGGCGATTGGTCGACCACGATGATCTTGTCCAGGTGCTCCAAGCCATGAAAGTCGTCAAAGGCCGCTGGCTCGGCATGGGCGCGGTGCAGCACATGGGCGGCATGAGCCGCCAGGGTGTCGTTGACCAGGGTGGATTTGCCCGACCCCGACACACCCGTGACGCAGGTGAGCAGGCCAATGGGGAACACCGCATCCACGCCTTGCAGGTTGTGGCCGCGTGCGCCCTCGATGCGCAGGCACTGGTGGCTCAGGTGGCGCTCGCTCAAGGTGGGCAAGGCGGGTTGCACCAGCTGGCCGAATGCATTCTTGACGGGCTGGCGTTCTTCTTCGCTGGCGTGCCTGGCTTGCCAGGGGCGCGTGTGCCCAGGCACCGCGATGCAACGCTCGCCGCTGAGGTATTGGCCGGTGAGCGAAGCGGGTTGGCGCATCAAGTCCTCGGGCGTGCCCTGCGCGGTCACCTGCCCGCCTCGCACCCCCGCGCCAGGCCCCATGTCGATGCAGTACTCGGCGGCACGGATCATGTCTTCGTCGTGCTCGACCACGATCACGCTGTTGCCCAGATCGCGCAGGCGGCGCAAGGTGGCGATGAGGCGGTCGTTGTCGCGCTGATGCAAGCCAATGCTGGGCTCGTCGAGCACGTACATCACCCCCGAGAGGCCAGAGCCGATTTGCGAGGCCAGGCGAATGCGCTGCGCCTCGCCGCCCGACAGCGTGTCGGCGCGGCGCGAGAGGCTCAGGTAATTCAGCCCCACGTCGTTGAGAAAGCCCAGGCGTGCGCCAATCTCGCGCACCACCTTGTCGGCGATGTCGGCTTTGCCCCCCTCGAGTTGCAGGTGCTCGAAATGCGCCTGGGCATCGGCCAGGGTGAGCTGGGTCAGCTGGTGGATGTTGAGGGCATCCGGACCTGTGCCGAGCAGCACATGGCGGGCTTCGCGGCGCAGGCGCGTGCCCTGGCAATCCGGGCATGGGCGGTGCGAGCGGTAGCGCGAGAGCTCTTCGCGCACCACAGCCGAATCGGTCTCGCGATAGCGGCGATCCATGTTGGGCACGATGCCCTCAAAGGCATGACGGCGGGTTTTGCCGCGCCCACTGGTGTCCACATCGGTGAAGGCAATGACCTCGTCGCCCGAGCCATAGAGCAGCACCTGCTGCACCTGGGGCGGCAAGTCCTCGAACGGGGTTTCGGGGTCAAACCCATAGTGCTTGGCCAAGGCCTCGATGAGGCCGTGGTAGTAGGGGTTGCGCCGGTCCCAGCCCTTGATGGCACCGCTGGCCAGGCTGATGGAGGGAAAGGCCACCACGCGCTGGGGGTCGACAAAGTCCTGAATGCCCAGGCCGTCGCAGCTGGGGCACGCGCCCATGGGCGAATTGAAGGAAAAGAGTCGCGGCTCCATGGCTTCCATGTGGAAGTCGCATTCGGGGCAGGCCAGCCGGGTCTGGAAGTCGGTGTCGCGGCCATCGTCGAGGTGATGCAAGCGCACCTTGCCCTCGGCCAGGTTCAGGGCGGTCTCCAGGCTTTGCGCCAGGCGCTCGCCCATGTCGGCGCGCACGCGCAGGCGGTCGACCACCACATCGATGCGGTGGGTCACGCCTGGCCAGCTGGCGGGCAAGGCATCGCCCTCGATGAGTTCGCCGTTGATGCGAAATCGCACAAAGCCTTGTGCGGTGTAGGCGGCGAGCAGATTGGCCACATCGCCCTCGAAGGCGTGGTGCGTGGGCGCGAGCACCAGCAAGCGCTCGCCCTCGGGCCAACCCAGGATGGTGTCCACCATCTTGGCCACGGTGTGTGCCACCAGGGGCAGTTGGTGGTCTGGGCAGTGCGGCGTGCCCGCGCGTGCCATGAGTAGGCGCAGGTAGTCGTGGATCTCGGTCACCGTGCCCACGGTGGAGCGGGGGTTGTGATTGGTGGCTTTTTGCTCGATGGCAATGGCAGGAGACAACCCCTCGATCAAGTCCACATCGGGTTTGTCGAGGCGATCCAGGAACTGGCGGGCGTAGGCCGAGAGGCTTTCCACGTAGCGGCGCTGACCCTCGGCATACAAGGTGTCAAAGGCCAGGGACGACTTGCCCGAGCCCGACAAGCCCGTGATCACCACCAACTGGTTGCGCGGGATGTCCACATCGACGTTGGCGAGGTTATGGGTGCGCGCACCGCGAACGGCAATGACCTCGGGCTCGCGCAAACGACTGCTGCGAGCCAGGGCTTGCGTGGGGACTAAGGACTTGATGCGGTCGCCCAGATCGCTGCCGTCAGAAGGGGAATTCAAGGTCTTGCGCTTTATGAAAGTGAACCGACCATCATAGCCAACCTGGCTGGATCGGGCACTTCCTCTGGCGCGTCAGGCCTTAAGCCGCCGCACGCTTGCGGGGCATGGATTTGGGGATTGTTTTGGCATGGCGCTGAACCTCTTGGCGCAAAGCTGCATTGATGCGGGATTGGTAACCAACGCCTTGAGATTTGAAAAAATCCAGAATGTCCGCATCCAGTCGAATGGAGGTCAGGACCTTGGTCGGGGCAGTTTGTGGACCACGCCCACGCTTGAGAACGGGCGTGGCCAGCATGTCTTCTGTCCACGCAGGGTTGTCTGGGTCGTTGACCTTAACAGAGGTTTTCTTTGGCAACTTGGCGGTAGTAGCGCGCTTCATGCTTTTCTGCCTTTCGAAGTGATATCACGTGAGGCCCTAAAGGCCTTTCGGTGTAAACCATCACCACCACATCGGTCCCAAGTAGACCGAAGCAAACCAAGCGTGATTCGCCGTAGTCTTGCCTTTTGTCTTCTCGAGTCACTGTGAAGTGATCCCAGATTGCATCGCATCCAACAAAGTCTAAGCCGTGGTTCTTGATGTTTTGCCGCCGCTTGGCTTCGTTCCATGTGAGCATGGCAAATTGTATCTACAAATAACTTTGATTGCGAGGGGGATTGCGTGAACATCACCTGCACGCGACACCCCACCCCAGTCATCCTGTCCATAATCGGCCCCATGTCTGCTCCATCCCCTACCCGAGCACTACAGCTCACGGCCTTCCTCACCCTCTTACTCATTGCCCTGATGATGGCCTCCAACCACATCGCGGCGCGCCTGGCGTTCAATCATGGCGTGGACGTGGCCACGGCGGTGCTCTCGCGCAGCCTGATCACGGCCTTGGTGGTGGGCGCCATCGTGG